>Ga0256841_1001168_pt1 | contig 23761 bp, 25 predicted proteins | sample 356308metaG_FD_185971 | JGI IMG/M metagenome (GOLD analysis project Ga0256841, IMG submission 185971) | Hydrothermal vent microbial communities from Mid Atlantic Ridge, Atlantic Ocean - 356-308 | ecosystem: Environmental > Aquatic > Marine > Hydrothermal vents | place: Atlantic Ocean: Mid...
CACACCTGCCACAAAAGAGATTTTCGATTCTTCTCCTTATGTGAATGAAATTTTTATATTGGATAAAAAAAAACAGCACAGGTCTTTTATTAAAACAGTCCAGTTTGCTTTATCGATAAGAAAAAACAACTACGGTTTTTTGTTTTCCCCCCACCGTTCGTTCCGTACTTCTCTTATTGTTATGTTGAGCGGCGCAAAAAACAAAAGTGGATTCGATATTGCATCTTTGTCTTTTGTTTATTCAAAGAAAATCAAATACAGAAAGGATTTTCACGAAGTACGAAGAAATCTTTCCTTGCTGGAAGACGATTATTTTATGAATAATTGGAAGATTCTGCCCGAATGTAAACCGGAGACGGATGGTTCATTCGCAGATTTGGAAATATCCGACGAAGAGAAATTGATAGCAGTTGCACCGGGTTCCGTTTGGGAAACCAAAAAATATCCGGATCAATATTATGCCGGGGTTATTAACGGTCTGAGCAACCAAGGATATAAAATTATTTTAATTGGTGGCAGGGAAGATAAAGATTTATGTGAGAATATTAGGAAGAAAACAACAGTTCCGGAAAAGGTACTTAATCTTGCCGGTAAACTTTCGTTGATGCAATCGGTTTCAATATTAAAGAAATGTAAATTATTAATCTGTAACGACAGCGCTCCCACGCATTTGGGCATGTGTGCCGATATCCCGGTTCTTACCCTTTATTGCTCAACGGTTGCAGATTTCGGATTTTATCCGTATAACGGAAAAAGTTCATTTTTGAGTTACGACGATTTGGACTGCAAACCCTGCGGAATTCACGGTCGTGCCAAGTGCCCAATAAACACATTCGATTGTGGAAATAAACTTTTGCCATCCGCAGTTCTAAATAAAGCAAATGAAATATTGAAAAAAAACTGAACACCCTCCGAAAAATCTATCGGGATTCTTATTATATTTGAAAATAAAATTTTACCGGTATGAATAAAAAAGATATCAAAGATATTTTTAAAACGACGTTTTTCATCACAAGGTTGAATGTTAAAGGTTCAACCAAGCAGTATAAATATACATTCAAACAATTGTTTTCAGTTGCATTTATTTATTCTGTTCTTCTGATTATAGTGATGTCAATACTTTTTATTTTTACTCCGGTCAGAAAACTGGCTTTGTTATATGAAAATAAGGAATTGGAAAAACAAGCGGAACAAATAAAAGTATTGGAAAACAAATTGGTAATATTGACGAAGGAATTGGAAAGAATTTCTTCAACAAATCAAAAATTGAGGTATGCAATTATTTTGGCAGGCATCGATACAACCGATTCGAGCAAAGCGGTTTTGGATTCGTTAAGAAAAACCGATGACGGAAAAATACCCCCTGAGGGAAATATATTTAAGGTTTTCAAGCACTTGATTGACAAATATTTTTACGGGGAAAGCCGTCTTCAAAAATCCATTTTGTTTATCAAACCAACGAAAGGTTTCGTTATTAATGAATTTAATCCGGCGAAAGGACATCTTGGAATTGATTTTGCGGTCAAAACCGGTACGCCAGTATTTGCAAGTGCCGGAGGAATTGTTATATTTGCCGATTATACTTCTGGTGACGGCTATAAAATAATTATTCAACATTCCGAAGGTTATATTACGGTTTATAAACACTGTTCCGTTTTATTGAAAACCGAAAGGGATTATGTTACGCAAGGCGAAACAATTGCGTTGAGCGGTAATACAGGATTTAATACAACAGGACCCCATTTACATTTCGAGATATGGAAAAACGGGAAAGTTGTAGATCCCGAAAAATATTTATTAACTAAAAAGGAGTGAATTATGGCTTTAAGAAGAGAAATGAACTCATCTCCATCGGAAGATGTAAGCATTTTAAGTAGTGGGGTAAAAATAGAAGGAAAAATTACCAGCGAGGGGAATGTTAGAATAGACGGAAAAGTTGTTGGTGATGTAATAATCAACGGTAATTTAACCCTGGGCGAAAGTTCCGAAGTAAAAGGACAAATTAAAGCCAATAATTTGGTAATAAGCGGCAAAGTGGAAGGAACCGTTAATGCCGAATCCAAACTTGTATTGGAAGCCAGTTCGAATGTTAAAGGCGATATTTTTACAAAAGTTCTGGTAATTGAAGAAGGCGCCAAATTCGACGGAAAAAGTTCCATGAGCGGCTCTTCTCAATTTAAGTCGGCTCCCAAGCCGGATGACAAGAATGTACCGGAAAACCAAAAATAATCTTTTTCAAACATATAGGGATATAGGACCATACCTTGGATTAGGTACCCAATTGGCGGCAACCATTGTGCTCATGTTCTTTTTGGGAAACTGGCTCGATGAAAAATACGGATTATACCCAGTGCTCACTATTTTATTTTCTTTTTTGGGTGGGGCTGCCGGTTTGTATAATTTTATTAAGACTACGTTGGAATTAAATAGAAAGAAGAAAAGTGAAAAGCATAAAGAATAGTATGATCCTTACTTTCATTGTCACTTACATTGCAGTGGCGGTGTTATACTATAATAATATAATATCTTCCTATGCAGTAGAAGCTTCGCTTTATGCCGGGTTGCTTAATTTAATCAATTTGTTTGCCGCTTATTTCTTATTTAAAAAATCAATAGGTCAATCCTCAAATAAATTTGTAGTTTTTAACCTTGGGGGAATTGGTTTGAGGATGATTTTTTTACTCATATCGATTGCTCTCATAATAAAATTCTTGAAAATTGATAAATATGCTTTTATATTAGTATTCTTTTTAATTTATTTTATTCTACTTTCTTTGGAAGTAGGATATATTATTGTAAATAAAAAAGTTATAAAAAACCAAACAGACTAATATGGCATATAACGTTGAAGAAGTAATTGCGGATTCTGTACACAATGCGGCACAAGGCGGCAACGACGCCGGTTGGATGATGCACCATGTTCTGGATGCACGAGAGCTCGATTTTTCACCTTTCGGAGTAGTTCATTTACCCGAAATTCATTTGTTCGGTATGGATATCTCCATCACCAAACATGTTGTTTTTATGTGGCTTGCCGCAATTATTTTGATATTGATTTTTTCAGCGGTTGCTAAATCTTACAAAAAATCGATTGTACCCAAAGGTTTGGCTAATTTTGTTGAAATACTTGTGGTTTTTGTCCGTGACGAAATTGTTAAACCTACTATCGGTTCAGGTTATGAAAAGTTTTTACCGTATTTGCTTACGGTATTTTTCTTTATTTTAACATGCAATTTTTTGGGACTTTTCCCATACGGTTCAACCGCAACGAGCAATATTTCCGTAACAGCAACTTTGGCAACGTTTTCCTTCTTTGTAATCCAAATTGGCGGAATTATCAAAAACGGATTTATCGGATATTTTAAAGGATTAATGCCGCACGGTATTCCATTATGGTTGTTGCCAATTATGTTCGTTGTTGAAATTCTCGGTTTGTTTACAAAACCGTTTGCACTTGCTGTGAGGCTTTTTGCAAATATGACGGCCGGACACGTTGTAATAATGGCTTTAATCGGTTTGATATTTATACTTAAATCTTATGCGGTTGCACCCGTATCAATTGGTTTTGCTTTATTCATAAATTTATTGGAAGTATTGGTAGCACTTATTCAAGCTTATATTTTTACAATTTTGTCATCTCTATTTATCGGGATGGCTGTACATCAAGAACATTAATTAAACTAATATAAAAAACAAAATATCATTAAGGAGGAAGTAAATGGATTACGCATTTTTAGCAGCTGGTTTTGGTGCCGGTCTAGCGGTAATTGGTGCCGGTTTGGGTATCGGTAAATTGGCAAGTTCGGCAATGGATGCAAGTGGACGCCAACCCGAAGCATCCGGCGATATCAGAACTTCTATGATTATTGCTGCTGCTCTTATCGAAGGTATTGCGCTGTTTGCGTTGGTTATCTGTATTTTATTGGCATTAAAGTAAAACTTTGTTTTACTCTTAATAATTAAATCGTAAGGAAATTGATAAATGGCTTCAATTTTAAATTATGCCTTGTTGGCTCTTTCAAGTGGAGGAGAAGGAAGCGGTAGCCCGTTGGATATTAATCCCGGGGTTATAATTTGGACTACCATAACGTTCATCTTCCTTTTCTTGGTCTTGAAAAAAATGGCTTGGAAACCTATTCTCAATTCGCTTAATGAAAGGGAGAATTTTATTCGTGATTCCCTTGAAAAAGCGGAAAAGGCGAGAAAGGAAGCCGAAGAGCTGTATGAAAAAAACAAACAAAATTTAGCTCGCGCCGAAGAAGAAGCTCAGAAAATTATTGATCAAGGTAGAGAGTATGCCGAAAATTTGAAAAAACAAATTCTTGAAGAAAGCAAAGCCGAAGCTAAGAAATTAATTCAAGATGCGTCGGCTGAGATTGAAAGAAAAAATCAAGAAGCTTTCAATAACCTTAAAACTCAAATTGCCGAAATAGCGGTTGGTGCCGCCGAGAAAATTATCAGAGAAAAACTGGACGAAGAAGCTAATGCCAGATTGGTTGAAAAATATATTGAAGATATAACTAAAGGTTAATATGGGTAACTTTACAATTGCAACAAGATATGCCAATGCTTTGCTTGAAGCAAGCGAAGAGAAAAACACATTCGATGCTGTTGCAAAAGATATGGAGTTAATTTATAACACGTTCGATTCTTCAAAAGAATTAAGGGTTGCCATTTCCAACCCAATTCTTTCCGAAGAGAAAAAAATCAACATTCTCCGTGAAATTTTCGGCGGTAAAGTAAGCTCCGATTCCCTGGAATTTTTGTTTTTTGTTGTAAAGAAAGGCAGAGACGAAGTTATGTTCGATATTTTGAAAAGATTTATGGAACTCAGAGACGATAAAATGAATATAGTGAAAGTTCTCATTACCAGCGCTTTCGAATTGAATGAAAAACAAAAATCGGAAATCAAAAGCAAATTGACCGGATATCTTCAAAAAGACGTCCGGATGCAATATAAAGTTAATCCAACATTAATCGGTGGTTTTACCGTTAGAGTAGGTGATACGGTTCTTGACGCTTCCGTTGTTCATCAACTGGAGTTATTAAGGAACAAATTTTTGAAAGAAGAATTTTTACTTAACTAAAATTAAAAATTAAGGAAAACGAAATGACCGGAGTTAGACCAGAGGAAGTTTCATCCATATTAAGAAAACAACTAACAGGTTTCGATAGCAAAGTTGACGTTTACGACGTCGGTACGGTTCTTTCGGTTGGTGACGGTATCGCACGGGTTTACGGGCTTTCACAAGTTATGGCAAGCGAGCTCGTGGAATTTCCGAACAATGTAATTGGAATGGTGTTGAACTTGGAAGAAGACAGCGTCGGTTGCGTGCTGTTCGGCGATAGCAATTTAATCCAGGAAGGTGATACCGTAAAACGTACGAAACGTGTAGCATCGCTGCCGGTAGGCGAAAATTTCCTGGGCAGGGTTATCAATCCGCTTGGTGAACCCCTTGACGGAAAAGGGCCCATTCAATCAGAGAAATATATGCCTATTGAAAGAAAAGCACTCGGTGTAATTCAGCGGCAACCTGTAAAAGAACCGCTTCAAACCGGAATAACAGCTATTGATGCAATGATTCCGATTGGACGCGGACAAAGGGAGTTGATAATTGGTGATAGACAAACCGGTAAAACTGCGGTTGCTATCGATACAATCATAAATCAAAAATATACCCACACCGAAGAAGCCAAAGAATTGGGAATTGAACCGGTATATTGTGTGTATGTTGCAGTTGGTCAAAAAAATTCTACTGTAGCGCAAGTTGTTGCAAAACTGGAAGAGCACGGTGCGATGGAATTTACAACGGTTATCTCCGCATCATCATCGGATCCGGCTCCGTTACAATATATTGCCCCTTACGCCGGTGCAACCATGGGTGAATTTTTTAGGGATAACGGTAAACATGCACTTGTTGTTTACGATGACCTTTCCAAACAAGCGGTAGCTTACCGTGAATTGTCGTTGCTCTTAAGAAGACCTCCCGGCCGCGAAGCATATCCGGGTGATATTTTCTATTTGCATTCCAGACTTTTGGAAAGAGCATCGAAACTGAGTGATGATTTGGGCGGCGGAAGTCTTACGGCTCTGCCAATTATTGAAACACAACAAGGTGACGTTTCGGCTTACATCCCGACGAACGTAATTTCCATTACCGACGGACAAATTTACTTGGAACCGAACTTATTCAACGCCGGTGTTCGCCCTGCTATCAACGTTGGTATCAGTGTATCCCGTGTTGGTGGTAATGCCCAAATTAAAGCTATGAAAAAAGTTGCCGGTACGCTTAAATTGGATTTGGCTCAATATCGTGAACTGGAAGCTTTCGCCAAATTCGGTTCCGATTTGGATAAGGCAACTCAAAGAACATTGGCAAAAGGTGCACGACTTGTGGAATTACTTAAACAAGGACAATTTGCTCCCGTACCCGTTGAAAAACAAGTGGTAAGTATTTACTTTGGAACAAACGATTACTTTGAAGATATTGCGGTTGAAGATGTTAAAAGATTTGAAAAAGAAATTCATGAATATATCGATTTGAAGTATCCTCAAATTTATGAGAATATTAAAAAAGAAAAAGTAATAAGCGAAGAAACGGAAAATCTTCTGAAAAAAGCGGGAGACGAATTCCTTGCAAAATTCAAAGCAAGCAAGTAAATTAGATAATTGTTGAAATACATAATGCCGGAGCCGTACGTTCCGGTATTATTTTATTAAAAAAACAAAAACCGTATGGCAACATTAAGAGAAATAAAACGAAGAATTGTCGGCGTTCAAAACACGCAGCAAATTACAAAAGCCATGAAAATGGTTGCTGCTGCCCGGTTGCGCAGGGCACAAGAAAACATTATTAACGCACGCCCGTATTCCAGGAAAATTTCGGAAGTATTACATCATTTGTTAAGCGCCGAAAAAGATTTTTCGAATCCATTGCTGGAGCAAAGGGAATTGAAAAAACTTGCCGTTTTGGTTGTTACATCCGATAGAGGATTGTGCGGCGCATTTAATATGAACGTTATAAGAACCGTCGAAGAAATGTTGGAAACAGAATATTCCAACCTTCTTGGCAGTTCCGATATCGATTTGTATTGCATGGGCAAGAAAGGGGGCGATTATTTCAACCGTTTGCCTTACAATATTGCTGAAAAATATAACGGATTGTTTTCTTCGCTCAAATTCGATTTCGTCTCCGGTTTCATGAAAAATCTTGTCAACAGGTTCGTTACCGGTGAAATTGATAAAGTGATTGTAGTTTACAATGAATTTAAATCCGTAATACAACAAAATGTGGTAATCGAACAGCTGCTTCCGATAAAGAGGGAGGAGGAAACCGAACAAGTTCATAAAAAGCATGTGGAATTTATATACGAACCGGATAAAGCAAGTATAATTAATTCCTTGATGCCGAAATATTTAAATGCTTCTATGTGGCGTATATTGCTTGAATCTTATGCAGCCGAACTTGGTGCGAGAATGACCGCTATGGATATGGCAACCGAAAATGCGAAAGAAATGATAAGAACGCTCCAAATCAAATATAATAAAGAACGGCAAGCTTCAATTACCAAAGAAATTATTGAAATTGTATCCGGTGCAAATGCACTTAAAGAAGCATAAAATTGTTTGAAAATTATTGGGAATTTGTTATTTTTTATAAATATTGGATATTATGCTCGAGGATCTGACACTAAAATTCGATAAAGCCCTGAAAAAAGTTACCGGTCAGGGCAGAATTACGGAAAAAAATATTTCCGATACGTTAAGGGAAATAAGAAGAGTTCTTTTAGATGCCGATGTAAATTACAAAGTTGCCAAAAACTTCATCGAAGAAGTAAAAGAACGGGCACTTGGTAAAGAAGTATTGGCTTCGGTAACTCCGGGGCAGCTCATCACAAAAATAATTCATGATGAGCTAACCGAGTTAATGGGGCGCGAAGGAAACGAATTAAGGTTGAATCCTTCGGGTCCGACTGTTATTTTGTTAGTTGGCTTGCAAGGTTCCGGTAAAACAACATTCGGTGCCAAGTTAGCCAAATATTTGAAAGAAAGAAAAAGAGATGTTCTTCTTGTTGCGGCGGATGTTTACCGCCCAGCCGCAAGGGAACAACTAAAGCTTTTGGGTAAGAAAATAGGGGTCGATGTATTTACGATTCCCGATACCAAAGATGCGGTGCAAATAGCCGGAAAATCTTTGGATTACGCGAAAGAGAATAATTTTAATACAATCATTATCGATACCGCCGGTCGTTTGCACGTAGACGATCAGCTGATGCAAGAAGTGGTCGCGATTAAAGAAAAAGTTAATCCGACCGAAACGTTATTTGTAGTTGACTCGATGACGGGTCAAGATGCCGTCAATTCCGCAAAGGCTTTTCACGACAGCGTGGAATTCGACGGAATTGTTCTTACAAAATTGGATGGCGATTCGAGGGGCGGTTGCGCTCTTTCGATCCGGGCAATTGTACAAAAACCGATTAAGTTTGTGAGCCTCGGAGAAAAACTCGATTCCATTGAAGTTTTTCACTCCGACCGGTTGGCTTCAAGAATTTTGGGTAAAGGCGATATTGTTTCGTTTGTTGAAAAAGCCCAACAACAAATCGATCAAAAAGAAGCGGAAGATTTAGAAAAGAAGCTTCTCAGTAACAAGTTCGATTTTGACGATTTCTTAAAGCAAATTAAAATGATAAAAAAAATGGGCTCGCTAAAATCGTTGATGAGTATGATTCCCGGACTTTCCACATCAATTAAAAATGCCGATGTGGACGAAAAACAATTGGTTAAAGTTGAAGCGATAATTCAATCGATGACCAAGCAGGAAAGGGCAAAACCGAAAATACTTAATGGCAGCCGGCGTAAAAGAATTGCACGCGGAAGCGGAACATCGATTCAAGATGTGAATCGCCTTATAAAACAATATAACGAAATGCAAAAAATGATGAAGCGCTTTACTTCGAAAGGCGGTAAAAAAATGATTGGCAATTTTAAAAATTTTAAATTTAATTAGTAATGTATAAATAGGAGGATATAGCAATTTGGCTGTTAAGTTAAGATTAAGAAGAATGGGTAAGAAAAAACAACCGGTATATAAAGTTGTTGCTGCCGATGCAAGGGCTCCGCGCGACGGCCGGTTTATTGAAGCAATTGGTTTGTATAACCCTAAAACCGATCCCGCAACTGTGGAAATTAATGAAGAAAGAGCACTTTACTGGTTAAATGTTGGGGCTCAACCTACTACTACGGTTAAAAATATTCTTTCGAAAGAAGGAATTTTACTGAAATTCGACATGACCAAGCGTGGTAAAACGGAAGAAGAAATTAATGCAAAAGTTGAAGAACTTAAAAAGCTGCATGAAGCTAAATTAGCTAAAAAGGCTGAGGAAAAGGCAAAAGCAAAACCAAAAGCTAAGGAAGAAGCTAAAATAGAGCCTGAAGAAAAAGTTGAAAAAGAGGAAAGTAGCGCTCCGGAAGCACAGGGTACAGCTTCCGAAGAAGTTAAAGCCGGAGATGAAAAATCCGAATAATCCGGAATCTTTAGCTTTTCTTCGCGCACTTAGTTGTTAGTGCCCTCTTTCTTTTAACATATTACAGGGAGTCTCATGAAAGAATTTGTTGAGTTTATTGCAAAACATCTTGTGGACAATCCCGATAGTGTAGTTATCGAGGAATCTGTTCCCAACGAAAAAACAATAGAACTTACCCTCAAAGTCGGTGCTGATGACGTTGGGAAAGTTATTGGCAAACAGGGTAAGACTGCACAAGCGATGAGAACTCTATTAACGGCAATTGCAGCTAAAGAAGGAAAACGTGCTATACTAAAAATACTTGATTAAGTTATTTAATTGAGTGCTTTTTACTTAGTTGCGGAAATTAAGGAAGTTTATAAGAAAAGAGAAGGGTTTTTATCCGTTTTACCTGTTACGGATTTTCCCGGAAGATTTGTAAGCGGGTTGAAAGTTTATATCGATGTTTTTAACGATAAAAATCCTTTTATAATAGAAAACGCAGTTGAAGAAAAAGGGAAGCTTCTTCTTAAGTTTAAAAATTTTAACACTTCGGAAGATGTTTCCTTTTTAGTTGGTAAGAAAATTTATGTTACGGAAGACGAATTAATCGAACTTCCGGAAAATACTTTTTACATTCATGATTTGACGGGATGTAAAGTTTATAAAAACAATAAGTTCTTTGGAAATTTGATTGATGTTCTTTCGCTTCCCGCAAATGATGTTTATGTGATTAAAAACAGTGAGGGAAAAGAAATACTTGTTCCGGCAGTCGAATCATTTATCGATAAAATAAACATTAAGGAAAAGAGAATAGATTTATCGGAAAAATTTGAGTTTGAAAATGATGAGGATTGATATAATATCGGCAGTGCCGGATTTGCTGACAAGTCCCTTGCAAACAAGCATAGTAAAACGGGCACAAAATAAAAATCTGGTTGAAATTCATGTGCATAATCTGCGCGACTATGCTTACGATAAACATAAACAGATAGACGATAAACCGTACGGCGGCGGACCCGGAATGTTACTAAAACCGGAACCGTTTTTCGAATGTATTAAAAGTTTACAGAAAGAGAGGGAATACGACCATATTATTTTTTGTACGCCGAGAGGTAAAATTTACAATCAACAATTGGCTAATAAGTTTTCCCTCGCTAAAAATATAATGATAATTGCGGGACATTATAAAGGAATTGACGACCGTGTCCGTGAAAAATTTGCTACCGATGAAATTTCGATAGGGAATTTTATTTTAAGCGGTGGTGAGCTCCCCGCTTTAATAATCGTCGATTCGGTTGTCAGATTAATCCCCGGAGTGCTCGGCGATAGTGAATCGGCTTTGAACGATTCTTTAATGGACGGCGACGTAATGGAACCGCCTTATTACACGCGACCCGCTGAGTACGAAGGAATGAAAGTACCGGAAGTTTTACTTTCGGGTAACGAAGCGGAAATTAAAAAGTGGAAAGAAGAACAATCAAAAATTAATACGGAAATTTGGAAAAAAATAAATAGACTGGAGAAGTGATGAATACCTTAAACGAATTAGTTAAAGAACAGCTTAGAACCGATTTACCCAAATTTAATGTGGGTGACAGAATTCGAGTTCATGTAAGAGTTATCGAAGGCGATAAAGAAAGAATTCAGCCGTTCGAAGGAGATGTTATCAGCATAAAAGGCGGCGGCATCAACAAAACTTTTACCGTGCGTAAAGTTTCAAGCGGTGTTGGAGTGGAAAGAATATTTCCATATAACTCACCCAAAATTGCAAAAATCGATGTTGTCCGCGAAGGTAAAGTTAGACGTGCAAAACTTTACTACCTGAGAAATCTTTCAGGTAAAGCGGCAAGAATTAAAAGCAAAAACATTCGATAATTTAATATTTAAGCAGTTTGAAAAGTCGCCGGAAACGGCGGCTTTTTTATTTTTATTATGAAATTGACCATTCCCCCAAATATTTTTGCACGTTTGTTGGCAAAATCCCTATCTGCCTTCGAAAGATTTGAAATTATTGAAACCCAACCGGCAATGATTGTAAGTGAAGTGGAATCGGGAAAAAGTGAGTTGGGCATAATCCCTTCGTACGATTTATTACAACATGCAGGTCTTGTTGTATCCAAAAAAATCGGCATTTCATTCGACGGTCCGCTCTCAAATTCTTTTCTTTATTTTAAACCCAGCCAGCGAATTATGGATAAACTTTTTTTAACGGGTGATGTTACAACCAATGAAATTATTCTTAGTAAAATTATTCTGCTCGAAAAGTTCGGTATTTCATTGTCGCCCGAGTTAACAACGGGCACACCGGATTTTGATAGAGGGAATTTTCTTGTTGTTGGTAATAAAAATTTTGAGAACAATCTTTTTGAGAATGGAGTCAGCTTTTCGGAAATGGTGGCGGAATTTATCGATTATCCTTACGTTAATTTCGTTTTGGTAAGCAAGCATGAAATCATTTTAACCGAAATTGCACAACTTGAGCAAAAGGTTGATGAAACCGTTGAGGATAATTTGAATAAATTTCTGGAAGAATCTGGTTTATCACGCGAAGCAAAATCGTTTATACGGAGCAATTTCGATTCCGTTTATTTTGAAATAACACATAATGAAATAACCGGACTTACGGAGCTGCTCCGCTTGGCATATTATCACGGAATAGTAAAGGAAATTACCGAAATTAATCTTTCGTAAATTTCCCGCTATATGTACGGTTAATTGGCAATAGTATGTGAAACCGTAATTACATTCGGGTTTTCCCTAATTGCTTCCAGCATTTCTTCGGTTGCCGGTTTTTTCAACTTCATAGTGCAAAGTGCAACAAGTCCGCCTTCAAAAATCATATTTTCCATTTCTTCGATGTTAATTTCACCTTCCCTTATAACATCCAAAATGGAAGCGAGTACGCCGGGTTTATCGTAATGTTTAACCGCCAATTGATAAGCCGCATCGGTTGAATGTGCGCGGTTAACCCAATGGGCTATAACTCCGCTGTTAATATAATCGAGAATTATCTTTACCGTTTCTTCCGCAACTGCATTTTGTGCTTGTTCCGTGGATGCACCTATATGATGCGTTACGTAAACGTTTTCGAGCTCTTGCAATTTTGAACTCACGCTTCCGGTTTTACTTTCGGGTTCATCGTTAAATACATCCAGACCCACTTTTAAGTTTTTTTCTTTGACCGCTTTTATTAAAGCATCTTCATCAACCACACCGGCGCGCGAAGTATTTATAAAAATCGCCCCTTCTTTCATATAGCTGAACATTTGTTCGTTAAATAAATTTTTTGTTTGTGGTGTAACTGGCAAATGCAGAGTTACAACATCGGCAATTGGTAGAACTTTATCGAATTCGGAAAAGTCTTTATATGCCACGCCTTCTATTCTGGAAATATCTTTTCCGTAAACGTTCATCCCAAGTGCATTGGCACGCTTCGCAACCTCTTTGCCGATATTTCCCATTCCAACAATTGCAATTGTTCTTCCGTATAATCCTTTTGCCTTGGCATATTTTGCCTTGTTCCATACACCGTTTCTAAAATCGATTACGTTATCGGGAATTTTTCTGTCGAGTGCAATCATCAGACCGATTGCCAATTCAGCCACTGCAATAGCGTTTTTACCGGGACAATTTGCAACGTAAACGCCTTTTTTGTTTGCAGCGGGAAGATCGATATTGTTGTATCCTGCTCCGGCTCGAACAATTAAATTTAAATTATTACTTTCTTCAATTGTTTTAGCATTTACCACGGTAGAGCGAACTACAAGTATATCGGCATCCTTGGCTGCTTCGGGCAAGTCATTTTCACCAAGTGAAGGATCGAAAACCACTTCCAAATTATGATCTTTAAGTTTTTGTACATATTTTTCCGGCAACTTATCCGCAATTAGAACTTTCATTTTATTTCCCTCACAAATTAATTTTCATTGACTAACTAAAAATATATTGCCTCTGCAACACTTCCAAGTTTTTGTTAAAATAGCAGTATTATTTTAACATCGGGATTTTGATTCCGAATTTTTTAGCATTATTAATTGCCCGTTCGTATCCGGCATCGGCGTGGCGCATAATTCCGGTACCGGGATCGTAAGTAAGGACGCGTTCCAGTCTCTTTTCCGCCTCTTTTGTTCCGTCGGCAACTATAACCATTCCTGCGTGAAGCGATTTTCCGATTCCGACACCACCGCCGTGATGAAACGAAACCCAACTGGCGCCGCCGATGGTGTTCATCAAAATATTGAGAATAGGCCAATCGGCAATTGCATCGCTGCCGTCTTTCATTCCTTCGGTTTCTCTGTAAGGTGAAGCCACCGAGCCGCAATCGAGATGGTCTCGACCGATAACAATCGGGGCTTTAACTTTTCCGGAAGCAACCAGGTCGTTGAAAATTTTACCCATTTTTGCTCTTGCTCCGTAACCGAGCCAGCAAATTCGTGCGGGTAAACCTTGGAATGCGACTTTCTTTTGCGCGAGTTTAATCCACCTTACCAGTGCTTCATCTTCGGGGAAAGTTTCAATTACCGCTTTATCCGTTTCATATATATCGTTCGGGTCGCCAGAAAGGGCTGCCCATCGGAAAGGTCCTTTGCCATCGTTAAAAAGCGGGCGTATAAAAGCGGGAACAAATCCTGGAAAATCGAATGCATTTTCAACCCCGTTTTCTTTGGCTTCGCCTCTTATGTTATTTCCGTAATCGAACGTTACCGCTCCGCGCTTTTGAAATTCGAGCATCGTTTTAACATGTACAACTATAGTTTCTTTTGCGCGTTTTATATATTCCCCGGGATTTTCTTTTCTCAGCTTTAATGCTTCTTCGAAGCTCATACCCATGGGAACATAACCGTTTAATGTATCGTGTGCGGAAGTTTGATCGGTTAGAACATCCGGTATTATCCCTCTTCTCAAAATTTCTGGAAGGACTTCGCCTGCGTTACCGACCAAACCGACCGAGAGAGGTTGTTTATCGGCTTTAGCTTTTAATACCAGTTCGAGAGCTTCATCCAGATCTTTTGCAATTACATCGAGGTATTTTGTTTCGATTCTTTTTTCCAATCTTCTGATATCGACGTCAATTCCCAAAAACGCAGCCCCGTTCATTGTGGCGGCAAGCGGTTGGGCGCCCCCCATTCCACCGATTCCTGCAGTTAGAAGAAATTTACCTTCCAAACTTCCATCGAAATGTTGCCTGGCAACTTCGGCAAAGGTTTCGTATGTGCCTTGAAGAATCCCTTGTGTGCCTATGTAAATCCAGCTACCGGCGGTCATCTGACCGTACATTGTTAAACCGAGCCGTTCCAACCGGCGGAATTCTTCCCAGTTTGCCCAATCGGGTACCAGCATTGCATTCGAGATTATAACCCTAGGTGCGTTTTCGTGCGTTTTGAAAATTCCGACGGGTTTACCGGATTGGATTAAAAGTGTTTCGTCATTTTCCAAATTTTTCAAAGATTCGATTATTGCATCGAAAGCTTCCCAGTTTCTGGCGGCTTTACCCGATCCGCCGTAAACAATTAATTCGTCCGGTTTTTCGGCAACTTCCGGATCCAAGTTGTTCATCAGCATACGCATTGCTGCTTCTTGAATCCAGCCTTTGCATGTTAATTCCGTTCCTCTTGGTGCTTTTACTTTTCTCATTTTAATTTTCAAAATGTTTTGTTAATAAATTAGTGTATTGGTTATACATGTTTTTCATCAACCATTTTTTTATGAACCAGCTTTTGTCCATTTCTTTACGGAAGTATTTTACATTTTCTTTGAGTTGGAAAACAAGCTTGGTTTTTTCATCTTTAGTTAGTTTAACCGGGTTTTTGTCACTTTCCAGTTTTTTAATAATGGAATCGAAAGCCTTAATATCTTTGAAGAAGCGTTCGTCGCCCTGCATTTGTTTGATGGCTTGATTGCAAAAGCTGATGAGAACCTTTTTTTCGTTTTTATCGAAATCGAAAGTGTAATTTTGGAATAGTTTTTTCTTCATAATCTCCTGCTAAACATTTTGTAATGAAAGTAATTTTTCCCTCATTTTTTGGTAACCGGGTTTTATTACATTGTAAATGTAGTGTAAGCGTTCTTCGTAATGAATGAATGCGGATTTCATAGCATTGATATTCAGTTTTTCTATATCGTCCAGGGTAATTCCGAATGTTTCTTGTGCAATAAGATATTCTTTTGTAAGGGTCGTGTCGCTCATTAAGCGGTCGTCTGTATTTAAAAACACTCTGAATTTCTTTCTGAATAATTTGATGAAAGGGTGGTTTTCAAGTTTATCTATCGCTCCGGTGTGAACGTTACTCAGAAGGCAAATTTCGAGTGGCAGACGATGATCAAGAATATATTGCGCCAATTCGCCCAATGCAATAATTTCGCCATTCGAATCGAAGACAATATCTTCCGTTAATCTGGTTGCATGTCCGATACGGTGAGCGCCGCAGTATTGGATTGCTTGCCAAATCGATTCTTTGCCGAATGCTTCTCCGGCGTGAATTGTAATATTAAAATTCACACGTTTGATAAATTGGAACGCATCGAGATGGTCTTTCGGGGGATAACCGCCTTCCTCGCCGGCAAGATCGAAACCCACAACACCTCTCGAGCGGAAATTGGCTGCAAGTTCGGCTATTTCGAGTGAATTGGTCATATTTCTCATTGCGCAAAGTATTAGTCCGTATCCAACACCGAAATCATTTTTTCCACGTTCCAAGCCTTTCAGAACGGAATCGACAACATCTTCGTAATGTAAACCGTTTTGAAGATGAAGAACCGGTGCAAAACGTGTTTCCACATAACAAACGCCATCGTTTTTCATGTCTTCCATCATTTCGTATGCAACCCGTTCAAGCGATTCTTTGGTTTGCATCACGGCAACAGTGTGTTCGAAACCCTGAAGAAATTCAACGAGATTTCCTTTGTTTGCTCCTCTGTGAAACCATTCGGCCAATTCACCGGGATCATCCGTTGGTAATTTATCGTAATTAATTTCTTTTGCAATTTCGATGATTGTCGAAGGTCGTAGACCTCCGTCCAAGTGATCGTGCAACAAAACTTTGGGTACTTCTCTGATTATTTCTTCCGTTTTCAATTTTACCTCTTTTTTTGAAAATAAAAATATTCTTTTTGCCAAGTAAAAGCAATTGGTTTATGGATGTCCTGTTTATTTCTATTAATTTAAAATAATTAACATTAAAATTAACAAATAAAATGAATGTAAAATATTTCTTGACTATGCGTTAAATTTATGGTTATTTTTATTAGTTTAATTAATAAATTCAAAAAAAACGGAGTGTCCATGAAACGAGTTCTTAGTTCGCTTGTTTTATTAGCGATGTTATTCGGGTTGGTTGCTTTTCAATGTTCCTCAACGGAATTGACTAGCGCAAAACTTTACATTCAACAAAAAAATCTGAAGAAAGCAAAAGAAGCTCTTCTGAAAGAAGTGAAAAAGAATCCTAAAAGCGACGAAGGCTATTACCTTTTAGGGTTTGTTCTTGGTGAGGAAGGTGATTATCAAGGAATGGTTGAAAATTATAACAAATCGTTAAGTATCAGTAAAAAATTCGAAAAGAAAATTAATGAATCGAAATTGTATCATTGGGCAAACGCATTTAATAAAGGAGTGAATTATTTTAATCAATCGGTTAAAGCCGCTACCCCCGACAGTATGAAAGATATGCTCTCCCGTTCTATCGAACAATTCGAAAGGGCGGTTCTTTTGGAACCGGATTCACTTGATTCTTATCTCAACTTGGCTTATGCTTACATCAATTATGGTGATATGGATTCCGCAATTAAAACGGCCGAAAAATTAAAAGATAAATCCGGATCGGCAAAATCCTACAAACTGTTGGGTGATTTATATTCGAGAAAAGGTGCGGAATTCAAAAATAAATTCGAAACCGAAGGTAATAAAGCCGACAGCGTAAAAGCAATGGAATATTTTAATAAAGCGGTTTCCGTTCTTGAAGAAGGGAGAAAAAAATATCCTGAAGATCCGGATATTTTATTACAACTTTCGAATGCATACATAGCAGCCAAAAAGATCGATGTTGCAAAAGATGCATTTAAAGCGGGTGTTGAGAAAGAACCCAATAACAAATTTTACCGATTCGGATACGGAACATTGCTTTTAGGTGCAAATGAATTCGAAGAAGCCACAAAGCAACTGGAGAAAGCATATCAATTGGATCCGAATGACGAAAGGGCGTTGTACAATTTGGCTATAGCTTATGTGAAGTGGGGTGCAAAATTGCAAGAAAAAGCCGCACAAGAAGAAAAAGAAGATGATACCGGCTACAAAGAAAAATTTCAGAAAGCTTTACCGTACTTGGAAAAATATGTTGAATTACATCCCGATGACGGTGTTGTATGGGATTTGTTAGGCCGGGTATATGCAAATTTGGGAATGCTCGATAAATCCGAAGAAGCATTCAAAAAAGCAGATCAATACAAATAATCAAATTATTTTCCGGGGGATGGTATTTTATGCCGTCCCCGTTATTTTTTTACGGGGTTTGAAAAATGCCAAAAATTAATGAACCGCAACCGCAACAAATCAATATTGAGCTCGGCGAAAAAGAAGCCGAAGGAATATACTCGAACCTTGCTATTATCACACACTCCATGGGCGAATTCATAATCGATTTTACCCGGGTTGTACCGGGAACTCCGAAAGCAAAAGTTCATGCAAGAATTATTACCACTCCGCAACATGCCAAAATGTTGTTAAAAGCGTTACAAGATAACATTGAAAAATATGAAAAAAGATTCGGTGAAATTAAAGTGGAAGGAAAATTATCACCACAATTCGGTTTTATTAACAAACAAGATGAAGAAAAGATAAATTAAATTTTTTTTGCTTTTTTTCGAATGTTCTTCTAATTGGGTATATAAATAAAATCTTTCTTTATACATTAAATTTTTACTCGTATTGAAAGCAAAAGCACAAAATATCTTTTTTGTTTTGGCGCTTTATTTTCTTAGTGCCACTTTTATGTTTGCTCAATCGCTTTCATTCCACAACTATACCACAGACGACGGATTACCTCAAAACACCGTTTTTTCGGTTTTGCAAGACACTACCGGATTTATTTGGATTGGTACGGAAGCCGGAGTTGCCCGCTTTGACGGATTTGAATTTAAAATTTATGGCATTGTTGACGGTCTGGTTGATACGGATGTTTTGGCACTCTACCAAGATGACGAAAAAAACATTTGGATGGGAACGAAGAACGGTGTTTCCAAATTCAAAGACGGTCAATTCCAAAATTATACGAAAAAAGACGGATTGGCCGGCGATTTTGTTTATTCCATCGTTCAAGATAATAACGGTGCAATTTGGTTTTCTACCAGAGCCAACGGTTTAAGTAAATTTTACAAAGGAAAATTTACAAATTACGGAAAAAAGGAAGGTTTGCCATCCAACCGTACACGCAGTTTGCTGAAAGATGCGGCGGGTAATTTATGGATTGGAACAGTCGGTGCCGGTTTGGTAAAATATAACGGAAATGAATTTAAAACCTATACTGTTAAAGACGGTTTGGTAAACAATTACGTTCTCTCGATATTCGAAGATTCGAGAGGTGATTTGTGGATCGGAACCAAAAACGGAATTTCCAAATTCGACGGCGAGAATTTCTTAAATTTTACATCGAAAGACGGAATCCCGAGATCGGAAGTGCGAACAATTATTGAAGACATTCACGGAAATATCTGGTTCGGATTTTACGGCAAAGGTCTGTGCAGATACAACGGAAGGGAATTCAAGTTCTACAAACACAGCGGAATGGAAAGCAGCCATATTCAAACATCTTACCTCGATAAAAGAGGCGATTTGTGGTTCGGTACTTTCCTTGGCGGTTTAGGCAGGTTGCCTGCCGATTGGTTCGAAATTTATACGGGAAAGGACGGTTTGGCCGATGAAGCTGTTTTTGCAATCGGTATGGATACCGATCAAAATGTTTATTTCGGGCACTACGGAAACGGAATAACCAAACTTTTGAAAAACAGAGTAGAATACATTACCCCGAAAAACGGCTTGATTAGCAACAAAGTAACTTCAATTTTAATTGACGGGAATAACGGTATTTGGGTCGGTACCTTCGACGGTGTTACGTTTTTGAACGATGGCAATGTGAACAATTTTACAACCGAGAACGGTCTCGTTAACAATAAAGTATTGTCAATCTCAAAAGACGATAAAGGAAATGTTTGGTTTGGCAGCGAAGGTGGAATAAGTGAATATAATCCGGTTTCACAAACAATTGTTTCTTCCGTTTCCGACAACAAAATTTTCGGAGAAGGTTGGGTTAATTCGGTTTACGTGAGTAACGACAACAATATTTGGTTCGCTTCGGAAACAAATGGCGTTATCAAATACAACGGAAAAAAGTTTGAAGTCATCGATACTTCCAAAGGGTTGCCCACGAACGATATTTTTCATATAACGCAAGACCAGCAAAACAATTTCTGGTTTGCTACAAACGGAAAAGGCATTGTGAAATACGATGGTGAAAAATTTGAAAACATTACAACTAAAAACGGACTTTCGGCAGATATTTGTTATTTTGTTGTTGAACACAAAGGAATTTTATACGTCGGTACAACGAACGGTTTAACTTTATTCGATTATAAAAATTATGATAAAAAAGGAAAATTGGCTTTCAGATATTACAGTAAAGCCGATGGGCTTCCCTTCAAAGAATTCAATCAAGGCGCATATTACAAAGACAGAAACGGTATGCTGTGGTTCGGTACACAAAAAGGTGTGGTTAAAATAAATCCGAACAGAAAACCGCGCGTTACAACACAAAAGATTTTGCTTAAAAGTATTAAGATTTCGGACGGTGAAAACGAAAGCGTATTTTCCCAATTTCTCAACCGGAAATTAAAGTACAATCAAAACAATATCACTTTCGATTTTTTCACAATTGCATTCAATCAACCCGACCAAATGATTTATGAAATAAGATTGGACGGAATTGAAGACTCTTGGGCAAAAACCCGCGAACACAAGGTATCGTACAGAGCTTTGCCGCCGGGAAAATATTCATTTCATGTAAGAGTTTTAAGCAGCGACGGTGTTGAAAGTCCCGAATATATTCTTAGTTCCTTCACAATCGAACCGCCATATTATCTTACATGGTGGTTCATTACTTTATCCGTTCTTTTCGTTCTGCTGTTAATTTATAATGTTTATTATTACAAAACGCAACAAGTCCGGCGGAGAAATATAGAACTTGGTGAAATGGTAAAAGCCCGCACGAAGGAATTGGAACAGGAAAAAAACAAATCGGACGAATTGCTACACAATATTTTACCGGCAACACTTGTTGAAGAGTTGAAAACAAACGGGAAAGTTCAACCGAGGGAATTTAAACATGTAACTATTTTATTTACGGATTTTAAAGATTTTACTTATACAGCTTCGGTACTTCCCGCCGAAAGTTTGGTTGATGAATTGAACGATATTTTTCGTGAATTCGATCAGATAGTTACCAAGTACGGTTTGGAAAAACTAAAAACAATAGGCGACTCTTACATGGCAGCTTCCGGATTGCCCAACGAAACACAAGACCATGCGGTAAGAGTTGTGCTGGCGGCAATGGAAATGCGAAATTTAATTAACGTCCGGAACGAAACATCCGCAATAAAATGGGAAATGAGGCTCGGTATTCATTCCGGAAGCGTTATTGCCGGCGTGGTTGGAACGAAAAAGTTTACATACGATATTTGGGGCGACACGGTAAATATTGCAAGCAGAATGGAAAGCTCGAGCGAACCGGGTGAAATTAATATTTCGGGCTATACTTATATGCTTGTAAGAGATTACTTCGAATGCGAATACCGCGGTAAAATTGATGCAAAAGGAAAAGGTTTTATCGATATGTATTTCGTAAAATCCGTTAAAGAATCTAAAGATGAGACAATCCGGCAATTCATTTATTCCTCTTAATTTCACTAAACAAATAACCCGTTTATTCGATTAATAAGTCAGAAAACAAGTACTTTTCGGCAATTATTTGACTGCTAGGGGTTTACACTCTGTATGGTATGATTATTGTCACATATATTATAAAATATTAATGATTGTGAACCATATTGAGACACAAAAATTTGCACGGAAAAGAACAGAAAACTTTTTTACATACTAAAATCGGGGCTTAAATGAGAAATTTTATCATTTCGTTGGTATTAATTTTTACAATCTTTACCGGATTCATTTCGGCGCAAGATTCGAACAAGGTTTATTACAGTTTGTTTATGGAACAATCTTTTCAATTTGGTACGGTCGATACCAGAATTGACAGCGGTTCGTTCAAAGAAGGCGAACATTTTATTATACCTGATTTTGTTTTGCCTTCTTCACCGGTCGATTTTTCAAAATATCAAGAGCTCTACGATGCTTTGGTAGGAGGAAAATTCTCTATTGATTACGGGGCGTTGGACAACGATATCATTTTAAAAATCTTCATAAGAAATTTGGATCCCAATTCGAATAAATATTTATCGAAAGGAAAAGATAACGATACGCTTTTTGCATATTTTGAAATGAGAATTTGGGAATTGCCCGATTCCAATTTCGTTCCCGAAGATTCCAATTATTATTTTAACGAAGGATATAAAGCGAGACTGTGTATTCCGAAAACCCCGGCATTTTATAACTTTTTAAAAGTAGTCGGCATCGACAGTACGGATACTTTGGGATTTGCTTATTTTGAAGGAGATGATTGGACAGCATCGGGAATTGAAACCATCGACAAAGGGGATTCGGTCTGTTTTGAAGGAATTCACCTTTCAAAAGTAGGCGGTGGAAGAGGTAATATCTATTCCGTAACAGGAATTAAAATAGAGAATTTGGGTGAAATTTCAAATGAATTCGAATTATATCAAAATTATCCGAATCCGTTCAATCCGGTAACAACTATCAGATACTCGATTCCCGGAACACAAGGGTTGCAAGCAACACCGGAAAAAGTGCAATTAACAATTTATAATGTGCTTGGTAAAAAAGTTACAACTCTGGTCAATACCGAACAACCGGCAGGTACATATCAAGTTACATTCGATGCGAACGGATTACCAAGCGGAATTTATTTCTACAAACTGAACGCCGGAAACTATACAAAAGTAAGAAAGATGATTCTTATGAAATAAATAATATTAAAATTAAAAAATAAAATTCGAATATACTGAAGCAAATTTTAAGGTAAAATTAATGAAATTAAAACGATTCTTTTATGCTCTGTTTGCAACCGTTTATATTACCGGTTGTGTTGAAGTGCCCGATGATTTTGTAGCCCCGACCTGGGATGTACAAATTCACATTCCCGTAACTAAAAAAGAATATACATTAAAGGAAGCGATTGAAAAAGACACGACGTTCGTAAAATGGTATACTGATTCCCAAAACGCCGGGATGCTTTATTTTTCGAAGGAACAACCGATTGAAACAATTTCCCTCGATAATAATTTGGCAGTGAACGGATTTTCTTCATCATTCTCACAAGTGATTGGTTCGGTCAGTCTCGATTTTCCGGCGGCAATTCAAACCGGTATTTATGTGGAAGATTGGACGACTAATGTAACCAGCGGTTCAACCCAAGTATTTCCCGAGCAAGAGGGAAACGTTGCAATTGGGTTCAAAGGGTACGATAAAATTCAACATGCCACATTTGAACAAGGACAGCTTTCAATAACAATGTTCAACAACTTGCCGGTTCCGATTACAATTAGAGGATTTGAAATCAGAAATGCGGATGACAAAGCCGTTATTGGCAAAAGATCGAACGCAGTTAGCGATTGGATTGACATTCCACCTCTAACTCAATGGACAATCGATACACCGTTCGATTTGTCGGGTAAAACAGTAAGCGATACACTTGAATTTGCAGGCATTATCTACTCAACCGGAAGCAATGGTGATAGTGTAGTAATTCCGTCTGAAGCGGGGACGCAAGTATTAGCTGAATTTTCAAATTTGGTTATCAGCAGTGCTACCGCACCTTTACCACAACAAACCTTTTCTTTCGAAAACTCAATTGTCTTCGATGATTCAACAAAATTGGAGACCGCAATTATTAAAGAAGGTTCGGTTAGAATAGTAGTTAATAATAATATCGGGGTTGATTTGACTGCAGATGTATCGATTGCAAATTTATTCGATTTAAATAATAATCCTTACCATCTGAATGTTAATTTAGCCAAATATGAACAGAATAAAGTAATTGAAATTCCTTCGTTGGCAGGCTGGCGGATTGGTGCG
>Ga0256841_1001169_pt1 | contig 23725 bp, 19 predicted proteins | sample 356308metaG_FD_185971 | JGI IMG/M metagenome (GOLD analysis project Ga0256841, IMG submission 185971) | Hydrothermal vent microbial communities from Mid Atlantic Ridge, Atlantic Ocean - 356-308 | ecosystem: Environmental > Aquatic > Marine > Hydrothermal vents | place: Atlantic Ocean: Mid...
CACTGGCGAATGGTAATCAGCGTTTGATTGGTGGCAACTGGCTGGTGATTTCACTGGCGCTGGAAGGTGCAGGGAGTTATGAAGAATCAGCTAAGGCAAAGAAGAATTCTGATATATACCTTGGAAAGGAATAGCGGTTCTAATCCCCCCCAACAGATTTTCCTTTTAAGCTATAAGCAAAGGCAATGACCTCAGCGACAGCGACATAAAGTGTTTCAGGTATCTGATCACCCAGTTCAACTGTGGCTAATAATTCAATGATTTCAGGTTCTTCCCTGATTGGAATATTATTCTCAGCAGCCAGCTTGAGGATTTCTTCTGCGACTAAACCACGACCTTTTGCCGTTACTCTGGGAGCAGAGGACTCGTCATAATCAAGAGCGATGGCTATGTCTGCTTTTATCTTATTGGCTTTCATCTTTCAGGTTTTTTAAATTTCCACATTAATTAATTCGTTGTTATCAGCCAATGTGGATGGTTCAGATTCTGGTTTGCCCTTGAAACATTTCACATCAGGATCAATAAACTTGACATCGGTTAAACGCTCATTTAACTGATGAAGATTGTTTTGGATAAGCTCATAGGTCTTTTCTTCCTCTGCCCATAAACTGGCATGAACCTTTTCACCACCAAGTATCAGTTTTGCGTGGATATTGCCCAGTCCGTCCAGCGTAAAAGATAATTGTATTGACCAGCGTTTCGATGATTCCTGATCTGTTTTCTGCTGATCTTCTTCATTAATTTTTACAGAGAAAACATCAATATGCTCATTCTCTTTGACCGGTAATTCCAGTAAAAAGGCTTGTGAATGCTGTTCTGAATTGGGGAGTGAATTGAGCTGGTTTAACTGGATTCTTGCCAGGGCGGATTCAACATGACGTTGTAGCTCGGGTATGGCTTTATTGTCTGCTAATAATGATAAAAGATTGTTTTTACCTGCGTTCTGATGCTGTGTAAGATTCTCGTTTCTCAGCAGATCAGCCAGACGTAGTAATTTACCTTTAAGATCGGCGTGAACATTATTTACCTGTTTTTGATCATTTATTCTGGATTCAAAGAAAGTACCGCTCTCATTTAATGCTTTTTTTATTCCTTCAGGATTCAATAAATCCATTCGTGATGAGAGCCCTGCCTGTAATGATTGAACGGCCTGCTGAAGAATCTGGGGCAGACGGTGATCAACAACTTTTAAGGCAGAAAACAGATCGGATAGCGGTGCCTGTTTGGGTAGAGCTTGTCTGAGTGCTGCGAGGTTAGTCTCAGTTTTTGAATTTGGAAGACTAATAATTTTCAATAAAGGTTGTTCACCCTGATTGATCACTTTTAACTGTAATTCTGCACCGGGTGGAAGTGATAAGTTGGTTTTCGCCGTTAATTGTGTATTACCAATCTTTAATAAAAGTGTTGTGTTCGATAACTGCTCTATCACACTTGCCTTCAGAATTTGCCCAACTTGCCAGGCTTTGATGGACACAGGTGCCTGTATCGGCTGCTGATTCCTGACGGGATTCTGGGTTGCTGAGCCGACGAGTTGAGTTTGGATGACTTTTGATGGACTGATCACACTTTATTTATCGGTAAACAGGCATAGAACTTGAATGATTATTGACAATGACTGACACTAAAAAATGGAAAGTACGTAGAAACGGCCAGATTCGTGGTCCTTATACGTTTCAGGTTCTGGAGAAACTGGCCAGGCTCGGTCGCCTGAAACAGACGGATGAGCTTAGCTCTAACGATATGGACTGGAAAACGGCTGGGAGTTTCGTAGCACTATTTAAAGATACTGATGTAGAACGATTGCTGAAAGATGATGAGCGCAGTGGCTGGGATCGGCGTGAGAATGATGCTTCGTCAAGGGATCAGCAAAAACGACAGGGAAAAGATCGTCGCCAGCCAGAACCGGAAGATGAAGTTTCTCGTCGGAGAGGACGTACAAAACTACTGGAAACGATCAAGGAAAGTCGCGTAGAGGATCATTTTCCACTACTGACGATAATTGCTTCCATCGTTATTATTGTGTTTCTTGGTTTCGTTCTTACGCCGTCAAAAGATATTCTGTCGCCGGACTGTGATGCCTCACCCAACCCCGGTGTTATCTGGGACAATTGTAAATTTGGTCAATTAACCCTGAAAAAGAAAGACCTTTCCGGAGCTTCCATCAGGAATGCTGTTTTGAAGGGTGTGAATTTTCAGGAGGCCAACCTTAGAAGCAGCAATTTTTCCTATACTGATTTATCCAAGAGCAATCTTAAAAAGGCTAATCTTGAAAAAGCGGTTTTAAAAGGAGCCAATCTACAATTTGTAAATTTGGCATCCGCTTCATTAATAGATGCAGATTTGAGCCATGCTGATCTTAGAGGTTCAAATTTGGAGGATGCGGATTTTACCCGGACAATTCTTGATAAGGCTATCTGGGAGGATGGAAAAGTGTGTGGTAGAGATTCGGTTGGCGTCTGTCGCCCAGAATAGTCTGACCACAAGTTCTTTATATTTAAACCTGAACTCGGGATAAGGGATAGCCATCCAGCACGCCGCTTTTAGCAACTCTCGGCGTTGGAGCTGCTTCCAATAGCGCGCTATTGCTGCGCACTCCGCCTTGATAGTCACTAAAAGCAGTGCACTGGACAAAACGCCTCAGATAATTTCATAGACCTTATTGGATCTTAATGTTTTTATGACCATCCTTATCCCGAGTTCAGGTTATTTATTAAAGTCATTTCTATGTTTGCCGAAATATTATTTATAAACCAATAGATAATGGAGTGCCACCAGGCAACGAACAAGGAATGTACGCCAAATATTTCAAATTCAAAAGCAAGCCTTTTGGATTAAATCCTGATCCAAAATTTTTCTTTAATAGCAACACACATAAAAGAGCCCTTTCCTGTCTTGGCTATGGTTTAGGGCAAGGTCAGGGGATTGTCGTGATCACGGGTGAGCCTGGAACTGGTAAATCAACATTGATGTCAGCTTTGATCTATATGTTGAAACAAACCAACATTATGACGGCCAGAATCATCAATACACAATTACAAAGCGATGAGATGTTGAGATATGTCGTAGCTGAACTTGGTCTGCCGTATGAAGAATTATCAAAAGTTTCGCTTTTGAAATCTTTGGAATCTTTTCTGGAAGATTGTCGATCCAGAGGAAAGCGAATCATTGTGATCATTGATGAAGCGCAAAACCTGTCTGATTCTGCCATCGAAGAGATAAGGATGTTAATGAATCTGGTGAATGGCAATGAAGCATTGCTGCAATTTGTCCTGCTGGGCCAGACAAGGTTGCAGGAACTATTGTATAGCGAAGTCTGTGAACCATTACGGCAACGCATAGTGACTTCTTACAAGCTTGAACATCTCAAAGAAGAAGAGACAAAAGCTTATATTATACAAAGGCTCAGAACAGTCGGCTGGGTCGGTGATCCTGATTTTTCTCCAGGATCATTTATTGCCATTTACGAACAGACTGGTGGGGTACCTGCAAAAATAAACATGCTTTGTGGAAAAGCGCTCCAGGCGGCCTGTCTTAATGATTCACATGAGATTACGGAAGAAGATATTCTGAACGTAACATTGGAAATAAATAATCGTTTTTCTGATCAGGACTTTTCGACATCAGTGGTTGAGGGGATTATTAACGCACTTGTTGAGAATCGAAAAGATCATCTTGCTGAAGTAAACCCTGACACTCAGGAAGATAATTTGCCGGATCGGCAAGAAGATCTCAAAGAGGAATCAACTTTGCCACTCGACTCGCTAAATGAGGAAGAGATCGAACTCATTGATATCAACAGTCGGGAGGAAGCTGTCCCATTGGTCTCTGATCAAATTACAATCGATCAGGCTTTAATTGAAGTAAATAATGGTCAACTTGATCAAGAACTGGATGGAGAAATTGAAAGTTGGCTTCATCAGCAAAAAAATCGAATTAAAACATCAAGGCAGAACCAATCAGGATCTTTAAAAAATAAAACGAGCACATCAAAAAATAAAGAACCAAATCCTGAAACTCATCACCCTTTGGAATTGCTACATCCTGATGATTTGGAAAAAACAATTGAAGATCCTCCATTTTAAGTCTGTTCAAGCATTAACTGACAGATGATCTCCATGCTTGAGAAATAATCCATCTTTCAGTATTGTCGGTAGTAAGACAATCATGGAGTTTGAGGATGGAAAATCAGAAACCGAAACTGGGTTTTCTCGGTATCGGTCTTATGGGGAAACCAATGATCTTACGCCTCCTGGAGGCGGGTTATCATGTCATCGTCTGGAACCGCACACCTGAAAAACTACAACCTGTCCTAGAGAAAGGTGCCCACAAAGCGAATACTCCTCAGGAAGTAGCAGAAGCAGCTGATATTTTGTTGCTTTCACTGGCGGATACCCATGTTGTTGAGCAAGTCGTTTTTGGTGACGATGGAGTATCCAGAGGTGGCAGCAAAGATAAATTGCTGGTCGATCTGTCCAGTATTGAACCGGAAGCTACGCAGCGTTTCGCCAAAAGACTTGAACAAGAATGTGGTATGGACTGGCTGGATGCACCGGTATCAGGCGGAGTGTCAGGAGCGGAGCAGGGCACACTGGCAATTATGGCGGGTGGCAGGAAAGAGAGTTTTGAACGAGTGGCCACGATCATGGCGTCTCTGTCACAGCGTTTTACTCATATGGGAGAAATTGGAGCGGGCCAGATAACCAAAGTCTGTAATCAGATGATCGTGAGTTGCAATGCCTTGGTGATCGCCGAGGTGATTGCACTGGCCAGAAAAGCGGGTATTGATGCTGAAAAAATTCCACAAGCGCTGGCAGGCGGGTTTGCCGATTCAAAACCATTACAGATCCTGGGCCCACAAATGGCAACAGATACCTTTGAGCCGATAAAATGGCACGTGCGGACATTATTAAAAGATTTAGATACGGCGGTTTTGTTATCCAGAAATGAAGGTAGTGCTATACCCATGTCGGCATTAGGCGCACAATTGATGCGACAACATTCCAGTCATGGTTTTCAGGAATCAGATCCTGCAACACTGGTCAAACTCTATAAATAATAAGGAAAACACATGCCAAAATTCAGTGCAAACTTATCAGTATTATTTACCGAGAATTCATTACTGGATCGTTTTCAGGCAGCAGCAGATACAGGTTTTAAGGCCGTTGAAATTCAGTTTCCCTATACTGAAAAAGCACGGGATCTAAGAACAGCTGCGGATGAGGCGGGTGTAGAAATTGTTTTGATCAATGTCCCGGCAGGGGATTTATTAGAGGGTGGAAAAGGTCTGGCGGGAATACCCGGAAAAGAACAGGAATATCAAGAGACACTGGATCAGTGCCTTAGTTATGCAGAAATTTTAGAGCCACGTTGTATCAATGTTCTCGCAGGCCGTGAGGAAGATTCTGAAAAACACCATGAATGCCATCGAACCTTTGTCTCAAACCTACGACACACAGCAGAATCACTGGACAGGCTTGGGATAACGACTGTTTTTGAAGCGGTTAATATTCATGATATGCCGGGTTTTCTGGTGCATAATCTTCGTGAACAAATCGAAGTGCTCGAAGAAGTTCAACATCCTGATGTGATGCTGCAATATGACGTTTATCATATGCATCGAATGGGTGAGCATGTCTGTGAGAATATTTTTGAACATGCTCATATCATTGGACATATCCAGTTTGCAGATGCTCCTGGACGTGGTCAGCCCGGAACAGGTGAGATCGATTTTGATGCAGTCTTCAAAGCGATTGATGATTCTTCTTTCAATGGTTGGACAGGCGCTGAATACAACCCGGTGAGTTCGACTCATGAGAGTCTTGGCTGGTTAGAAAAATAACTCGATATCAGCAGTTCCTTTACTCATTCCATGGTCGTTCGGGCAGGTCCATACTGAAAACAGCAGGTCTGTCAAAAAGATTGATTCGTAGCATTAATCCTCCACCAAGATCATCAAAATCAGGGGATTGAGTAATATTCAGAAAACCACCAATCTGGATCCAGGGAGTGACTCTGTAGACCGCAGAAAGCTGGGTGTCAAAGGCCACTCCATCACTGTCATCACCATTCAGGATTGGGCCTGTGTTAGATAAGGGGAAGGCAAAGGCATTATCTTCAGCAGTATATTGGTAGCCCAGAGCAGCTCGTCCCTTGATGATAAATTGCCGGGCTTCTTCGGTCTGGAAGTTGACCTCAGCACTCAGTCTGTGGAAAGCATCCGGGCTAAAGTAACCACCATGGCCAAAGGTAAAAAAGCGGCGATTTTCATCGTAGTGGTCAAATCGATACGCAGGACCCACGGTCAGGTATTTAAAACTATCGCGATCAATGTTGTAGCCCAGAGAGGTCCAGAAGCCAAAGTGATTATTATCTGCCACAGAAGCCCCATCCAGTTTTCCGTACAGACCTCCGGTTGTTAATGTCCAGCTGTCATTAAACTGGTAACGCATATCGCCCTGAATACCTGTTTCAACAACACGACCCCATTTATTGCCCGTGACTGGATCAACAATACCGGAAATGGATAGGATGGATTCCTGTTTATTTTTTCTGAATAACTTCAGACTATACTGATTCATTCCATGTGGACCATGTCGCCAGTCCACACCTATCTCACCGGTCAATACACCACCAAGTTCGCCGCCTAATGGCGTAGTGCCAATCGAAAAGTGAGGTGAAACATCGGCTTCATATCGATAGCTCAAATGTGGTTCAATCAGTAATGATTCTTCTTCCGTGGGTGTTATTGTAAATGTGTTGAATAATCGGTTGGCGTTACTTCCAAGCTCAGCATTATTAGCCGCTGATCCACTATCGAGATTCATGAAATCCAGACTTGCATAAAAATGATTTCTTCCTGCAAAGGCGCGTCCTGCCAGCTCAGCACCAATCATATCCAGTTGTCCAAGTCCTTCTTCACCACTACGGTGACGGGCATAGGGCATTAAAGATACGGCCGCTGTATCGACGTTTTTCAGTTCAGGAAGAAGATTAACACGAGTATTTTCTGCCAGGACAAACTGATCTTTATGGTAATACTGAATCGCATGTAGATCAGACACGTGGTCTTTCAATGGGCCACCCAGTTCATTTGCCAGTTCTTCCATATGCATCTCATCTTCCTCATTACCCAGAGCTGTCAATGTAGTGAATAAACCATCGGCACTTTGCTGATCCGGATTTTCTCTATAGAGTTTTTCGAAATCTTCAGCGGCTTCGCTAACATTTCCCAGTTGATATTTATTCCATGCAATCAGGTTATCCGCCTCCGGGCTGGGGTTCAGTTCGGCACTTTCCCGGGCCAGCGCAAGGCTTTGGGTATAGTTTTGGTTTGCATACTCGCGCCTTGCTCGTTCGAGCAGTAACTCACTGTGTAACTGATTAATATTGTGAGTGACATTATTGGATTTCTGGCGCCATTTTTCGGTTATTTTTTCGGCTCCTTCTATATCCCCCATTTTCTGTTTGATCAAAGCCAGACTGTAGGCATTGTCAACGTTCGGGCACCATGCCATTGAACGTTCAAACCAGAATAATGATGATCCGTGATCACCTTTTTCAAGATAAGCCCAGCCTGCCGCAGATGCCATTTCACAATCTTCAAGCTCGATCAATCTATCTGCAATTCTAAGAACCTTTAATTCAACCGAACGAAAATTCTTGTGATCGAGTTCTTCACCGATCCAGTTTTTATAAAAAAGATAATAAAGATCGGATATTTCACTCTGAACAGCAGGCTGATCAGTTGGGATCCGTGTGGAGCTGAGAAAAGACAACGGGCCGCAGTCTTCGGCCCCCAACGCCCTGGTTCTTTCGTATTCATGAATTTTGATGGAACTGAGAACAAGTCCACGTGCACTATCGATTTCGGCCTGTTCCTGGTAAAGCAACTTAAACTGTGTTGCGGCCTCGTGATAACGGGAAAGGTTGTAGAGACTCCAGGCTTCAAACATTTTTAGTGATCGGATAGTCTTCTTTTGAGCTAAACTGATCCGACCTTTTTGTGTTGTTTTTTCCAGTGCCGCTTGTGATATGGCAAGACTGGCCTGATAGTTTCCCTGATTATATTTTCTGACAGTTTTTTCCAGTGCAATCTCAGTCACCGTTCTTTTTCGGGTGACAGGTTTCACCTGAATCGTTGGTGCTGCAAACAGGGTTACCATTCGAGGTTCACGGGTTTTCCATTCTTCTATAATGGTTTTGGATTCATTGATTTGTTGAGAACCTTTGAGTGCCAAAGCCAGACCATAGGCAGTGTCCGGATCCGGTTGCCAATCATGAGCGAGACCAAACCAGTTACGTGCCAGTGCTGGATTTTTAAGTTGCAATTCCCACCAGCCAAGTAATGAAGCCATTTTTGCATCTTTGCGATCAATGACAGGTTTTTGTAAAAACTTGACAGGTTCTTCTGCCTCATTCATGGCTTTTCTATCCCAGGCATCCGTGAACCAGCCTGAGAAGAAATCATAGCGAAATTGATCAATATTCTTTTTCTCAAAGGCCGTGTGGGGTTTATTCATTTCAATGTCGATCAGAGCAAGGGTCTTTTTGTAAGGCAGTTGGGTTGATGCTCTTTGTAATGTCACCAGTCGCAGATCAGGGTCAGAACATTTTTCCATCATGTTTTTATAGTGAGCAAACAACTCCTCCCTCTTTTCTTGTGCATAGAGAGCATTGCCCAGCGTCCACATATGATCAGGATCTTTACAGGTAAACGCAGACGGAGACTGTTTTGAAAGAGTGATGATCTGATCGTAATCTTCTACGGTCGCCGCTTTTTTGATCTCTCCCCGGATTTTTGCGTCCATGAGATCAGCTGGGGGTTCCCAGTCAGGATATGTTCCCCTGAAGCGTTCGATCATTATATTGAGCTGATCATATTTTTTATCAGACAATAGCCGCCACAAGCTACGTTCATCAACACCAATTGCTCGATCAGAAAGAGGCGGGGGTTCTATTCCCGGGTAACTGATGTTGTCGTAAGTTGTTGCATCATAATCAGTCACCAGCCGATCGTTTTGGGCTTGTACATTCAGGGAACTGAAGACCAGCGAAACAAGAGCGATGGCCATGACCATGATATGGCCGTGCGTATACTGTTGATCGATTCGGCCATTCATTTTTTACTGGTCTCATCAATCGCCTGACGTGCCAGCATCAGCAAGGAAGCACTGTAGTAATCCTGATCCGGTTTCAGATGAGGGATAGCTGAGTCTGTCTTTGCATCATTAATAATGACATCTGCCAGTGCCATGACACCGTTAAACCCTTCAGAGGCCTGATAAGGTGCAAGACTGTTATTTTCAAGGTCAACCCAGGCAGGTGCTGATTCAAGTTGTGAAAAATGATCGGACAAATTTTGAAAAGGTTTGAGTAACTCCCGGTCAGCGACCTGAGCCCAAAGTAATGATAAAGGAACGCGTATTGCGTCGTAACTGAATCGTGGTGGAAAATCTTCTGATAGTCTGATTTCCCCCGTGGAGGTCAGTTCAATCCAGTCCGACGGTAATTTCCATTGTCCAAATTGAGCCTGGTGAATGAGCTTAATACCGCTTTCATGTAACGCTTGCCAGACAGGGTCTGGATCAATTTGATCAAATTCACCCAATGCCGGGAAAATCCAGTAGGACAAGTTCAAGAGTAAATGATCCTCCCGTATGAATCCTTTCTCACCTGGAAGCAGGACTGTCATACCAGCATAGTGGCGGATCATCTTTTCACGGACACATTGCAGGATCTCTTTTGCGGCATCTGTATATTCAGATCTTCCCCACCGTTTTCCCGCTCGCAATAAGGCCCAGGCAATATAGAGATCACCATCGGTGGCATTATTGTTATCAGGCGTATGATCTTCTGGTTGATTGGCATCCCATTTCCAGACAAAAAGTGGATCCTGTCTGATCTGTAAATTTTCCTGAGTCCACCGCCAGATCTGATCAAAGCTGGAGCGATCATTGTTTTTTACGGCGAACAACATTCCCCAGCCCTGTCCTTCGGAATGGGAGTTGTTCTGATTGCCTGTGTCGATCACTCGACCTTTTTCACTGATGAACAGGGTTTTGTAAAGCTGCCAATCAGGATCTTCACTCTTCCAGAGATGACTGATCTGGTCGAATGGACTGTACTGGATAAGTATTAATCCAATGATGCCAACAGTGGCTGCGAACATGATCAGACGACTCCGGAAACTAATCCTCGATTCTGACATTTCTTCCATGTCGATTCAGGAATCGGCGATGTAATAAGACGCGAGTAATCCAGGCGAGCAGGAAGATCAGCACAAAGACACCAATGATCCACCACCATGGGTTCTGTGAAATCTGGAAGCGTGTCTTGTCACGAAGACCGGCATTTCCGACATAAAACTTTTTCCCAATCATCTGGGTGCTTATTGATTTTGGATCGGCTGTCCACAAAGCAACATCACCTGAGAGTTTTGACCAAAGTGTCGGCTGTACAATGGCTTCCATATATCGGTGTAATTTTTGACCTGTTTCAGCCGTGAAAAGTGTGACAGATCTATCTTGACCGAAAGGAGATTTAAATGCCATGGCCACACCGTGAGCCTGTGGATTTGCATTTTGTTCGATATGGGCCTTGAATGGAACGGCTTCAGGTTCCTCTTTGTTTCCACCAAAAAGATCAGGGAATTGTACAAAAAATCCTTTTTCCACTTTTTCCCCATCAATCTGCTGAGCAACAGGATAAGCATAATTGCTTGAACCATCTAACTGTATCGGAGCAGAAGACATGATTTTTTCATCAAGGGTGTTAAATGGAGAAACAATAATTAATTCTCGATCATCTTCTGGTAAAGAAAAACGGAACTCTGCATCCATCAGAGGTCCATCGGCAACCTGAGCAAATTTCGCCATGAGTGTCCAGGTGGCAGAAATGGTGTCGTAATCATTCGACAAAACAGAAACAGTGACGGGTTCTGGTTGACCGTTTCGCCTATATGGAAAAACAGTGCGTGAAAAAAGGTTCAGATCGGGCAGACCGGCATAACTTGTCGCAAACGGAAATTTAATGATGGATGTTCCATAAAGCGTAAACTGCAGGTTGCGATCGTTGATTGCAATACATTCTCCTCCAACACTCGGGATGAGGGAAGGTTCAAAGCGAATCCTGTTTCTGCCTGGATTAAAGGCGCGCAAAGGAATTTTAATATCGTATCCTTTAAAAACAGCACCCTCAGGATCGGTCAGTGCAATAACTCGTTCAAATGCATCATTAAGTCTAATATTCAGGATAGAGTCATCACGCATTCTCGCGCCATACGAGAAATCCAGAAGTAGATTGACGGTGGCGTCCTCAGCGGCATAAAAGTCGGCAGGCAGGTCAAAGACAAGTTCATATTCATGAAAGCCAGCACCCTGGACTGTACTCGTTTCAACACCAAGTTCTTCCAGTGTATATAATCGGTCTGTTTTGATGAAACGTTTCCGGCCAAATCTTGAGTTCGCAGGGATATCCGTTGCTTTTATTAATGATGTTTTTGCATCAGCATAAGGGAAATTGGTAAAGTTTAGCGCCGTTGCCGCACGTTTTAATTCTTCCTTCGTTGTCCCTGAGACAATCATCACGAAATACCTTGGATCAGAAGGAAGAGGAAATATTCCAAGGTAGGCATCTTTTATTTCATTCAAAATCTCACTGGACAGATAGGGTTTCAGTTCATCACGAGTACCAAAAAGTACATTATCCGATCCTGATAATGTCTCCTGATCCAGACCGGAAAATTCATTCATCATGACTGCATCAGTTTCAGTCGTAAATGGAGCTTTTTTTGCTGTGGCACTCATAAATAATGGTGAGCGATAAAAGTGACGTAAGCCAATACTTTCAGCGATCAAAGCCCCAGTGGCGATATGATCTTCATTGTATTGCTCTGGCATCAGAATTCGGTAACTTTGAGGATTACCGATAGCAGGCCCCATCACCTGATCTAATTGGGATAACATAACATCAATAGGTTGTAACTGGCCCGTTAATGTCAGTTCAGAATTGAAAGTATCAATTTCAGTCCACAGTTCAGGAGCCGCAGGATCTTCACATTCCAGCGTGTAATGTTGAGCCACCCAGATCGTTAGATTATTGAATCCAGAAGTGATCAACTCTGCCGGTAACTCAATGACAACATCAACTTGTGGCTGATCAGCACGTAAGGGCAATTGTGCAACGGTAATCTCGTTAAGTTTGATACGAAGTTGTGAGCGATCCTGAAGTAATGAAATTGAGTTTGTAAACTTGAGTCGAAGTTCGGCGTATGTGACGTCTATTCTGTTTGAGACAGGGAAATAAAGAGCATGTTGGTCATTCGCTTTCCGTAACACGATAGGTTCTGGATTGGGCATAAAATCCATTAAAGGGTAATTAAAAGATTTTATATTGACACCTGATTCTTTGTCCTCAAGTGTGTCTGAAAATGAGGCCTTGTCTGTGGGAAGCCCCTGCTTTTCTATTTTATCTGGTGTGACAGGTGTTTGTTCTTCAGCTGACAGTGCGACAGATGGCAATGACAAAATAAACAGGCATAGAACTGTTCTCAGACTGACTGATTGAACATGGATATTGATCATTGAATTTATTATTTTCATTTTCCTTCCTCCCCTCAGAGGACATTATTCTGTTAGTTAAACTCTTTTACTGTATCAGGTTTCAGTATCAGAGTTGAAAAGGGTTTATATATAAATTGCCATATTTTATTAGACAAGTATTTCAAATGCATTTTTGAATGTTTTAATCCCCAGTAAACCAGCAGGATAATTCCTTCCAGTTTCCCTACTTTTTGAGGTTGATGTTCCCAGTAGCGGAACCAGCGTTCACTGTTCCCATGGACGAGTCCTACAACTTCTGCTCTTTGAGTTGCATTGGTAGAGACAAATTCAAGGCCAAGGTGTCGGCCATCCTGTTCTCTTTTCACTGACTTGATTTCTACAATCAGTTCACTGATTTTATTAAGTGCTTTATTTTCTATTTCCAGTATTCCATTGGTCCCCGGGATCAACATTCTGTTAATCAGATTATTGGTGAAAATTGAAGCTCCGCCAGTGGAGAGATTCTCAACTGAACATGGAATTCTTGATTTATGAACTTTCAATATAGCGGATTCTGATGCTGCAATTCTTGGCATGGCTCTACGCTGGCGAAGTTCGGCTAAAACGCCAAAAGAAGCAAGCATAAGAAGCAGGTTGATCACATGCCAGAAACCTACCAGGAGTACCAATGTCTGTTCTTCTGGATAATTAATATAACGATAGACACCAAAAGCAAAAGCAAGAATCTGCAGGACAAAGAAATAATAGAAAGGTGTTGCCAGTGGGGATACAAAATCTTCATCAAGATGCATACCTTTTGGCGTCACGACAAACTTTGGTGCTCTGGGGTTTGAGATCGTTTTAATTAAGCCTTGCAGACTGAAGATGGACTGAAGAGTTTCATAAAGTAGTGATACAAACGGCCATCTTACACGCTGGAAAAGAAAACTGGAGAGTTGTAAAGAAGCCCAGTAGTGCGGCAGTGTATAAGCAAGAATCTCCGTTGTGTTAGCATTATAAATATGCAGGCCAAATAATAAATACATCATCGGTGCAACAAAAAAGATAACGCGTGCGAAGGGAAAAAACCAGTATAAGCAGTTTGATAGATAACAAACTCTCTGAGACAAGGTGAGCCCGGGATGAAAGAGTGGGTTTTTCAGTAACATGATCTGAACCATTCCTGTTCCCCAGCGTAAGCGTTGCGTAATGAATGCTGAAAAACTCTCCGTCGCCAGGCCTGAGATCAAAGGATGGCTGACGTACAGACTGTTAAATCCCTTGCTATGCAGATCAAGAGCCGTTTCTGCATCTTCCGTGACAGAAGTCGTTGAAAAACCATTAATCTCATCAAGACACGATCGTCGAAGTACAGCCGCCGAGCCGGCAAACAGGGAACCATTCCAGTAATCGAGGCCTTTTTGCATCATGCGATAAAATACTTCATTTTCGCTGGGCATTCGGGTGAAAATTTCAAGATTTTTTTCGATCGGATCAGGATTAATAAAAAAGTGTGGTGTTTGAACCAGGAATAGCTTGGGGTCACGTTCAAAATGTCCAACTGTCTTTTCAAGGAAGTCGACTGCGGGGACATGATCCGAATCCAGTATGACGACCAGGTCTCCACTTGTACGAGTCAGAGCAGCATTAATATTTCCCGCTTTGTGATCGTTATTATTTTCTCTGGTCAGATAATTCACTTTCAGACGTTGACAGAGTTTTCGCATGCTCATACTACGGATTCTTGCGGTGATGGCAACTTCAGGATCTTTACTATCAAGTTTATCCTGAGTTCCACCGTCATCCAGTAAATAGATAGAAACATGCTGCGGGTAACGAACCTGTTTAGCTGCTTGAAGAGTGACTTCAATCATTTCATAGGGTTCGTTATAGGTAGTAATAAAAATATCGACAGTGGGTAATTTTTCTGGATCACTGCTGATGGGTGTTTCGGGTCGATTGATGGGTTCAATACAGACAAAGATGCCTAATAAACCCAGAACAACAGCATATAACTCAGCAAGATACAGAAGTATCATGGGGATGAAATCAAGCGGGTTTTCCCAACCCAGGGTATCAAAGGTGCGCCAGGAGATATAACGAATGCTTAAAAAACTTATAACACCGAGGTAAACAAGGCGTAAGTAGCCATGTTCACACTTTTTTCGAGCCAGGACGAGGAAGGCAATCAGGCTACCTGCCAGCCAGAATTGTGCGGAGACATCAACAACAAGGCTGGCGGCAACGATGAGACAAATCACAAAAAACAACCAGACGATCGTGAGCCCCGTGGCCCCCTTTTTTTCAGGTTTCTCAGATAACGTTGCTTCTGATTGAGACATCAGATCTCCCTACTCCCCTCATTTCAGACTAATAACCGACCAGATTTAACATTTTATAACAATTGGGCTGGTGTGTCATTTTACTGACCCTCTGCAGCTGTTAAGTGTACTCCTAAAACTTAACGATCGGTTCCTGACTTTGTAAATCTCTGATAACTGAGTCTCAATGGAATTTTCTTTCAGCGATAGACCGTGTAGTTTGGAGAAAATGAAAGAGATTAGCCACTTAAACACACAGTTTGGTATTAACGTTACAGGATCAGATCTTCAGGCCGAACAGATTAAATTCAAATCAGGAGCCGGCAGCCTGACCATTGTTAATATTAATAATCGACATGCTAAAGCCAGTTTAGTGCTTCAGGGCGGTCATTTATTATCATGGCAGCCGAATGAAGAAGAAAATGTGATCTGGCTTTCTGAAGATGCCATTTTCTCAAAAGAACACTCAATCCGTGGTGGTATACCGATTTGTTGGCCATGGTTTGGAGCACATCCAGTCAATCATTCGTTTCCTTCACATGGTTATGCACGAACCAGTGATTGGGATGTCGTAGAGACAAAAACCTTATCGGATGGGAGTTCCTTAATAGTTCTACAGCTGTTACAGGATGCTGTATCAGAAGAGTACCGAGCCCGTGATGTAGAACTGGATCTTCGTGTGACCGTGGGGAAACGACTGGAAATGAGTCTGATCACCAGAAATGCTGGAAATAAGGCCGTCACTATTGGTCAGGCAATGCATACCTATTTTTATGTCAGTGATATTCAAAATGTAATTCTCTCAGGACTTGAGAATCAGGTATATATAGATGCTTTGGATCGCTGGCAACGGAAAAATGAAACGAACCCCATCATGATCAAGGCTGAGGTTGATCGTATTTATCAGGACACCCCTGAAATCCCTGTATATATAATTGATCAGGCTTTTAAGCGTCAAATTAAGATCAGAAAACAGGGAAGTCACTCAACCGTTGTCTGGAATCCGTGGATCGATAAATCAGAAAGACTGGGCGATATGGGTAAGAATGGATATAAAAATATGATCTGTGTTGAAACAGGCAATGTGGCTGATGATGTTGTTATGATTGAACCGGAGACAGAACATTCATTGTCTGTCTGTTATGAGATTGAAAGTTTATGAATCAGGAGGGGGTAACAACTCAAGTTTTTAACGGCTAGACCGTTAAAGTAACCAGGAATCATTAATGTTTCATCAATTTTATGTTGAAAAAAGGAATTTTCTTCTCAGTTTTTTTATGGGGTGCCTATTCACTCTGGGCTGATAGCAAACCAGTCATTGTAAATACAGATATCCCGTCTGCATTTCCAACAACTTATAGCGGTGAGTTGACCATTAGTGACAAACCTTTGCAGAAAAAGATTAATTACAAAAAGAGTTCATATCAATACGGTCATTTCAGGATTACACCGCTGGCCGAGTTTAAGGTGGCTGCCAGAGTCCTGAGTAGTCAGCATTACAACCGGGGACTCGAGTCAGAATTATCACCTGTCGATCTGGCCTTAGGTTGGGGGCCTATGTCCAGGCCAGAAATTGTTGATGAATTTTCGATCCGGCAATCAAATCGGTTTTACTTCTGGAGAACGGAGCATTTTCCTATTCCACGTCAGGATGTGATCTCAAATAGCGCCAATATGCATATCATTCCTGCCTCTCCGGGAATAGAGAGAACCCTTAAAGAAGTAAAAAAAGGGCAGAAAGTAAAGTTCAAAGGCTATTTAGTCAGGGTTGATATGGATTCAGGTTGGCATTGGGTAAGCTCATTGACTCGTAACGATTCAGGGAATGGTGCCTGTGAAGTTGTATTGGTCGATGATCTTACAATAATGTAATCCCGTTGAACCTTTCAACGAAATCAGTCTCTATTTATAGACGATTAATTAAGATGGAATAGGACTATGAAATGGACAAAAGTTTCCTCCTTGTTACTTATTTTAATTTCTGCACCGGTCTTCAGTGCATCAGATCAGTCTGAAACTGAGACAGCTAAAGGAATAGCCAAAGAAACAGCCATACTTGCAGGTGGATGTTTCTGGTGTGTCGAATCTGATTTCGAGAAACTGGATGGTGTTATTGAGGTGATTTCAGGTTATACCGGAGGCCATACAGAAAATCCAACTTATAAACAGGTGTCTGCTGGAGGAACCGGCCATCTGGAGGCCGCACAGATTATTTATGATCCCAAAGTGATCAGCTATACCGAAATACTGGATTACTTTTGGCGGCATATCGATCCGACTCAGGGCAATGGTCAGTTTTGTGATATTGGACCTTCGTATCGCCCAGCTATTTTTTATAATGAAGCTCAGAAGGAATTAGCCATCGCTTCAAAAGAAAAGATCGAAAAAACAAAACCATTTTCAGATCCGATAAAAGTTGAGCTTATTGAGGCAAGTCAGTTTTATCCTGCAGAAAAATACCATCAGGATTATTATAAAAAAAACCCTTTACGATATCGTTATTATCGTTATGGATGTGGCCGTGATAAACGAATTGAAGAGCTTTGGGGTAAATCTCACTAGCCATAGTTTAAAATCAGGAATTATTTGAAAAAACTCTGATCAATTTCAAGATTAATATTAAAAAAGGCGTTCCATGCAACAGGAAGTCGAAAATATCGATCGGTTTGATCAGATCACCGGCAAATAGCATTTTCAACTTTTCCCAGACATGCGGTTCCGGAAAAAATGGTGCTAAACCCAGGGTCAGACAAACAAGAATTAATAGTGGTAAGGGAATACTGTCCAGCCAGCTCATTTCTGAAGTTTTCCTGATGAAGTTATAATTCCATCTATGATAGCGATTAAGTGTGATGAGGAAAACAGGCGATCAGTAGAACTATCCAGAAAATTGAATCTCCCACTGGAAATTGATCAACCAGAACCACCGGATCTGTTACTGGGGTGGTATGAAGATAAGCTGTCACTATTTCCAGATGACTCCGGCCCGGTCTATATTGATTTTGTAGAAGGCAGACTTGCTCATAGACGACAATTTGGAGGCGGAAAAAAGCAACCACTAGCTCGTGCGATTGGACTTTCCAGTCAGCATATGCCCGGTGTAATTGATGCGACCGCTGGAATGGGCCGTGATAGTTTTGTGCTTGCTGCTCTTGGTTGTACTGTAAAAATGATTGAACGATCTCCCATCATTACTGCACTGCTGGAGGACGCTCTCAATCGTGCTCGTCTGGATCCTGATGTTTCCGAAATAGCCGATCGACTTTCTATTGTGTGCGCTGACTCATGTGAGTATATTTCCAGAGCATTAACTGAAGATGTGATCTATCTCGATCCCATGTACCCGGAGAAACGAAAATCGGCGGCTGTCAAGAAAGATATGCGAGTTTTACAAAAGCTGGTGGGGAGTGATCAGGATAGTCATAAATTACTTGCGGTAGCATTAATAAAAGCTAAACATCGCGTTGTTGTTAAAAGACCTAAAAACGCCAGATCACTTGAAGGTCAAAGTCCAAATACAGCAATTTGTAGTCCAAATACACGCTATGATATTTACTCAATTAAGGCATTCTGAAAAAGTCAGGAAATGACTGGCACATGGATTGCAATCTCACAGGAAAGTTCATAAAAAGGAGATGAAAGGATGCAGGCAATTTCAGGTTCAGTTAGTTTATCACTTACTTCCAAAGAAGCTGGTGGGACATCAGATCTTTCTTCCGAAGCAGACTCAGACATGGCTTCAGGGCTTGGTTTCCTGGCCTTGTTTACGACTCAGGTTGAGTCAGCGACGACAGATTTAAAACTGTCTGACCTGATAAAAAGGCAATTTGCGGGCGATGATCTGGACGGCAAACTATTTCCGCAAGGTTTGCCGCTGCGGTCGTCTTTTACCGAGCTGCTTTCAGGTAATGGCAAGCAACAATTATTAGACAGTAACTTATTTTCTGCTCAGGGATTAATGAATGCTTTACAGGGAGATGGTGAGCTCAATTCTTTTCAATCCTTGATCCAGGATCCGGGAAGTTTAGTCTCGCATGCAAAAGGATCTCAGCCAGGTACGACAAGCTTTGCAGCGATCACAGGTCAAGTTGGAAATCAGGGCTGGGGAGATGAACTGGTTTCTCGCGTTAAGTGGCAGATCGGGCAGGAAATTCAGGAAGCAAAGATGAGTCTTAACCCCAGAGAACTGGGACCTTTACAGGTTAAAATTAATATTATTGATGATCAGGCACATGTTCAGTTTGTGACTCATCATGGTTCAGTGCGTGATGCGATTGAAGACGCACTTCCTCGTTTAAGAGAGATGCTCGAACAAACAGGCATGATGCTGGCTGATGCGGATGTTTCGCAGCAGGCTCCTGATCAGCAACAGACATTTTTTGAAACCGTTGAATCGACGCAAGGTTCAGAAAATGCAACTGAAATGGAAGATCAGGATCAACAACAGGTAAAAGTTATCAGGCAAGGTGTTGGATTGGTTGATGCATTTATTTAAGGCGCTTTTGATTGTGTTCCTGTGATCGTTTTATAAATGGTTTTTTCATACGCTGATACGTCATTTTGAAGATAACGATGGATGAAGTAATCACTGAGTATCTGACACTGTTGTTCATAACGAAACTCATGTAATGGTTTTTGACCCGATAAAGGATCATAAGAATAAACACGATCTTTGAATTTTACGCGCTCCATGATGGCGGCAAGAGAAGTCTGTAATCCTGTTGACTGATTTGCCCAGACATGTCCGATCTCATGAACCAGCCTTGCCATCTTTAGATAATTACCACTGAAATCTTTTGTAGAATATTCTTCTCTGAAAATTATACGATTACCAATGACAAAGGCTGCCATTGCCGGTGGAAGGTTTGCTGTGGAGATCATCACTTGTGAATAATCAACATCATTATAAAAGATGGTTTGTAACTTTTTAATTTCCTGTTCGGTCAGTGATCGACTGTCGTTGTTGAAGTTTACGAAAAAAAAACTTAATAAAACAATTAACAGAAACAGAATGATGAAGAATATTTTTTTCACTAATAATTTTGATGCTGATTTAATAGTTGCGACATGAGTGGTAGTCAGGCAGCATAGTCTAACTTTTAATTTGCTGACAGTAATAAATTAGTATGTCCGAAGTGCCCGTATTAGGAGCTTTTTCATCTATTGATCTCATTGCGCTAGGGATTAATCTCCTTTTGTTTATCTTTACTCGACAGATTGTCACTGTTTTCCGACCAGATAAAGATTCGTCATCTGTTAAAACCAAAGTTTGGACATTAAGACTGATCAATATTGTTCTGTTTGGGATTTACTTTATTGAGTTTTTTGTTGGCGGTTGGACATCACAACTATCCCGAACAGGTTTAACTTTATTGATTGCCTATCTGGTGGTCAATTTTTTACATATCCTTATCCTTAGAAAATACGGAAGAGTCAAAGAAATAGATGGGGCAGAATACCGTGTGGAAACCTATCAGTCGGAAATATTTAATCTTCTGGTATTAATCACTTCTTTTATTATTGTCCTGATCGTCGTGATCAACATCTGGGGTATGACCGACTGGTTCAAAACCACCAGCGTCCTTGGCGGCTTATTGATTATCCTGTTTTCAACCAAAGATTATTGGGCGCCGGATAACATTAATGGGTTAATGCTACTTTATAATGGTGATGTGGAGCCGGGTAGTATTATAAAGATCACAGAATATGATCTGATCGGAGTGACCATTGAAACGACACTAACCCAGACCAAATTTCGTGATTTACGATCACGGCATATTATTGTGATGCCAAATTCGAGGGTCAGAAATGCTAAAGTTGAGGTTTTAAGCAAAGGTCCGGCTTCTGGATTGATGCAGTTTGTCGATTTCAAGATTGGTTATGGTTTGCCTGCTGAAAAGGTAGAGACGTTTCTGACCAATGTCTGGTCACATGCTTGTGAAAAAGAAAAATCATTGAATGAAGAAAAACAGGCGAAGATTATGGTCATTAATAATGGTGATCATGCTGTCGTGTGGCGATTGGCTTACTGGGTCAAAAATATTTATGGGTTATTTGATGCTGAATTTGCAATCAATCGCGCCGCGTATGAACTCTCTCAGCAGCAGAAGATTGCACTCAATACACCATTAACCCATGAGTTGTTAAAGAGTTCATGTGACTAGTTTGATCAGGAAAATATCCTGAAAAGATTCAGGATATAATGGACGGCACAGGATTCAGATAATTATTTCTTTGTTATTTCCTGAACTTAGTTATATGGAAAAAGTCAATGGTATAATTGATTGGTAGTGTCTCACTGTTGATTGATACGGATTAGCGTGAAGTGATAAAAAAGCCATTATTCTGAATTTTATTAAATTACTAAAAAGATAAATTCCTGAGAATTTATTTATTAAGGAGATCTATTATGAGACTTATGCGAATTACACCGATACTTCTGGCCTTAACCTCTTTTACCGTCTATGCAAATGATTATCCGACACTGGAACGCGTTGACAGTGTATTGACCTGCATGGCGAAACATGGCGGCCAGACAGTAGAAAATCTTTATTCCTGTTCCTGCAAGATAGATGTCATAGCAAGTCAGGTACCTTTTGATTTATGGGACGAGGCCAGAACATTCAAAGCTTACAAGAGGATGCCGGGTGAGAAAGGTGGGCTTTTCCGTGATTCAGATCGCGCTGATGAGGTCATACCCGTTCTTGAAGCGGCCGATAAAGAAGGAGAGAAACGCTGTTTTGTCGGTGTGAGCCATAAGGCGGCTGAAAAGGTTAGTGTTGCTAAATAGCCTCTTAATAATAGTTACTTCTAACGATGTAATTTTCCTGATTGAAGAACACTCATATAACTAACCCAAAACCTGACCTTGTATCAGTCGAGGGTTAGTTACTCTAAAATTTTATCTGACCCCGTCATTTTTATTGTGCACCGCAATATATAAAAGCCTTTTAATATCAATAATATACCTATATTTTTATATTATTGTTCTCTTTTTGAAGAACAATATGAAAATTTCCTGAAAAAAATATTGATAGTTCCCATTATTTAGTTATAATCTTCTCTAACTGTTAGGTCTTCTTTGTCCGAAAACAAACGGATATTGAGGAAACTTGAGGACAGAATAGAAGTATTAAATGAAAATTTTATTTCAAAACTTTCAACCAAAAACTCGGCAGTTATATCTGAGCCGAACGTACAAATATTTGTATGCCAGTTCACTTCCTGCCGGGAAATATGACTCTAATTTAAGATCCTCAACGACGTTTTAACAAACAGAGTTTTCCGCTCAATGGTATCTTTCCGGTCTCGGGCTTCCATTGGGTTATAAAAAAAGAACAGAGACCGAACTGTTAACAGTAAATTATATATAAGGAGGAGGTCATGAGAAAATCATCGTTAAATCGATGGCTTCTGGCAGGTGCTGCATTAACTATGTCCGCATCGGCAATGGCTAACGAAGAGCTGCTTAAACTGCAGCAAGATCCAAACTACTGGGTAATGCCTAGTGGTAACTATTCTGGCTGGCGTTATTCTGAATTGAAACAAATCAACAATCAGAATGCCCACCAATTACAAGCTGCCTGGACATTTTCAACAGGTGTTTTACGTGGTCATGAAGGTGGTCCATTAGTACTGCCTTCAAGTGCAACAGGTCTGGATGGAGATACTCTGTTTGTCCATGCGGCTTTCCCGAATAATGTCTTCGCTATCAATCTCGATACGCTAGAAGTTGTATGGGAATATATTCCAGTTCAGGACTATGATGAAACTGTCCCTGTTATGTGCTGTGACACGGTTAACCGTGGACTGGCCTATGGCGACGGTAAAATCTTCCTGCAACAGGCAGACACAAACCTCGTAGCAATCAACGCTAAAACAGGTGAAAAAGTCTGGTCCGTTAAAAATGGTGATCCTAAAAAGGGTCAAACCAACACTAACGCACCTCACGTCATCAAAGACAAAGTCTTCACTGGTATGTCAGGCGCTGAATTCGGCGTTCGATGCTGGATGAATGCTTATAACATCAGCGATGGCAGCATGGCCTGGAGAGCGTACTCTATGGGACCTGATGCTGATATGCTGATCGATCCTGTAAAAACGACTGCACTGGGTAAACCAGTGGGTAAAGATTCTTCACTGAAAACCTGGAAAGGCGATCAATGGAAAATCGGTGGTGGTTCTACATGGGGTTGGTGGCCGTATGATCCTGACCTGAACCTGATGTACTATGGTTCTGGTAATCCATCTACTTGGAACCCAACTGTACGTCCTGGTGATAACAAATGGTCTATGACTATGTTTGCTCGTGATGTAGATACTGGTGTAGCCAAATGGGTCTATCAAATGACTCCACATGATGAGTGGGATTATGATGGTATCAACGAAATGGTTCTTGTTGACGTTACTGTCAAAGGCAAGAAACATAAAGGTCTTGTACACTTTGACCGTAACGGTTTTGGTTACACAATGGACCGAGTTACTGGTGAACTGCTTGTCGCTGAAAAATATGACGCAGCGGTTAACTGGGCAACTCACGTTGATATGAAGACGGGTCGTCCACAGGTTGTTGCACGTTACTCAACTCACCAAAACGGTGAAGATGTGAACTCAACTAACATCTGTCCGGCGGCTCTTGGTTCAAAAGACCAACAGCCTTCAGCTTACTCACCACGTACAGGTCTGCACTATGTTCCTACAAACCACGTTTGTATGGATTATGAGCCAGTTTCTGGTGGTGAATACGTAGCGGGTCAACCCTATGTAAACGCTGTGTTGAACATGTTCCCAGCGGGTCGTGTATGTCCTGACTGCCCTAACAACAATGCCGATGACAACAACTTGGGTAACTTCATTGCCTGGGAT
>Ga0256841_1001170_pt1 | contig 23723 bp, 17 predicted proteins | sample 356308metaG_FD_185971 | JGI IMG/M metagenome (GOLD analysis project Ga0256841, IMG submission 185971) | Hydrothermal vent microbial communities from Mid Atlantic Ridge, Atlantic Ocean - 356-308 | ecosystem: Environmental > Aquatic > Marine > Hydrothermal vents | place: Atlantic Ocean: Mid...
TCGGTTTTAATGCCGGTTTTGATTGTTTTGACATATAGGCGCCACATAATTTGATCTCTTCTTTGAATTGATGGAATTTTTACCACGGAGGCGCAGGGAATGCAGGGCCGTGCCTCTGCGGTGAGTCTCTATAAATCCACACCAGAATAGGAACCATTGACCGATTTGTTACACACCGGAAAGTCCGGCACAATATTTTCCAGCACGATCCGTTCCAGCGCTGGCCAGTTGAGCCAACTGGGATCGCGGGGATAATAACGATCTACCTTTCCTTGCGCGCCAAAGCGCACATAGGCGATCACCTCGCCTCGCCAGCCTTCGACGATGCCCACCCCTTCAGCCCCCTCTTCCACTGGGGAGAACTGGGCATGGATTTCTCCCGCCGGCAGCCTTCCCTGCAGAATTCGCAGCAGACGCATGGCCACGCGGATTTCCTTGTAGCGTATCCAAAAGCGGGAGCCGACGTCGCCTTCTTCCTCCACTGGCGTTTTGACTGTCAGCCGGTCATAGGGAGGGTAGGGGGCGTGGCGGCGGACGTCATAGTCCTGGCCGCTGGAACGGCCCACATAGCCAAGGCAACCCATGGCGCGGGCGGTTTCCTTGGATAAGACGCCGGTCGTATAAATACGATCACCCAGGGAGGTGTTACGGTCGATTATCGTCAACAGTTCATCCAGTTCCTTGCCAAGCCGGGTGAGTTCTTCATCAAGCCGGGTGATGGCTTGGGGGGGCAAGTCCATGACGACACCGCCGGGGATGATCCGGTCCATGAGCAAGCGGTGGCCAAAAATATCACGGTTGCTGCGTAGCATGATTTCACGCAGGCGGGCGAATTGATAGTGGGCGAAGGTAAAGGCTACATCGTTACAGATGGCGCCCATGTCGCCCAAATGGTTGGCAATGCGTTCACGCTCGGCCAAGATGGCCCTCAGATAGACAGCGCGTGGCGGAATATCCATACCCGCCGCCCGTTCCATCGCTTGGCAGGCGGCCCAGGCATGGCCCACCGTGGTATCCCCCGACACCCGGCCAGCCAGACGGGCCAATCCTTCCGGGTCCCGCCCCTCGGCGATTTTTTCGATCCCTTTGTGAACGTAACCCAGGCGCTCTTCCAGATTGAGAATAGTTTCCCCCACTGCTTGAAAACGAAAGTGTCCCGGTTCAATGATTCCGGCATGGACAGGTCCCACGGGTATTTCATACACGCTGGCGCCTTGAGCCTTGACGAAAGGATAATCTTTGTCGGCAGGCGTCGTTCCCGCAGGGGCGGCAGCGGCGGAGAAAGCCTTACGCAAGGGGAATTGATCTTTTTCCCAGGCTTGATGACGAGTCCAGCGCCGGGGATCGGGGTGATCGGTAAAGATTACGCCCAACATATCTCGGGTGTGGCGTTCACTGCGGTCGGCAGCCGGAAAGTAGCACGCTTGGGAGGGCAGTTCCGGTTGCCCTGCCGACACTGCCGTGCGTAGCAAAAGGTAGTTGCCATTGTGTTCAAACAAGGCGTTCAAACGGATTTGTTCACCCAGCTCTTCGCCCCAACCGGCGCTCCAACGGAGCTGTTGCTTGTGGGCCAGTTCAGCGGCCATCCCCCAGGCAGCAGCGGGAATTTGCCAAACCGTTGCCGGTGGCAGTGGCGTGGCCTCGGCGTAGTCGATATCTGCCCAGGTCAGCGTATTACTGTAGGCGGTCCATTGTGTCATTGCGGCATTCCTCCACTGATCAGTTGGGCGGCGTGATCAAACCAGTCCGCCAGGACACCGGGAATCATCAATCCGAGTATCAGTACCAGGGCCAAGTGAAGAAAGACTGGCGCCATATTGGCCTGAACCGGATTCTGGCCTTGGGGTCGCCTGCCAAAGACGATGGGGTGCAAGTGACGGAACAGGCCGCCGAAGGCAATCGCCAGCCCCAGCAGAAGCGGCAGGGTCAGCCAAGGGTAGGATTCCATGGTGGCCACGAGCACCAGAAATTCACTCACAAATACGCCAAAGGGGGGAAACCCGGCAATCGCCAGTGTACCCACCAGCAGCCCCCAACCCACCTGGGGCTGGGTGGCTATGAGGCCGCGGATTTTATCCATCCGCTGGGTGCCGGCGATTTGGGCGGCGTGGCCGACGGTGACGAAGATCGCCGATTTTGTCAGGGAGTGAACGGTCATGTGCATCAGTGCCGCAAACGTGGCCAACGGTGTGCCAATCCCGAAGGCAAAGGTCATGGTACCCATGTGCTCGATGGAAGAGTAACTGAACAAGCGTTTGATATCCCGCTGGCGGTGGAGAAACAGCACTGCCACCAAAAACGACAGCAGGCCGAATCCCATCATCAGAAATCCCGGCAAGTTGCCCGGCACCGCTTGGGTGACAATCATCTTGCTGCGGACGATGGCGTACAAGGCATCGTTGAGCAGCAGGCCGGACAGAATCGCCGACATCGGAGTCGGGCCTTCGGAGTGAGCGTCCGGCAGCCAACTGTGCATCGGTACCAAGCCGACTTTGGTGCCATAGCCTACCAGCAAGAATACGAAGGCGATTTTCATGACCGTGGGATCGAATTCCGCGGCGTGGACATAAAGGGTAGTCCATTCCAGGGCTTCATCGCCGGTGCCAAGTACCTGGGAAGCGGCGAAGTAAAGCAGAATCGTGCCAAACAGGGCCTGGGCGATGCCGACCCCGCAGAGAATAAAGTATTTCCAGGCCGCTTCCACTGATTCCGGGGTGCGGTACAGACTGACCAGCAAGACAGTGGCCAGGGTCGCCCCTTCCATCGCCACCCACATGATTCCCATGTTATTGGTGACCAAAATCAAATACATCGCCAGCATAAAGCCCTGATACATGGCATAGTAGAGACGCAGTCGCCTTGGGGTCAGGCGGCCGATTTCGCGCTCGTGTTCCATGTACGGGCCGGAAAAGATGCCTGTGGTCAAGCCTACCAGCGCTGTGAGGGCTATCAGGTAAACATTGAAGGCATCCACCAGCCAAAATCTATCATCTGAAATCAAAGTGCCAGCCCGCAGCACAGTCAGCGCCAGGATGATTGATATTGTCAAGGTGGCTGCGTTGAACCAGTTATTGACACGTCCGGCCCAAGGACGGTCACCTACCCACGCCAGTGCGCCCATGCCAAAGAAGGGGATGATCAATAATAGATACAATGCAGTCATGCTTCTGGCTCCTCGGTTTCAGTCAGGCGGCTGAGACGGTCCACGTCGAGGGAGTCGATACTTTCCCGGATTTGAAAAAAGAACACCCCGAAGATCACCGCCGCCACCATGACATCGAAGGCCACTCCCAGCTCCACTACCAGCGGCATACCGTAGGTGGCGACAACGGCGGAAAAGAACAAGGCGTTTTCCATGGCCATGAATCCCACCACGTGACTGATGGCTTGGCGGTGGGAGATCATCAAGAGCATGCCCAGCAGTAGCGTCGCGGCGCTGGTGGCGATGATATTGCGGGTTTCCAGCTCGGACAGTTGAATCACCGGCAGGGTGACATAATAACTGAATACCACGAGTGAGGCGGCGCCCAACAGCAATTGCAAGGGCCGCTTGACCTCATCCTCGGCGCGGTGCAGTCCCATGCGCAAAATCAGCCAATGCAAGAGTAATGGAATCAAGACTGCTTTCAGGGCGAAGGTCAGACCCGCGGATATCAATAAGTGCGGTGTATCCTGCACCAGTGCCACTAGCGCGGTGGTGGCCGCCAGCAGCAATCCCTGTAGTGCGAACAGGTTGACCAAAGTGGTGACACGGCTCTGCGCCAGCATCACGAACGAAGTGAACAAGACCAGGGCGGCCAATAAAAAAATCGCCTGGCCGTATAGGGGTTCGAGCGCTTCCATCAACCAACCTCCATAATCACGTGGGTGAGCATGCCCAACAAGGCGAGCAGATAGGCAAAACCGAGAAAGTGAGGGGCTCTGAACAGGCGCATCTTGGCAAGCGCCGTTTCCGCCAAGACCAATAGGATGGCCAACACGGTCAATTTTCCCGCAACTGCCAGCCCTCCCCAGCCCAAGGCTGTCCAGGTGAAATTTTCAGCCAGGCCCCAAGGGAGAAAAATATTGACCAGCAGTACGGCGTAAATGGCCATCCGGATTTGCGCCGCCCATTCGATCAAGGCCAGGTGGTGACCGCTATATTCGAGAATCATGGCCTCGTGGATCATGGTCAACTCCAGATGGGTAGCGGGATTGTCCACAGGAATGCGGCCGGTTTCTGCTACCGCCACCAGCATGAGCCCCAAGCCGGCAAATACGAACGAAGGGCGGATTGTCAAGGGTTCATGGAGCAGGGTTTCGATGGCAGCCGAAAGATTGGTGGTGGACATGGAAACCGCCAGGGTGAATATCGCCATCAACATGGCCGGTTCCGCCAGGGAAGCAATAGTCATTTCCCGGGATGACCCCATGCCGCCGAAGGCGGTGCCGATGTCCAGCCCCGCCAGGGCCTGAAAAAACCGGGCGAGGCCGAAAAAACCGACTAATACGATCACGTCGGCCATCTGGGCCGTAGGGAGCTGTACCGCTACCAGGGGAACGATGGCCGCCGCCAGTACCGCCACCGAGAAAATAATGTAGGGTGCCATGTGAAAAATCCATGAGGCATTCTCCGCCACCACGGTTTCCTTGCGCAGCAACTTGGCCAAATCCCGGTAAGGCTGAAAGATAGACGGCGCCCGGCGGTTCTGGCTCCAGCATTTGAGCTTTTTGATCCAGCCGGCCAGCAAGGGCGCTGCCGCCACGAATAGGGCAACTTGCAATAAATTGAGTATCCAAGCCATTAGCTGATCACCCATAACAGAAAGATTAATGTAAAAAAGGAATAGCCCAGATAGACACGGATGCTGCCGGTCTGGATTTTTCCTACCCGGCGCACCGCCCAATGGAGTGCTTTGGCTACCGGTTCGTAAAACCACCGCCATAAAAGGTCGCTGACGTGGAGATGGTAGCGGATACCCGTGACCTTCAGTTGCTCTGGACCGGCAATGTTTTTTTCGATTTTTTCGTCAACGATCAGGGTGTCGGCAAAAATACGCCGGAAAGGCATGGCAAAGGCGCTGGCGGTGTACTGCATCCGCTCATTCAGTTCACCGAAGCCGCAATCCCACGGGTAGGCAATGCGCTCGGGGTGTTCATGGCCTGGATGCAGCCACTCGTAGCTCAACAGCCAAGCCAGTCCCATCGCCAGCATGACCAGCAGCGCGGCGTAGGAGGCGTTTTCAGGGGAAACCGGCGCCAGCCACAACCAACCCCGGCTGGCGGTTTCCGGCAATCCAGCACCGGTCAGCTGCAGGCTGACACCTTCCAACAAGCGAACCAAGGGGGTAGGAAGCACGCCCAGCAACAGGCACAATACTGCCAACCAGCCCATGCCTGCCAGGGCGCTGCTGGATTCGAGGCGGCGGGCCCGGTGGGCGTGATGGCTGCGCGGCTTGCCCAGGAAAACCACGCCGAAGACCTTCACAAAACAGGCCGCCGCCAGGCCGCCCGTAAGCGCCAGCATGGCGGCCGTCACCGGCACGAAACTGCGCAAAACGCCGCTATCGAGGGCTGAAACCTGCAAGGCCGCCTGATAAGTCAACCATTCCGAAACGAAACCATTGAAGGGTGGTAATGCCGAGATACTGACACAGCCGATCAAGAATAATACCGCAGTGATGGGCATGCGGTGGATCAGTCCTCCCATGTGCTCGATGTCGCTTTCATGAGTCCGTTGCAGAATCACCCCCGCTCCCAAAAATAACAGGCTTTTGAAAATGGCGTGGTTGAGGGTGTGATACAGGGCGGCAATCAGGCCAATGGCGCCCAGCGTAGGTTTGCCGTCGCTGTAAAACAGCAACGCCAGTCCCAACCCCATGAAGATGATGCCGATATTCTCCACTGAGTGATAGGCGAGCAGGCGCTTGAGGTTGTGTTGCATCAAGGCATAGAGCACGCCCAGTACCGCCGAGGCACTGCCTGCCACCAGCACGGCCACGCCCCAGCCCCAGTGGAAGTGCTCAGGGCCGACCAAGTCGAAGGTAAAACGGATAAAGCCATAGACCGCGACCTTGAGCATCACGCCACTCATCAGCGCCGAAATGTGGGAAGGCGCGACGGGGTGAGCTTCCGGCAACCAGGCATGGAGAGGAACGATCCCGGCCTTCATGCCGAAACCGCCCAGCGCCAGGACGAAGGCCACTGCCGCCCACAGGGGGGTGAGTTCGGCGTGACGCATCTGTTCGAAGGTGAAGCCATCTCCAAAGCCCACCAGCACCCCGTAGGCGAGAATGATGAGTAAGGCGCCGATTTCGGCCATGAGCAGATAAATAAAAGCAGCATGGCGATTGGCAGCGTGTTCGTGGCTATATGCCACCAGAAAATAACTGGCTACTGACATCAGCTCCCAGGCGATCATGAAGAAAAAGGCATCGGCGGCCAGCAGTACCAACTGCATTCCGGCGATGAATAAACCCGTGGCCAGGGCCAACAGAGACAAGGGATGGGGGCCGTGTTCGTATTCCTGGACATAATGGGGGCCAAACAGCGCCACCGCCAACAGCACCACGCTAATGACGCAGAGGAAGAAACCAGCCAATGCATCCAGGTGCAAGTGCCAGGCCAGCCAGGGGAGCCCCAAGGGAAGGCTAAAGTCCAATGAGACGCCGCCAATCAAAGCAGTTCCGCCGCCCAATAAACCGGCTACGCCGGATAAACCCAAGAGGCCGAAGGCGGTATGGCGCAATAATCGGGGATGACGGTCGGCGCCTAGACCGACCAATCCCGAAGCCAGCGAAAAACCGATTGCCAACAGCGTGAAGGGCATGGCTGCCCCTTTTCCGGCAATCAGCCAATAGCCACTGATGAGAAGCACTGCCCCAGCCAAACTAATGATGAGTTGAGGCCGCTGGCGGAGAAAGGCGAAGGCCTCCGACAGTGCTTGTCCGCTCAGATGGCTGACATGGTAATAGGTTTGAGTGACGAGCCTGCGGATCATGATTGTTGTTCTCTAGCTACCGGTTTACCTTCCAAGCCCCTGACTTCGCATGTTCCAGGGCGCTCGTCGATAAAGGCATTGATGTAATCCAGTGGCGGCTGGGCGAAGCACCAAGCGTCGGACAAATCGAAAATAATTTTTCTGTCGCGGGGCAACTGTTCCAGTTGCTGGTGCAGTTCAGCGTTCAGCTTTTCCAAAAGCTTGTTGCCACCAATTTTCACAATGGTTCGGTTGTCTTCGTTTTCGATTTTCAAAAAGCTGTTTTTCAGACGGTCAACAGCCTGCCGGCGGGCCGCCAGAGGATGAAGAGAAGCGGCTTCGTGCAATTCCAGGCCGTGGATTTCACAGTGTCCGCCGCGGCGCTCATAGTCTTCACAGAATTCGTGGAGGAATTCCATGACCGTGTGATCAATGAAGTCAGCATGAGTCAGATCGAAAACGACAGTCTTTGCCGGTGGCAATTCCGCCAGAGCGGTCTTGAGACCGAGGAAGTTGGAAAAGATAGCGGCGCCGTCGATGCTGACGTGATAGGTATCGGGATCGGTTTGTTTGAGTTGAAAGGAGATTTTGAACAATTGTTTAAGATTGACCCCACGGAGTATGTGCAGGATGATTTTGGCGGCGATACCGATGGCTACACCGATGAGCAGGTCGGTGGCGAGCACGGCGACGATGGTGAGCACGAACAGAAACAGTTGTTCCTTGCCGATCTCCCAGGTCTTGTAGAATTCCCGGGGCGAGGCCAGCTTGTAACCGGTGAACACCAGCAGTCCCGCCAGGGCCGCCTTGGGAATCTCGTGAATGATCTGTGGAAATAGCGCCACGAACACCAGCATGAACAGACCGTGGAAGAAGTTGGACCACTGGGTGCGGGCGCCGAACTGGATGTTGGCGGTGGAACGGACGATTTCCGAGATCATCGGCAAGCCGCCGATGGCGCCCGAGACCGAGGTGCCAATGCCCAGGCCGCGCAAGTCTTTGTTAAGGTCGGTTTGGCGTTGCCAGGGATCGAGCTTGTCCACGGCCGCCGCCGAGAGCAGGGTTTCCAGGCTGGACACCAGGCAAATACTGACGACCGCAATCCAAAAGGCGGTGGTGCCAGTCATGGAGAAATCCGGGAAGGCGAAACCGTCGAAAAAGCTTTGCGGTACGGGTAGAAGCTCTTTTGGGCCGACTTCGTAGAAAGTGGAATGCCAGGAGTATTTGTGGTGGTGTTCCAGGTCGAAGTACAGGCTTAGAGCCAACCCTACCCCCACCACGACAATAGGTGCGGGGATGATTTGTAATACTTTGACCTTGGGCTTGAGAATTTCCCAAACGATGAGGATAGCGAGGCTGACAAAACCGATAAGGGCGATCTCCGGATTCATTTCCGCCAGCGCCTGGGGGATACCGGCCAGATTTTCCAGCAGTTCCCCTTCCGGCTTGACGTCAATCATGACATAGAACTGCTTGATAATAATGATAATGCCAATGGCCGCCAACATGCCATGTACCACGGAAGCCGGTGCCAGAGCTACGAAACGGCCGGCTTTCAATTGTGCCAGGATGATCTGTAATACGCCGGCGACAACGATGGCGGCCAGGGCGCGATGGTAGCCTGCGATTGGGTCGCCTTGGCCAAGGCTTTCCACTGCGCCCAGGGTAACGACAATCAGTCCGGCCGCAGGTCCCGAAATGGTGATGTGGGAGCCATTGATACGCGACACCAAAAGTCCGCCGACGAAAGCGGCGATGATCCCTGCCATGGGCGGAAAGTTGGAAGCCATGGCAATCCCCAGGCACAGGGGCAAAGCGATGAGAAAAATCTGGAAACCGGCGATAAGATCTTGACGCCAGTTTTCTTTTAAGCCGGCCAAGCCGGTTTGAGGTATTGTGGCGGCAGTTTGCGACATTTGATACATGCTCCTGTTGAAGTGTCACTAAAGTGATTTGAGCAATTTGTGTGCCATAAAATAAGATGGCGCAATATAACGATATTCGAGGATTTTTGGCGGCGATCCAGAACGGCATTGGTTGAAATCCACCAAAAGACTCGGTGGATTTCAACCAATTTTTTACTTTTCTATCGGTTGCCGGTTTGGCTGCGGCGCCACCGGCTGAAACGAGACTCGATTTCTCCTTCCGCCGGCTTGGCTTGCGGGGCATCAAGATTGCAATTTAATTCCAGCCACATCGCGTTGAGAATCGCGAATGAACAAGCAAAACCGACTCCCAAAGCCCATGCGAAATACCACATGATCGTTCCTCCTTAATGGGTTTCAATATTTTCCGCTGTGATCTGTCCCCAAAGAACCCGATATACCCAGCCGGTATAGGCAATGACGATGGGTAGAAATATCAGGGTCAAGGCGAATACCAACTTCAAGGTAAATGGGCTCGAGGTGGCATCCCAGACCGTCAGGCTGCTGCGAGGGTCTATGGATGAGGGCAGCAGAAAAGGAAACAAGGCAAAGCCAACGGTCAGCAGGGTTGCCGCCAGCGCAGCGCCACTGCTCCAAAATGCCAGGGCCGGGATGAACTGACGGGCGAAGGCTCCCGCCATCAATGTGCTACCCAGAGAGATCACCGGTGCCACCAACATCCAGGGGCGGTGGAGAAAATTGGCAAGCCAACCGCCGCTGATCGGTTGAACCTGTTTTGCCAACGGTGACAATGCATTGGCCGGATCAGCCATGGTGGTAACCGCATAGCCGTCTATGGCAAACAGGCTTAGCGCCGCCGTCACCATTCCGGCAGCCGCTACCAAGGCGCTTACAGTAGCGGCGGTTCTGGCTCTCAAACAAATGGTCCCCAAAGTTCTGCACTGGAGAAAATTGGCGCCGTGGAGTACCAGCAGGGCGGTAGTGATGAGACCGCACAAGAAAGCGAAAGGACGTAGAAGATCCAGAAAGCCCCCTTCATAAGTCATCCGTAGATTTTCATCGAAGCGGAATGGTAGCCCGAGCAGCATATTGCCAATCACAATGCCCAGCAGCAGGGCGGGCAGCAAGCCGCCAGCGAAAAGGGTCCAGTCCCAGAAGTGCCGCCAGGCGGGCAGTGACAGTTTATCGCGGAAATCAAACCCGGCCGGGCGCAGCAAAAGGGAAAACAGTAACGCCATGATTGCCAGATACGGCCCGGAAAACAGCGTGCCATAGACAAGCGGCCAGACTGCGAATAGGATTCCTCCCAGCGTGACCAACCAGACTTGGTTGCCCTCCCAGGTACCCATGACCGTGGCAATAATGGTACGGCGCTCCGTGTCGTTCTTTCCCAGGATGGGTAGCAGAATGGCGATGCCGAGATCGAAGCCAACAGTAAGGGCAAAGCCGATCATGTAAAAACCAACAATCAACCACCAGACAACTTTTAAAGTCTCGTAATTCATGGTCTCTCTCCTATGCCATTACTTCTCGAGGTGCTTCCGGTCCCAGGCGGATAGTGCGGATCATCAGGAACATCTCCACTACCAACAGAATCGAATAGAAAGCCACGAAAGCGCCGATGGTGAGGACAACATCGCCGTGCTGGAGGTTGGAAGCGCTTAAAAAAGTGGGTAATACGCCACTGATGGTCCAGGGTTGACGGCCATATTCAGCCACGAACCACCCCAGTTCCGAGGCGATCCACGGCAAGGGAATGCCATAGAAAGCCAGTTTCAACAGCCAGCGTTGATGACCGGCCACGCGCCGGGCGCAATAGTAGAATGCGGCGGCAAAAATAAACAACATGACAAAGCCGGCAAACACCATGCCACGGAATGTCCAGAACAAGGGCGCCACTTTGGGAATACTGTCTTGGGCCGCTCGTTCGATTTCTTCTGTGCTGGCGTTTAGGATATCGTCACGATACCTTTTTAGTAACAGGGCGTAGCCCAGATCCTCGTGATAAGTGGTCAATAGCTGGCGGGCAGTATTGTCAGCCGGGTTGTGGCGCAAACCTTCCAATGCCTTATAGGCAATCAGCCCGTTATGTATCCGTTGCTTGGCCCGTTTGCGAAGGTCTCTGATGCCCAATACTTCCTCATCCACCGAACGGGTAGCGATAAGGCCCAGAACGTAGGGAATTTTAATGGCGTAACGGGTGGTCTCGGTCTCATCGTCAGGCAATCCCACCAGGGTGAATGCTGCTGGTGGTTCCTCGGTTTGCCACTCGGCCTCGATGGCCGCCAGCTTGACTTTTTGGGTTTCGCCTGCGTTATAGCCACTTTCATCTCCCAACACGATGACCGAAAGCACGGAAGCCAGGCCAAAGCTCGCGGCAATGGCAAACGAACGCCGGGCAATGGCCAGATGCTTACCCTTGAGAAGATACCAAGCGCTGATGCCCAGCATGAACATGGCGCCAGTGGTATATCCGGCGGCTACCGTATGAACAAACTTGACTTGAGCCACGGGATTGAAAAATACCTCGGGGAAGCTGGCCAGTTCCATGCGTAGGGTGTCGAAATTGAATTCAGCTCCCACCGGATGCTGCATCCAGCCGTTGGCGATGAGAATCCACAGCGCCGACAGGCTGCCGCCAATGGCCAGTAGCCAGGTCACCGCCAGATGTTGGAGTTTGCCGAGGCGTTCCCAGCCGAGGAAGAACAAGCCGACGAAAGTGGATTCCAGAAAGAAGGCAATCAGACCCTCGGCAGCCAGTAGCGGGCCAAACACATCACCGACGTAATGGGAATAGTAAGCCCAGTTACTGCCGAACTGGAATTCCAGCGGCAGGCCGGTAGTGACGCCCAATGCGTAATTGATGCCGAATAACTTTCCCCAGAACTTGGTCATTTCTTTGTAGGCCGGAATGCCCGTCATGACATAGACAGATTCCATGATGGCCAGCAGAAAGCTCAGCCCCAACGTCAGCGGCACGAACAAAAAGTGGTACAAGGCGGTGATGGCGAACTGCAAGCGGGATAGCTCGACGACACTATCAGTCATGACCATGATGGACCTCCTCCAAGAATGGCGCCCTGGCCTGGGGAATTTGGGCCTGATGAAAACAACAGGCCCAAATTCCCCAGAAAAACAGGGCTTTGAATACCAAAATCAAGACAATTTCGGCCAACAGGCGGTTAAATCGGGGCATGATCGCTGCCGAAATCTCTCGGCACGGGCCGGGGCCATTGGCGGCCTTTCACCAAGCCTTGCCAGTACACCAAGGGCAGAACGTAGCGTTTGAGCAAATACATGCTGAGGCGCTCCTTGCCCTGATCGAAGGGAAAAGTTTCGCGGACTTCTCCACCGTAGATGAATTCGGCCAGAATGGTGCGGCCATAGCCGGTGACGAGGGGGCAGGAGCCATAACCGTCATACTTGGCCTTTGGTTCCCCGCCGTTCATGACAGCGGCCAGGTTACGCGCCACCACCGGCGCTTGAGAACGAACAGCCGCGGCGGTTTTGGAGTTGGGTGTGCCAGCACAATCGCCCAAGGCAAAGATATTCGGGTAACGATTATGCTGTAGCGTGTGTTGGTCCACGTCCACCCAGCCAGCGCTGTTGGCAATGGCACTGTTGCGGATAAAGTCTGGCGCGCTTTGGGGGGGAGTGACGTGGATAAGATCGTACTTTTCCACCACTGTTTCGCCAGTGTCCAAGTTTTCGAACACCGCTTCGCGGGATCCAGGGCGTATCGCCACCAGATTATGACGGAAGCGGGTTTCGATGTCGCGGGGCTTGATGACTTGATTCATCAAGGCGTCTGCATATTTCTTGACACCGAAAATACCCGGTGTGGTGGTGTAAAATTTCACCGCGCACTTATCGCGAATACCTTTGCGGCGGAAGTAGTCTTCGGCAAGATAAGCGATTTTCTGGGGTGCCCCTGGGCATTTGATGGGCATTGGTGGCATGGTGAACAGAGCAGCACCCTCTTTGAAATTGCGGATCATCTCCCAGGTGTGATGGACGGTGTCGTAGCTGTAATTACTGCAAATCCCATTTTGGCCAATGATATCTTTGCTGAGCCCCTCGATTTTGTTCCAGTCGAGTTTGAGCCCGGCGGCGACGATGAGCCAGTCGTAACTGATTTGTTCCCCGGCAGCGGTTTCCACCAGCCGGGCATCGGGATCTACCGCCACGACGCGATCCTTGATTAAGGTTGCCTCTTTGGGCAGCAACGCCGACATGGGCTTGCGGGTGCGTCTTTTAGAGACAATTCCCGCCCCCACCAACGTCCACATGGGCTGGTAATAGTGATATTCGGCAGGTTCGATGACGGCGATGTCACCGCACTTCAGTTGCTTGATGGCCCGGTGCGCCATGCCAGCGCCGGCGGCGCCGCCGCCAATGATCAATACGGAATGATGACGACTATATTTTTTAGTCATAACGTTAGCCTCCTTCTGGAAAAGGTGATTTAAATAACCCATCGCTGTTGTTTATTAAGGACCCTCTGAACAAGTCATTCTTGGCTTGTTCAGAGAGCGAAAAACAAAAATTGCGATTTTTGTTTTTCGCTCAAAGTCAATCACTTACAGTGACTGACTTTGGCGGCACATTCATGTGCCGCAGGAGCCTCTGACTTAATCAGAGGCTCCTTAACGTCCTTGCTGAGTGTTCATGGAAATCCGCAGCCATTGGGCGGTTCTGGAAAATCCAAACGACCCGCCATCAGGACCGGAAACTACTCAACGCTGAATTTCCCGCAGGTTTTAATCCTGCTCAGCAATGCCGATGGAACGGTTACAATCGTGACCAGTCATTTCTTGAAAATATATTTCCGACAAGACTAGTCAGATTTGCCGAAATTGTAGTTCCGATATATGCATATAACAATATCGAATTATCATAAGACAAGCATCAATTATTTATAAAAAGAATAAGTATATATGTATAAACAATAACAGATTGTAACGACATGCGGATAGCGATCTATCTTTACGGACTGTCTGGTGGCGGGGCGACACGCCGTACCCTGGCATTGGCGAGAGGGTTCCGGGAACAAGGCTTGGAAGTGGATCTTGTGCTGATTGACGCAGAAGGGCCATTGGCGAATAGCTTGCCCAAGGGTATCCGTTTGCGGGTTTTGGCGTTGCCCCGTGCCAAATTTCTTTTCCGCACCCGCCGCCGTAAATTAATGGGAGCCGTCCCCAGTTTGATTCGATATCTGCAGTCCGAGCAGCCGGACATGCTTTTGTCGGCGGCCAATCATGCCCATCTGAGTGCGCTGTGGGCCGCGAAATTGACGCAGGGTAAGGTGCCGGTGGTGTTGAGGGTCAGCAATCACTTGACCGAATCTCATCGGCGCTCGCGGGAAAACATTCGTTTACGGATTGCCCGTTGGTGTTACGGCTGGGCCGATGCCGCCATTGGCGTTTCCGAAGGGATTTCCCAGGATTTGCGGGCGCATGTCAAATCCTTGCAAGGCAAGGTGGTAACGGTGCATAACCCTACATTTGAGCCACAAATTGAAACATTGGCCAAAGTTCCCGTGCCGGCTGATTTTGCCTGGGTATTTCATCAAGAGGGGCCGGTTGTCCTCGGCGCCGGACGATTGACGCCCCAAAAGGACTTTGCCACGTTAATCAAGGCTTTTGCCAGGCTTAGGCAACGGCTACCCGCTGTTTTGGTTATTTTGGGGGCAGGAAAACAACGGCGACTGCTAGAACAATTAAGTGTTCAATTGGGCATTGCCGAAGATGTGATTTTCCCGGGCTTCATGCATAATCCGTATGCCTGGATGGCAAGGGCTGATCTGTTCGTCTTGTCTTCTGCTTGGGAAGGGTCGCCGGGCGTGTTGATTGAAGCGATGGCATGCGGTTGCCCCGTGGTCAGCACCCGTTGTCCCAGTGGACCGGAAGAGATCCTTGCCAATGGGCGCTATGGAACGCTCGTGCCAGTGGGGGATGAGGAAGCCTTGACCGCGGCCATGCTGAGTACCTTGTCATCGCCGCCAGCGGTTGAACTTCTCAAGCAGAGAGCCAGAGAATATTCGCTCCCAGCGGCAGTGGAAGGCTATTTAAGGGTTTTTTCGCAATTTGAAAAATAAAAAGTCCCGGGGGATATGGCTGGGGCGAGCTCAGACTGATTCGGTCAACTCCACGCAATTGTTGTCCTTAACCCGGATTTTCATCAGTATCCCGGATGATGGCGCATTACAGGCGTGCCTGGACCAGCCAAAGCCGGCTGGTGAAATATCCGGGTTAAAGGTTAACCGTTTTGTCCTTCAGGAAATCAGCAATGGCGTCGGCGCCGCGTTGTGCCGCCGTACTATCGGTTTCGGCGCGGAAGGTATAGGCAAAGGCTTGTTTTTGCCGGGGAAGAAACTCTGGCTGGCGGGAAAAAGATTGCTCCAGCGCCGGCCGCAGTTCCTCGTCTATATCATTCACCACTTGGCCTAACGTCCAATGGAAATAGAAAGGGTTGGTCCGCCAATCGACTCGATGGCCATTGAGGAAAATGCAGGGACGCGGTTCCAGCAGGAACTCGTACACCTGACTGCTGACATCCCCGAGATAAATGTCGGCAGACAACATGTAGGTCATATCCGCCGAGGCCGGGCTGCCCAGATCGATGTGAATATTAGGTATGTGTTTAAATTTTTTGGGCAAATGGGCCCCGTGGCGAACTCGGCGTTTGAATAGAACCACATGGGGGGCAAAAATCAGGTTATAGTCGCGAGTTTCGGCGAAAAATTCGAGAACCTGGATGCCCATCGGTTGCCAGGAGGAAACCCGCTGATCGAAGTGGGGGTTATAGACAACCACCGGCCGGTCGTTGGTGAAAAACTTTTTGCGCTGTTTCCGCAGACCCTGGATGACTTCAAACTTTGGCCAGCCAACCGCAGCGTAGGCACCCTCACGCAAAAGATTTAGTTCACCAAGCCGATCCACATATTTTTGTCCGGGTAGCAAGGTGAAATCGAAAGCGCCGGAACGGTCATCAAAGCCCCCTTCCCGGTCCCCGGCGCCGTGGCGGGTATGAATCATGATCAGTTCGCTCAGGCCATATTGAGTGCGCAGTTTCATACAATGCCGCTCCGGCGCTACCAATACATCCAGGGTACGAAAAAAATCGAGATTGTTTTTCAAAACTTCTTTTTTGCGTTTGAAGGACCATTTGGAAACCAAAGGATCGATCAGTTGGTAATACCTGGGAGGTGACAACCTCACAAATTGGCAACGATGGCCGGGATAAAGAGTGGCTATCTCCTTTGCCAGAGCCATTTCTTGCCGGGAAGCGCAAGCGATGACAACCTGGTATTGCAGATGTCTGCGTGATAATTCAAAAGCATAGGGCGCCGCGTGGGGGACCTGGTGGGGGGCGTAATGATTGAATAGGAATCCGATTTTCATCGGGCAGATCACGGCTGGATAATTGAAAAGACTAAAATTCCTTTTCCAAAATTTCCCGGGCGCGGCGGCAGAGTTCGCGGCCGTAATCCACCCAAATGCCTTGGCCCCAATAACGGAAGCAGCTGGTTTCGCACACCATCAGATGGAACAAGGCCTTGCGGTAGCGGGGATCGCTCGTGGGTACGCCCGGTTTGATGACTTTTTCGTAGAACAGGGCGCTGACTTCGTCCATGGGCTGGAGCAGATCGTCATAGCCCTTGACCCAGGAAATATCGTCTGTCCAACTGCCACCTTCCATGTGGAATTCGTGGTTTTCCTGACGCAGTTGTTCGATTACTTTTTCCAGTTTTTCCGGACCATCACCGGGTTGGAAACGGTCCCAGAGCAGTTTCTGGTTTTTGGGTTGGAGCGCGGGCAGATCTTTTTCTTGGATGCCGAGGGAAAAAATGTATTCCAGATATTCGCTGACATTGACCACCGGCGTGCGGGAACCACTGGCTTCGCGAATGACTTCCATGTATTTGGGAGGGAATTCGTTCATCATCACGCCGCCATTTTCGCCATCGGCAATCTGGGTGACCAGGGGCGGCACCGAATGGCCCGCCAAAGTCTGGCGGTTGAGTCCCTTGGCTTCGTAATAGGGCTGCATCTGCGCCACTAGTTTGGTATCGCTTCCCTGGGTTTTGATAATGGCGATAATTTCCGCGGTTTCTCCTTTGCTGTTGCGGCAGACCAGCCGGTGAGGCAGGTGCTTGTGCTCCGGCCCCCAGCCGTTTTCTGGACGTTCTACGGTGTGTTCCTGCACCAAAACCCATTGAAAGCCGCAATCTTTCAGGGTTTTGACAAATTCGTAAGCGACGTCGGGTTGATTGGGCAGCGCCATTTCCGGTGGTGAAAATCCACGGACCCGGGCCACGGCTTCCAGACCAAAAATGGCGGCGAAGTGGTGTTGCCAGGCGCGAACGTGAAGCTTGAAATCCTGAACCGGGGTGGAAGGGGCGACCGCGTGGCCCCAGGCCGTACCCAGCCATTCCGCGCCGTGTTGAATATGGGGGTCAATGGCCAGAGGTTTCAGGGCATCAAAGACATCATGCAGGCCCATTTTTCTCAGACCGTAAAACAGCGTGCCTGAATAATCCAGTCCTGCCCGGGGTTGCTTGCCCTCGCCGAACAATTGGGGAATGAATTCGCCCATGCGCTTGTAACACCAATGAAATACCGGCGCGTTGTGGTTGTCACCAATGTCCTGGTGTTCCATCATGTATTGGAGATTGCTGATGATTTCGGCGCTTTGCAGGTCGTCACCACCAGCCGGGATCAAAGGTTGGTGCATATGCAGGGCGATGGCGCAAGCGCTCTCCACCTGGTCGAAATCGATGCCGCTTTTACCCAGATAAAGAGTGTCGTCAGCGTGTTTTTCGATGCTGGCTTGCACCAGATCCTCGCTGCCGCTGATGTTGGGCAAGCCGTCAATGATTTCTGGCAGTTCGTGGTGGCTCATGGTAAAGGTTCTCCTGATGTATCGTAAGTTACTAGCTGTTGGATGGTTCAGTCAGTGATTAAGACCTGAAGTCACGGGGAATATTTTAATGGGGCCGGTTTGGACATGTTAGAGGGCAATGCATTTATGTCGTACTGGAATCCATCAGCAGCAAAGCCTGATCAAACTCATGCCGGGCGGCCGCCAGATCTTTTTCCGCCCGTTCCACCCAGGCTTCTCCCCAATAGAAATGACAACTGGTTTCTGCCCGCAAAAGATGGGTGAGGCTTTTTTCCAGTATATCCTGAAGGGGCGGCGTATTTTTGCCAAGTTCACCCGCGCGCCAGCGCAGATCATGGAATTGCCGGCTAAAGTCATGAATGGCCTGGAGGCCATCCTTCTGGCGCTTCGAGCCGGTCCACTGGATGAAATCCCGTCCGTGATGCCAGCCGGTGTTCCATGCCCCGGTACGGACTTCGACTTCACCGTGCGTGCCGTAACGGTCCAGGTACTCGCCAATGAAAATAGGTTGGGGAGAAGTTTGGTGAGTGCGGGCTCTTTCCAGTAGCGGAATGTAGAATGCATCCCAAAAATTTGCCCCCTTGGTGACATTGCGGAACCAGCCCCCATTGTCGCCATCGGTGCAGGTGGTTACCAGGGGCGGGGCGTCACACCAGCGGGTGCGCTCTTCCACCTCGCGGCAAAACCAGTCCGCTTCCATGCCCGATTCTTGGGCATTGGAAAGATCCCGGTCACGGACGATGACAACGATTTCTTCCCCCGCATGGCGGGCGATATGAGGGCGGTAGAGAAGCTGCGGCCACTCCATCGGAGTCACAGGTTCCACGTGTTCGCTGTCCACCAGTACATAGCGGTAACCCAATTGTTTCAAGAGGGGGATCAGCTCCATGCAAAATCCCATTTCCGGAGGCCAAAAGCCCTGAAATTTCTCGCGCCAGAACAAATGCCGTCCTGTTTTCAGCCAACGCTCCAGGTGTTCCTTGCGGTCGGCCTCGGGAATCAGCGGCAGAACCGGGTGATAGTAGCCGGTCCCCAGAATTTCGAATAATTGGAGATTCTGAAAATGCCAGAGCAGGGTACCGGTATCCACTGCTCCGTACACCATCGATTGAAAAGCAGGATCAGAAAGAGTTTCCAGCAAGGTACCAGACAAGGACAGATGCACCCGGGCGATATCTTCATAGCCCCAAAGGCTCCTGGGAATGCGGTCCATGGCGAAGAGGATTTCCTTGGCTTCCCAGCGGTTATGATGCCAGAGATCGGCCAAATTACCGACCGGTTGATGGAGGTTGAGAACAAGCGCGTGATAGGGGGGTGTCATTGATAAAAGTTCAGATTAAGGTGATTGACAAAAGCTTGGACAAACAAGCAGGGTGAGTGCAAAATTGCGATTGAACAAAATACCAAGGAATGGCGTTACTGTAAAACGCATTAGAAAATTGTGATTTTCTAGGTTATGATGCAAACTCCACTATAAAGTTCGTTGAATGGGAGGAAGAAACGATGAAAAAATTTTCCATTTTAGTTGCGTCAGCATTGGTGGGGGTGGTCTCTGTTGCTCAAGCGGCCGATATCGAAGCAGGCAAGGCGAAAGCTGCAGCCTGCGCCGGTTGTCATGGTGCAGACGGCATTGCCACCAAACCCTCTTATCCTAATTTGGCAGGTCAGAATGCCGAATATTTAGAGGCAGCCATGTTGGCATACAAGACCGATGCTCGCAGCCATGCGGTAATGAAAGCGATGGTTTCCGGGCTCAGTGACGAAGATATCGCCAATATCGCCGCCTATTACGAAAGCTTGAAAAAATAATAGGCAAGCATTTTTGCGGCTGCCGCTATTGCCCGATCATCCAACCCAGAGAGGTACGGACGTACCAGAGGAGCGTATGATGAAAATCCAATCCGCTTTTTTTCATTGGCTGGCGTTTGCACTGATTTTTCCAGGCATGGCGGCGGCCATTCCTGAAACGCAAAAGCCTAAAAACGACTACAACATTACTATCAATTATGAGCTGGGCATGCATTGTACCGGCTTTGATTTTTCCTATTGTTGCATTTTGCCCCCTTACAATTCTATCCAGAGTCAAGTGGTGAAAACCGGCAAGGGGCCTTATGACTTGCCCAAATTGCTGGGCGCCGATCCCAAGGATCCCACGGTACTGGTGGACGGCAAAAAACGCATGAAGCTGGAATACGGTCATGTGGACAATACCTATTCCGAAGGCGCCAAGCTCTATTACTGGACCGTGCCTTATGATGTCAATGGCGATGGCAAGTACGGCGCCAATGAAAATGTCGCCAATGCCTACTGGACCCATCTTTACGTTTACAAGGACTTGACAGGGTCGAATCCCAAAAACACCAGCAAGGATAGCGAAAAGAAGCGGGTTGGGCTGGAGATTCCGGTGCCGCTGGATAACGGCCCTGCGGGGGCGGCGGTACCCAGTCCGATGAAAGGCGGGCATCTCCATTACACTGGCGACACCGGCACGATTGTCTTCACCAAAGCGCCGGTATTGGATAACGTTCCCATTGTGCTTACCAATCCCGGTATCTGGGACGCCTTGGGATTACCGCTGACGCCTTTCAACGATAGCACGGTCACCAAAAATCCCTTGACTATTGTCGAAAGCGATATCCGCCCCTATCAGGAAGCCTGGGTCAAACTGGTGGATGCCAAGACCGGGGAGCCGGTTTTGGACAGCCATACAGGCAAACCCGTCATGTTTACCGGCACCAACCCGATCGATGTCCCCAATTGCGCCAATTGTCATGCCAACGAAAATGCCAATGGCAAAAAATATACGCTGTATAAACGGGAATTTGCTTTTTGGAAAGGCATGAATGCCAGTGATTATATTGCCAGTTTGAAGGCGACTTCCATCTCCATTCTGCAAATCCACGATGCCAAGCACGGTACCAATTTCATTGCCAAGTACGATCCCGATAGCCGTTCATTGAGTAACCGTCTTGGCCGGGATCCGGTACTGTGCCAGAAATGCCATGCTGATAATGTTATCGGAGTGCTGGAATCCAAGGGAATTGCCGAGGCATTGACGGGCCAGAAATCCCCGGCCGATGTGCCCTTGCCGCCTTTGAGCGAGGCTTTGCACACAGCCCACCAACAAGTGCGTCCGTTGCCGGATGCCCAGGGACGTACGGGGACTTGTGCTGGATGTCATCCGGCTCACCGGCAGGATGGGTCCTTGGATGGCTACCCGATCACGCCGCAAGGGACCAATCATTACGCCAACGCCGATAACCGCGATACCAAGGGGGGCTGTTTTGCCGGCCGGGATGTCCATTCCAATCCAGGAAAAGACAAAGATGGGGTAGAAACCCCGGAACACCTCAACGCTATCGGCAAGTGGTTGCAGGCCAACGTTTCCCAAATCGGCAACGGCAAGGGTGGCAAAGGACTGTGGTGTACCAATTGCCATAACCAATTGTCGCGGGAATTGTATCAGCGCGATAATATTACCCATGCGTTCCGTCAGGAAGGCGAAACCCTGCGGAACAAGTCCCTGGCTGCCATCGCCTTGGCCATTGGGGTAACCGAAAAAGAGCTCATCGAGCGATATCTCGACCCCAAAGTCGTATTGGACAAAAATGGCCATGATACCCCGGGCAAATCTGGCATTCTGGCAACCTGGGCCAAGGAGCGCACCGTGGCCGATATCGCCGTGATTGCCATGAAGGGCGGAAATCCCTTGATACATAAAGACGAGGATGGCGATATCAATGTCACGATTCTCTCCGCTAATCCCAAAACCGATCCCAAGTCGTTGAAATTACCGAAAGGCGCTGACGATGCTTTGGCGGTTCCCTATGATGCCGCCGATCACGGCCGCGATTATTGGCTGGCTCCGGGAGAACCCCATTGCGCCGATTGTCATGAAGCGCCGTTTGTGGAAGGTCAGGGGGGAGTGGCTTTCCCTATCAACCAACCGGGGAAATATAGCTTGATGCGTTATTCCAAGGGACATTCCGGGTTGGCATGCCAGGCTTGCCATCAATCCATCCATGGGCTGTATCCGGTGACGCCGAGGGTGGACACCACTACCTATAAACAGGCGCCGCAATACAACCCCGATGGCAGCCACGGGCCGCTCAAATGTGCTTCTTGTCACGAAACCAATGCCAAGGGCGTGCCGCTGTTGGCTGAGGGCATGACCTGGCAAGGCAAGAAGATTGGCGATGACTTTGATGCCGCAGTAGCCTGGATGCACGCCAATGCACCGGATTTGGGGGGAAGAAACCCCAAATAAATCTTGGCTCATGCTGTCTTTTCAGGGTGATTCTAGGAGCCTCTGATTAAGTCAGCGGCTCTAGCGGAGCACAAGGATGTGCTGCCAAAGTCACTCACTGTAAGTGATTTACTTTTTATGAGAAAAACAAAAACCACAATTTTTGTTTGTCGCTCTCTGAACAAGCCAAGAATGACATGTTCAGAGGTAAAGAATACTCTGAAGTAGAAGCGGTGGTTTATGAGCCAAGAGGTATTGTGGTCCTCCTACTGTGGGTGATGGCTGCCATCACCCTCCCCCAAGGATGAGTTGGCGGCGTCCCACGACGGGAAGACCAGGGCGCGGCGCTTGTAGTAGTCAACACTATCAATTTAGAGAAGTAAATGTGCCGTAATATCTTTTTCCTGTTTATATTGATGATTGGTCAGCCTGTTTGGTCCGGCGTGATTGTGACGGTCGGGGGGCGGGCCATCACTGAAGATCTGCTGGAAAAAACCCTCCAATCTTCGCCATTCGCCACGCAATTTCCCACCCTAGATAGCGACGAACAAGCAAGTCTTCGCGGAGATTTGCTGCAGCGATTGATTCATTTCGAGGCGCTGGCTCTTGAGGCGGAAAGGTTGCGGCTTGATCAGACAACTGAATTCAAGGCGGAGCTAAAAAGTTTTGAAGAAGGCCTGTTGGCCCAACGCTACCTTCAGCAACTCAGGGAAAAAGTCACAATTCCTGAAGAGCGGAAACAACTGTGGCGGAAAACCTTGGGTACGGATCTCGATGCGCTTGCCGCGGCCAGGGCGGTGTATATCTCCCGCCATTACAAAGCCCTCAAGAAAGATCAACTGGCGCAGCTCAAGCGCCGCTTTGGTGATTTGGATGAAGCCGGGCTTTGGGCCAAAGCGGCCAGGGAAGCTGGCATCAATGTTGAGGATCAAGTAAAAGGCTACCGGCGGGAATTGCTGGTGTCTTCATTACTCAAGCGTAAGGAAAAGGAGTGGATTCCCGGCGAATCAGTCTTACGCGATTATTATCAGCGCCACCCCGAGATTGGCAAAATCCCAGAGCGGCGCCGGATTGGCCAGTTGGTTGTGGCAGATCGCCAGTTAGCAGAGCAGCTCAGGCAGCGGATTTTGGCAGGGGAAAGCCTGTTCAAGCTGGCCAGGGAATTCAGCATCGACCCCTATGGACGCAAGAATGCCGGGGATATGGGATGGATGAAGGAGGGCAGCGCTATGCCCACCATTGAAAAAGCATTGGCGAGCTTGCCGGATAACACCGTCAGTGATGTCATTCAAACTCCCAGGGGATATCATTTGCTTATCATCACGGACCGCAAGCCAGGCCAACAAAAAGCCTTCCCGGCTATCCAGGACCGGGTGAGAAGGGCATTGCTTGCGGAAAAAATGCCGGTTTATTTGCAGCAAGTTCTTTCCCGCTATCCGGTGCAATGGAATAGCGCGCAAAAGGGGGGAGCCAAGCGCTTGGCACAATAGGGAATTTTCAATATCTGTGCGCGGTCAACTTTGGCCTTTTGAAGGCAAAAGCCATTGCTTTCTTACCCACCAGGCGGCCAACACTCCCAGCGCTGGTCCCATATAGTGGATTATCGCGCCAATGATGATGTTTTTGTGGTGTAAATCGGCCATGAAGCCAATATCAGTCACAATGGTCCACAAAAACAGTATGCCGTAATAGACGGCAACGCCAATGATGGCCCATTGAACGGGTTCCT
>Ga0256841_1001171_pt1 | contig 23723 bp, 21 predicted proteins | sample 356308metaG_FD_185971 | JGI IMG/M metagenome (GOLD analysis project Ga0256841, IMG submission 185971) | Hydrothermal vent microbial communities from Mid Atlantic Ridge, Atlantic Ocean - 356-308 | ecosystem: Environmental > Aquatic > Marine > Hydrothermal vents | place: Atlantic Ocean: Mid...
TTTATTGGTTTTGAAGCTAAATTTTTGTCAACTGCAATTTTAAATTTGTTGTTGCAAACATCAACATCTTTTTGTGTGTAAATTTGAGCAAATGATAATTGTGTAATAAAAATAAAAAATAAAAATAAACTTGCTTTCACCATCTTGTTCCCCCGGTAGAATAATAATTTTTAAAAAATACGTAACAAATATACTAAAGGTCGATATTTTTCCAATATCATATTGGTAAATCATCTTCCGGTTTTGTCTGAGCTTCCGGTATATCTTCAAATGTAGAATGAAACATATCAAGATTTTCAAAACGAGCAAAATCTTTTATGAATTTCAGCTTAACATCACCTGTAGGACCATTACGTTGTTTTGCAACTATAATTTCAGCTATTCCTTCTGTAGATTCACCATCGGCAAATTGTGTGATTCCATAATATTCGGGTCTTGTTAAAAATATTACCACATCTGCATCTTGTTCAATTGAACCGGATTCTCTTAAATCCGAAAGTTGTGGTCTTTTATCTGTTCTTGTTTCAACAGCTCTGTTTAACTGCGATAACGCAATTACCGGTACATTTAATTCTTTAGCCAAAGTTTTTAGCGAGCGTGAAATAGTTGAAATTTCTTGCTCTCTACTATTGGTCTTGGTAGATGCCGTCATAAGTTGGAGATAATCAATAATAATAAGACCAATATTTTTTTCGGCTTTTAATCTACGTGCTTTGGCTCTAATTTCAAGAACATTTTGTCCCGGTGTATCATCAATATAAATTGGAGCTTCACTTAATCTGTGTGCTGTTCTACTAATTTTAGAACCATCTTCTGCTTTAAAGTTTCCTGTACGGACATTATGAGCATTTATTCTTGCTTCGGCGCAAATAAGTCTTACAACAAGTTGGATAGTTGCCATTTCCAGGCTAAAGATAGCAATTGGAACTTTGTGATCAATGGCTGCATTCCTAGCTGCGGAAAGAGCGAATGCAGTTTTCCCCATAGAAGGACGTGCAGCAACAATAACCAAATCTGATTTTTGAAAACCACCGAGAATATCGTCTAATGCGTAAAATCCGGTGGGGACAGAAAAGGAAGCCAATTGTTTGGAATGGATAGCTTCTATATGCTCAATGGCTTCTTTAACAGCTCTATCCATACCTTTGTATGATTCTTTTAAGCCTGCTTCAGTAATTTTAAATATTGTTGATTCCGCTCCATCAAGTATGCTGAATACATCTTCCGTACCGCTGTATGCTTGAGTGGCAATATCCATTGATGAAGCAATTAGTTTTCTTAAAATCCATTTTTCCACAATTATTTTTGAATGATATTCCACATTTGCAGCGGTAGAAATATCTTGGGCAAGTTTACTTATATAAGCAGCACCTCCGGCGCTATCCAATTTACCGCTCTTTTTTAATTCTTCGAATAATGAAACCGTATCAATTGGTTCGTTAGATTCAAATAATGAAATCATGGCAGAATAAATAGTTGCATTTCTTTTATCAAAAAAAACTTCGGGTGTTACGCTTTCCAATACTTTAGGAACTGCTTCCGGTGATAATATCATTGCTCCTAAAACCGCCATTTCCACATCCACTGCTGCGGGTAATTGTCTTCTAGATGATGTTAAATCTTCATTACCGGTATATACGTTTTGTTCTTCAAACATATTATTTTTTACCTGCTAAATTATCATAAAGTTTTCTGAATTTTTGTACATCTTCCCAACATCCTCTTTTCCAACCGGGATTTCTTAATAAAGCCGCCGGATGGTATGTAACCATTGTTTGTATTCCTTTTACCTCAAAAACATTGCCACGCATTTTGGTTAGACTTTGTTTTTTATTTAATAAATAAGATGCGGCAACCAATCCAAGACACAAAATAGTTTTTGGTTTTATAAGTTCAATTTGTTTATATAAATATGGTGTGCAAGCATCCATTTCATCCGGTAAAGGATTACGGTTATTTGGAGGACGGCATTTTAAAATATTTGCAATGTAAACTTCATCCCGTTCGAAATTAATTGCTTTCAGTATATCTGTTAAAAGTTTACCTGCTCTTCCTACAAACGGTTCTCCTTGTTTATCTTCATCAGCTCCGGGGGCTTCTCCAATTATCATCACATCAGCATGTGGATTTCCACTGCCAAAAACAAATTTGTTGCGTGTTGTTCCAAGTTTGCATTTTGTACAAGTATGAATTGAATCATACAAACTATTTAAATTTGTACATGATAAAAAATCGTTTGGAACTTCACTTTTTATTTTTTCAGCTGAATAATCGGTTTTGCTTTCTTTAATATATCCGGTGGAGTTATTTCTTTGTTTGGGAATATTTATTGAAATATTTTCGTAAAGATTATCTCCGAAAATTTCTTTTTGATCTTTTAATACTTCATAAATTATATTTTGCTTATTTTCCATAAAGAAAATTATTAACAAGTTACTAACATAGTTTATTGTTCCACAATTAAATTAAAATATAATTTATTTTTGTTACGACCAAATTTATTTTTAAAAATATTGTTGTTTAAATAAAAAAAGGAAGCCAAAAGGCTCCCCTGATAAAAAATTATACGTTAATTATTCTGCAACTTCTTTGTATCTATATTCAATTCCTTTTTCAACCAGTTCATCAAGTGCTTGTATATGAGGTTTTTCTCTTTTTTCAAATTCAATTGAAATTTTCTCTTGTTCGGTATTATCTCTATCCTCAAAATCATCTTCGTTAGCCGGATGGAATGTATTGATTAAATTTGTAAATTCCAGCTTATTTTCTTCGTTTATTTTTCTAGCTTTTTTGGAAGTAACTATAATTGCTTCATAAATATTAGAAGCTCTTTTTATTATAGTTTCCAAGCTAACTGTTTTAATCCCTGCCATTCTTTTCTCCTTTATGCTAATTCATTTTTAATAATTTCAATTATTTCTTTTTTTGCTTCATCAAGATTATAATTATAAACATTATAATCGAATTTTTCTCTATATTTTAACTCCATTTCAGCACGTTCAATTCTTTTTTTAAAATCGGCTTCAGATTCTGTTTTTCTGTTTATAAGTCGTTTTTTAAGTTCGTTGATATCAGGTGGAGAAATAAAAATTAAAACAGAATCGGAATAAGCATTTTTAATATTAATTGCACCTTTAACATCAACTTCCAAAACCATGGAAATTCCTTTATCTAATTTTTCAAAAACTTGTTTTTTTAATGTTCCGTAATAATAACCGTAAAAATGTCCCCATTCTAAAAATTCATCGTTATCAATTTTGGCTTTAAATTGATCTTCGGAAATAAAAAAATAATCTTTTCCGTCAACTTCGGTTCCTCTTTTGGAACGTGTTGTTACGGAAATGGAAAATACCAATTCAGGAAATGTTGTTAAAATATGTTTAATTATTGTTGTTTTTCCTGTCCCGCTTGGTGCAGAAATTACAAACAATTTCCCCTTTTTCTTTTTCAATTATTACTCAATATTTTGAACTTGTTCTCTGATTTTTTCTAATTCTTCTTTAATTACAAGTCCTTTATGTGAAATTTCGGTTGATATTGATTTACTATTAATTGTATTAGCTTCTCTATTCATCTCTTGACAAATAAAGTTTAGCTTCCGTCCGGTATCTTCGGAGCTTTTTACAGTTTCGTTAAATAATTTTATGTGACTTTTTAATCTTACACATTCTTCGGTAACATCATGTTTTTCCGTAAGTATTGCCAGTTCTTGAATAAGTCTGTCTTCATTGTCTATAAGATTTTCCAACAGTTTATCCGCACGTGTTTTAAATTTCTCAAAATAATCTTTTGTTGCATGTTCAGCTAAATTTTCAATTTCTTCTACGGTTTTTGCGATAATATTTATTCTGGAATTTAAATCGTTTTCAAGTTCTTTACCTTCGGCAAGTCGCATTTCCGTTAAATTTTCTATAGCTTTCTTAATGTTTGTTTCTATTATGCTATATTCAAATTCAATATCTTCTCTTTTTTGATTAAGAAAATTATCTTTAAGTGTAAGTAAATTCGAAATATTTAAATCGTTTTCAAATTGACCCAATTCTTTAATTTTCTTTAATATTTGCAAAGTATTTTCAAAGTCATCTTGATTAAAAATAAAGCCTGAATCAGCCAAGTTATTTAGTGTTAAAGTAATAGTTAAAGAGACTTTTCCTCTTTTAATATTATTCTTAATTATTTCTCTTATTGGAAATTCATAGGTATAAAGTTCCCTTGGCATTTTTAACGAAATATCAAGAAATCTACTATTTAAACTTTTAATCTCTGTTTCCAGTGTAAAATCATCGTTGGAAAAGGTATCTCTTCCAAATCCTGTCATACTTTTCAAAATAAAATATCCTCAAAAAATGTAACCTTAAATTTACTTAAATTATTAACCATTATCAAAAATGATATTGCTAGAGTGTGATTCAGAATAAAGTTAAAATCTATAGAATTATAGTGCTGTTGCAAGTTTTATAAAAAAATATTAACTATCATTAGAAGCAATTTGATTTAAGGATAATAATTTAGAAAGCTTCTCCAATTCCTATTTGAATTTCCATATTGTTTAGTAAACCTCTGGAATCATTAAAACGTTCCAATAAACTTCTTCTGTCGTAAGGATTATAAAGTTTAAAACCAACGTCAATTCTAACCGGAACAAACTCGGAATAATACCTGAATCCGAATCCGGCGGCAACAGCAATATTATCAAATCTAAAATCTTTTACATTATACCAAACGTTTCCATAATCAAGAAATAAAGCTGTTCCTATAGTTTTTGTTAAATGTGTTCTGGCTTCAAATGAACCTTCGAATAAGAAAAATCCCCCTGGAGCAATGCCGCGTGAAAAATAATTATCCAGTTCTTCTTTTGTAGGATTTTCCGGTAATTGAGCTTCGTGTAAAGCTAAAGTGTTATCGCGTGCTTTCCAACCACGTATTGAGTTACTGCCGCCAACCGAAAATCTTTGGTTTAACGGTATGTTAACCGGAAAACCTTTATAAGTTTGAATATTCCCAATTTTTAGTTTCATTCCCAAAGCATCTTGTCCTTGTTCTAAAAAAGGAAGATACATTGTTGAAGTTAATACAATTTTATAATAAGCGGCTTGTTTGTTTTCATCAAAAGATGTTAATAAGTAAGGAAGTAAATTTCCATCTTCGAGCAATAAAGATATTGAATATCCTCTTGTAGGAAACAAAAGATCATCAGTGTTATTTGAACCTAATCTAATACCAAGAATAAGGTTGTTACTATTACTGGATTTGGAACCTGTTACTAATGAATCAAGTTCATTGGTAATTAAAGAATCTACAAGAGAACCTTGGGGATATAAATTATATTTTTCTCTGCGTAAGTAATCGGCAAATATATTTCTGATATAACTTTCTTGGAAAATATATTTTGAGTTTTGCAGTTCAGCATAAGTGGAAAGCGAAGTTAGATAGGCATATTTTGGTAATTCAAAATCTAAATTAAGATTAATGCCGTAGATATTTGCATTCCATTCATTTTGTTTCTTTTCAACAGTGCCAAATGTTTCAAGTCTGGTATTAATAGGTTTCCCAAACAAAAAAGGTTGTTCCAAACTTAATCTTAAATCGGCATATCCGTAAATTTGCTCGCTATTCAGACTAAAATTAGTTAGAAACCTTGTTATGTTTCTTGCGGCAGCAGATGTACTTATTGTTAATTTACGTGCGTCTCCAAGAAAATTTTTTTTTATAAAACTTAAACTTAGTCCCAGCTTAAAAGTATTATCATCATTTATTCCTATTATTTCAGGGGAAATTTCATTGAGCAAACCAACATCGGTAGATATTTTAATCGGGACAAAATTTAATAATGAATCCGGTTTGCCTGCCAATATTACTGCCGAAGAAAATAAATTGGTTCTGTATAATCTTACTTGTGCTAATTTTATTTCATGATAACTGTAATAATGATTAGGTTTTATATTGGTTACTTCTTTTATCAGTTCATCACTAACTAAGTTTTTCCCAACACCGGTTTTTTCAACAGTTACTTCGGAAATTTTATATTGTTTACCTAATTTAAATTCCACAGAAATATCAACAATGTTTTTCATTGTGTCTATTTCAACAATAGGTTTTGCATATTCTGCAAGCATATAACCATGGTCTTTTAGAAAACTCAGTATCCGGTAATTATTGTCTTCTAATAATTTCGAAGAATATTGATCAGTGCTATCAATGGTAATAAGATTTTTAATATTATTTTTAAAATCTTCCGATAGACTATCAAGACCGGAATATTTATAGTATCTTATTAGTGATGGAGGTCCTTCTTCAATATAAAATGTTAAAGTAGCTTCTTTTTTCTTTCCTTTTGTTATGGAATACTTTGCTCTGATTTTAGTCTTAAAAAATCCGTTTTCCTTATAAAAGTTTTCTAGAAATTGAATATCGTCATCGATAGCTAAAGAATCGAAATAGGTTGGAGGACTACCGAAATTTGTAAAGCTATTTAAGAATTGGGAGAGCCACCCCGGAGATTCTTTTGAGTATATTACATTTTCCAACTCTGTTGTTGTAAAATATTTATTTCCAACAAAATTAATAGATGATAATTCAATTTTTATTTCTTTATTTTGTGCTAAATTTATTTGGGGAAATGATAACTCTGCCAATAACAATATGAGTAACAAAATTAATCTATGTTTTTTAAATAATTTCATATAATAAAATCAATGAATAATTTTTACTTTAGTCCCGATATGAACGACAGAGCAAAGTTCATCTATATCTTCGTTGCTAAGTGCAATTGAACCGTTAGTCCAATTAAAAACAAACGGAAGATTTTTAAATATTAAGTTATATTTTCCAATACCGTGAATACTAATATTACCACCTAATTTTGTGTAATCGTAAGAACAATTGTTCTCTTTAAGTGAATTAACAATTGTTATGTATTCTACTTTGGAAATCCTTTTTTCTCTTAAGTTCCTTTCAGCGTCCTGTATATTCGGATAGTTAAGTTTTAATCTTTTATAATAAATAAAATTAGTATCTATATCGCAAATTTTGTAATTGCCAATTGGAGTTATAAAATCATCTTTAGATTTTTTTTCAAAACCGTTATTTCTACCAAAAACAACTTTGTATTGTTTAACTTTAATAGAATCGGAATAAAGATCAAGTGTATAATTTTTCCGGTGGATAATAATAGAAGGATTAGTAATTTGGGCTAAGTCCTTTTGTTTCATTGCCTCGGATAATTTTATTTCCCGAAGGTTAAGAATTATTCCGTAAACAATAATTCCGGCAAAAAAAAATATTATACTTGAAGTAATATAAATTATATTTTTCAGCATTTTAGCTGTATGTTAATAACACAATATTAAAACTTTAAATATACTAATTACATAGTGGATTTTGGAATAATAAAATCAAAATTTACTAATTGAAGTTTGGTACAAAACTGAAGTTGAGTTAATGGTTTGTATAATTTTAGTTTGAGCTAATTTTCAAAGAAGAAAGTTTTGAATGTCAACTTTTAACAAATAGTCCCGGATTAAAAACCGGGACTAATATTATTTTTATTTATTTTGAATTATTGATTGAATCAACAACAGCAATTGCAGTTAGATTAATAATATCTTCTACGGATGATTCTCTCGGTAAAATATGAACAGGTTTTTTCATACCCATCAGCACAGGACCAAATACAGTAGAGTTAGTAAGGTTTTTCATCATTTTATATGCAATATTTCCCGAATTCAAATCAGGGAAGATAAGCACATTAGCGTTTCCTTTAATTTGTGAAAAAGGAAATCTTTCTTTAGCTACAGATGGGTTTATTGCCGTATCAAAACGCATTTCACCATCTATTGTAATGTCGGGTCTTAAATTTTTAACTATTTCTGTAGCTTTAGCAATTTTATCGGTCTCCGAATTTTTTGAGCTGCCAAAATTACTGAATGAGAGCATTGCTACTTTGGGAGAAATATCAAATTCTCTAACAGTATCTGCTGTAGAAATTGCAATTTGCGCTAAAGTTTCGGCGTCCGGTTTAATGTTAACGGTTGTATCTGCAAAGAAATACACTTTTCTATTATTTATAACAATATGCATTGCAGAAACAACTTTAAAGTTTTCTTTTAATCCTACAATTTGTAATGCCGGTCTAATTGTATCGGGATATCTGCGTGTAATTCCACTTATTAAAGCATCGGCATCTCCCATTTTAATGGCCATAGGAGCATAATAATTAGGGTTACGCATATATGAATGTGCACGTTTTAATGTTATTCCTTTTCTTTGACGTAATTTAAAAAATTCTTCGGCATAGTTTTTACATTTTTCACATTCATGGATATTTATAATTTCAAAAATCTTTTCATCCATTCCAAGTTCGCGAATAGTTGAAAGTATTATATTCTTATTCCCAACAAGTATTGGTTTTGCAATTCCCTCTAAAGCAACTGCATTTGCTGCACGGATAATTTTTTCTTCTTCTCCTTCCGGATATATAACTCTTTTAGGACTTTTCTTAGCTTTATGAATCATAAGTCTTAAAATTTCTTGCGAATACCCTAAACGTTCTTGTAATTCTTCTTCATATTGTTCCCAGTTTGTAATTGTATGTCTGGCAACTCCTGTTTCTACAGCAGCTTTAGCAACAGCAGGAGCAACTTTCCATAAAACACGGGGATCAAATGGTTTTGGAATTATATAGTCTGTGCCAAATGAGAAATCGTCGCCACTGTAGGCTTGTAAAACCACTTCGGGAACATCTTCCTTAGCTAAGTTGGCTAAGGCTTTTACAGCGGCCATTTTCATTTCTTCATTTATTCCGGTTGCTCTAACATCTAATGCACCTCTAAAAATAAAAGGAAAGCCCAGTACGTTATTAACTTGGTTTGGATAGTCACTTCTTCCGGTAGCCATTATTATATCGTCTCTAACTTCTTTAACCTCTTCGTATGTAATTTCAGGATCGGGATTAGCCATAGCAAATACAATTGCATTCGGAGCCATTGTTTTAACCATATCTTGCGAAATTACACCGGCTTTCGAAAGCCCGACAAAAACATCGGCTCCATTCATAGCTTCGTCTAGAGAATTGAATTTTTTTTCACCGGCAAATAATTTTTTATATTTGTTAAGATCAGTACGTTCTTTATGAATAAGCCCTTTAGAATCGAACATAAAAATATTTTCTCTTTTAACACCGGCACTAACGTATAAATTACAACAGGCAATTGCAGCAGCGCCTGCTCCGGAGGCGACAACACGAACTTCTTCTAAACTTTTTCCCGCAATTTCTACAGCATTTATTAATGCTGCACAAGAAATTATTGCCGTTCCATGTTGGTCGTCATGGAAAACAGGAATATTCATTGTTTTCTTTAATTCTTCTTCAACTTCAAAACATTCAGGAGCTTTTATATCTTCTAAGTTAATTCCGCCAAAGGTAGGTTCTAATAATTGGCATGTTTTAATAATTTCTTTTGGATCTATGGTTTTTAATTCTATATCAAAAACATCGATATCGGCAAATCTTTTAAAAAGAACGCCTTTACCTTCCATTACAGGTTTGCCTGCATGTGGACCAATATTGCCAAGTCCTAAAACAGCTGTTCCATTAGTAACAACAGCAACCAGGTTTCCTTTTGCTGTATATTTGAAAACATCATCATCATTTTTTTCAATTTCTCTACAAGGTTCTGCTACTCCAGGTGTGTAAGCTAATGAAAGTTCACGTGATGTATAACAGGGTTTGGTTGCAACAACCTCAATTTTACCATGTCGTCCTTCGCTATGGTATTTTAATGCTTCTTCTTTTCTAATGTTCATTACGAACTCTCCAAAAATTTATTTTATAAGATAAAATTGTCTAATTAAAAATAGATAAATTCATTGAAAGGTAAAAATTAAAAGAGGATATTTTAAAGTAAAATTATATAAGTAATCGATTTTATAATTATAAGTGAGAAAGGGTATGAATAATTTTATCGGTTCTATTTTGATATGTAAAAATAGTGTCGAATCCATTCAACCCAAAAGCGGGCAAGCAGGAGATTCGACACTATAAAATTTATAGATATTTTAATGAAAAAATTGTTTTTAAGAATAATTAAACTTCCAGAATTTCCGCTTCTTTATGTTTAATAATTTCGTCTATTTTTTTTATATGTTCATCGGTGTATTTTTGCACTTCATTTTCTGCATCGTGTCTTAAATCTTCACTTAATTCTTTTTCTTTTTCAGCTCTTTTCAAATGTTCGTTAGCATCTCTTCTTATGTTTCTAATAGCAATTTTACAATCTTCCCCAAATTTTTTAACTAATTTTACAAGCTCTTTCCGTCTTTCTTCGTTTAACGGTGGAATCGGAACTTTAATGTTTGTACCGTCACTTACAGGATTTAGTCCCAAGTCAGCTGTTAGAATTGCTTTATCAACGTCATTAACAATACTTTTATCCCAAGGTGTAATGGATAGTGTATGCGAATCTAAAACACTAACATTGGCAACTTGGTTTAAAGGTGTTTTAGTTCCGTAATAATCAATCTTAATTCCATCTAACAAAGCTGTAGAAGCCTTGCCTGTTCTAATTTTGACTATTTCACTTTTAAAGGCATTGATAGATTTATCCATTCTACGAATAGCATCTTCAATTATAGAATTCATAATAACCTCTCTAAGTAAATTTATTGTTTATTTTTTTTTACGGTATGGTTTGAAACTGCGGAGCCAATTTTTTTACCTGTAACAACTTTCAATAAATTATTAGGTTTGTTCATGTTAAAAATTATTATTGGTAATTCATTTTCTTGACACAAACTAATAGCAGTCATATCCATAACTCTTAAGTTCTTTTTAAGAACATCAAGATAAGTAATTTTTTTAAATATAGCAGCATTCGGATTTTTTTCCGGATCGGAATCAAAAACTCCGTCAACTCTTGTTCCTTTAAGAATAACTTCAGCTTCAATTTCAATAGCTCTTAACGAAGCAGCTGTATCCGTACTAAAATACGGATGTCCGGTTCCGGCACCAAAAATAACAATTCTTCCTTTTTCCAAATGACGTATTGCTCTTCTTCTTATGTATGGTTCGGCAATTTCTTCCATGTTTATAGAAGTCATTAAACGTGTAAACATTCCGTGGTTTTCAAAAGCATTTTGCAAAGCTAAGGCATTAATAACAGTTGCAAGCATTCCCATTTGATCTCCTGTAACTCGATCAATTCCTTGCTCGCCGGCATTAAGACCTCTGTAAATATTTCCCCCGCCAATTACAATGCCTACTTGAACACCTAAATTATGAATACGTTTAATTTCTTCGGCAAAAAAGTTTAACATTGCCGGATCAATTCCATGTCCTTTTTTACCAAGAAGAGATTCACCACTAAGTTTTAAAAGAATGCGTTTGTATTTTAGTTTTTGTGCCATAATTATTCCTTAAAATATAAAAAAAAAGGTCTTATTAAAAAATAAGACCTTAAAAAAAATTACTTTTTCTCATCACTAAGATGATATCTGTGAAATAATTTAATTTTAGCATTTGATGAATGCTTTGTATTAAAATCTTTAATTAAATCCCCAACGGATTTAGAATTGTCTTTAACGGATACTTGTTCAAACAAACAATTCTCTTTAAAGAATTTATTTAATCTGCCTTCGGAAATTCTATCTAATATTTGTTCCGGTTTTCCTTCTTTTCTGGCTATTTCTCTATAGATTTCTTTTTCTTTTTCAATAACTTCTTCCGGAACTTCTTCTCTATATACATAAGAAGGTTTCATAGCTGCAATTTGCATTGCAATATCTTTTGTTAAGGGAATAAGTTCTTCTTTTACTTCACTTTTAACATCGTCAACTACTAAAAGAACACCTAATTTAGAACCGTGATGAATATAATCCGTTACCAAGCCATTTTCAGATTTTTCTATAGCAAATCTTGATACTTCAATTTTTTCACCAATTTTACCAATTATTGCAGTTAATTCTTCTTGTACGGATTTTCCGTTAAAAGTTTGAGAAAGTAATTCAGTAATATTTGCAGGTTGATTTGAAACTACAGCATCTAAAATAAAATTAGCAAAGTTAATAAAATCGTCACTTTTAGCAACAAAATCGGTTTCGCAATTTACTTCTACAATAATTCCGGTTGTTTCATTATCTAAAAGTTTTGTTAAAACAATTCCTTCACTGGCGTTGCGTTCTGCTCTTTTAGCAGCTACCGCAGCACCTTTTTTTCTAAGAATTTCAATAGCTTTATCAAAATCCCCGTTTGCTTCCGTAAGTGCTTTCTTACAGTCCATCATTCCTGCACCGGTTTTATCTCTTAATTCTTTAACCTGTTGTGCTGTTATTGCCATAATTACTATATCCTTATTTTTTATTTCTTATTTTTCTTCTGTTTTATCTGTAGTATCATTGTTAATTAAAGATGATTCTGAGCTTCTTAACCAAGTTAAGTCTGCTTCCATTTCTTCTTTAGTTGGATAGTAACAACTTCTACCAATTTCTTGACCGTTTCCGGCTTTAATTGCATAGTAATGTTGTTTCCCATCTAATACAGTTCCCGTGGTCCAACGTTTTTCTATCGGAGCATTTTTTTGTATGGATTCGATACCGTTTTTCATAGCTTTTTCAGTTGTGTAACCTTCGGATCTAATAAATGTTTTTCCATCTTTGTTATTAAAAGCAAAATAATGTTCTTTTCTATCTTCTCTGTAAAAGGTATAAAATCCTTCCGCACCGGAATAATCTTTACAAGGTAAATAATCATCTACTATAGCAGTTTTTGTTTTTTCTTCGGATTTTTTTTCTTCAGTTTTAACTACTTTTTTCTTTGAAGCATCGTCTTTTACATTATTGCTGATATCTTTTTGTGTTCCTTTATTATCAAACTTTACTTTTCTGATTTTAGGTTTACTTGTTTTTGCAGTATCTGTAGTTTTTATTTTTTCTTGTTTCTTTAATTTTTCTTTTTCAGCGGCTTTTTCCGCTTTAATTTCACTATATTTTTGAGTTCCTTCTATAATAGCATCAGTCATTGCTTTTGTTATTGTTTCAATTGCTCTAACAGCGTCGTCATTAGAAGGAATTACATAATCAATCGGATCAGGATCGCAATTAGTATCAACAATTGCGAAAATTGGTATGTTTAATCTTATTGCTTCATTTATAGCTATAGATTCTTTTTTGATATCAACTACATAAATAGCGTTAGGCATTTTTTTCATTGTTTCAACGCCTTCAAGAATCTTTTTTAATTTATCTTTTTCTCTGGTTTTAAATAGTTGTTCTTTTTTTCTTAACTTTTCAAAAGTACCGTCGGTTTCCATTTTTTCAATTTTTTGCATTCTTGTAATGCTTTTACGAATAGTGGTGAAGTTTGTTAACATACCGCCTAACCATCTTTCGCTAACCCAATTCATTCCGCAACGTTTTGCTTCTTCGGCAATAACGCTTTTGGCTTGCTTTTTTGTTCCTACAAATAAAACAGTTCCACCTGCCGAGGTAATTTCTCTTAGTTTGTTTGCTGCTTCTTCAATTAAACGTTGGGTTTTTTTAAGATCAATAATGTGAATCCCGTTTTTTTCCATAAAAATATATGGACGCATTTTAGGATTCCAACGACGTGTAAGGTGCCCAAAATGCGCACCGGATTCAATAAGAGAGGTTAAATCTACTTTAGCCATAATATCTCCTGTTAATTCTTCTACTTTCTTCTACTTTACCAATAATCCATTTTTAGGTTGGACACAGGTGGTAAATCCGAAAGTATGAATGATGTTTGAGGTGGAAAACAATTAAAAATCCACCTAAAAAAATTATCTTTTAGAAAATTGAAATTTCTTTCTTGCTTTTGGTTGTCCTGGTTTTTTACGTTCAACCATTCTCGGATCTCTACGTAAAAGTCCTTCGGGTTTTAATACTTTACGAAATTCAGGGTTAATATCAACCAATGCTCTGGAAATTCCTAAACGAATTGCTTCTGCTTGACCGCGAACACCGCCACCTTTAACATTAGCAAAAACATCATAGTTACCTAATGTTTCGGAAACTTTGAATGGTGTTAGAACATCATCTCTATTATCAGAGATAGGGAAGTAATTCTCGAATTCTCTTTTGTTAATAGTAACTTTGCCGGAGCCATTTCTTAAAATAACTCTTGCAACAGCGTTTTTTCTACGACCTACAAATATTTTATCAGCCATTTATATTCCTATAATTATAAACTTAAAGGTTCCGGTTTTTGTGCACTATGAGGATGCTCCGTGCCGGCATACACTTTTAATTTTTTAATTAATTTTCTACCTAATCTATTTTTAGGTAACATTCCTTTAACGGCATTACGAATTATAAAATCGGGATTTTTATCTTTTAATTCCGCAAAGGTTTTAATTTTAACTCCGCCCGGATACATTGAATGAGAAAAATAAGTTTTTTTATCTTCTCTTTTTCCGGTTAGTTTAACTTTATCTGCATTAACAACAATTACAAAGTCTCCGGTATCCATATTCGGTGTAAAAATAGGTTTATGCTTTCCTCTGATTATGGTAGCAACTTTAGTAGCTAATCTACCTAATACAAGGTCTTTTGCATCAATTACATGCCATTTTCTATCGGCATCTTCGGTTTTTATAAATCTAGTGATTTTTTCTTGTTTCACTTAATTCCTCCGTGAAAAGAGATTTTTTATTTAGCTTACAAATATATCTGAATGGATATGAAATGTCAAGATTTGAAAAAATTAAATTTTTGCCAAAATTCAAACTTTATAGCTTTTCTTTATATTGTGATAAATCACTTGAAAAATTATATCATTTATTTTTATACTTAACAAAAGCTAAAATTGTTTTGGGATATGTATCTGTAGCAATTAAAAAGCCTTTTTTATTTAGTCTTGCTATCCCTTCCCAGTTTCGTCCTTCTTTCCCCGGTAATTTTATATAGATAGGAGCAGAGTTAACTAATTCTATTTTATTTTTGGTAATTCTGAATTTAACTAAACGTTCAATATATTCAGATTTTTTTTGAGACTTACCAATACCGAATCTTTTTATTAGTTCGTCTGGTGCCGGATTTAGTTTTTGGGTTTCACCGGGATAAAAGTAGTTAATAGCCCAAAAAATATTATTACTGTCAACAGTAGTTACATCGGTTATTCTATATTCTATATTAGGGAAAGGAATGGTTTTAATGATATTATAATTCTCATCAAACAAATTTACTTTTGGGTTGGGATTAACATTTTTTCCATTAGCTTCATATATTGGTATAATTTGATTATTAAAATATAATACCGATTCATCACCAATGTTACGAATGTTAAGTTTATTAGGTATTAAAGTTAAAGATTTTCGTTTTAGTGTGATTCTTTTTTTTATTGAATCAATCTCGCCGGCAATTAGGTATGAAACGGTTTTCCCAAAGCTAAAACTTTCAATTGTAAAATAAGCTGTATTGTTATGAAAAGTAACTGCTTCAAATCCGGAACCTTTACCGAATAAGTTAGAAAATTCATTTGTATTTATTGAAAAGGACATTGGCTCAATGGCGGAAGTATCTTTCCCGGAAAGAAAATCAATAATCCTATTTTTTTTTATATAATAAATTTCTCCATATTTATTGTTCGAAAATCGATTGGGAAATTGTGGTAATAGAATTAAATTATCTTTGTACCAACTTAAACCGGAAATTTCTGATTTGCGGTTGCTTACCTTGCCTTTTAGTTTAATTTGTTGAATCTTTACTTCTTTTACCGGATTTGCATCTTGTTTAATCTTTGTGATTTCACTTATTTGAGAAGTAGAGCAAGTATAAAATATTTGCACAAGCAGTATAAGTAAAAATTTATTTAGCGTAGATTTGTTCATTACATTATTCCCAATTTTAATACTACATACCTGGAATGGTCATTTTCTTATAATTTGAAGGTGGAGAAAATATTGCATCACTTAATGATTTTTTATCAACCTCAATAACTTCAAAAACAGATTTCCCATTGTTAGAAATTACCTTCATTGGGAAAAATCCGTTGTTTTGTAAATAAGTGCTCCAAGCCGGTGAATAACCTTTGCCCATAGGACCATCCATTGTTATAAAATTTCCTAGCTCGTTGGTAACCCATATTTCCATATTTCCGTCTTTATTATTAATAATCCATTGTTCGCAATTATAGCCAAGTATTTTTTTTGTTTTTCCGGTTCTGAATTTATTGATATCAATTTTGTTATCACGATTAGTATTTCCCGTAGGTTTCATCCCCGGTAAATTTTTAAGCATTTCGCTACTTATTTCCATATACATTTTTTGAGCCGGCAGTAGTACCAGATAATTTTTACCTTTCATAATAAAACTACCATTTTCTTCCCTGTTACTTAATTCCATTTTAAGATTTTTATCTTTAATAAAATAGTTCATTAAAATAGTTTGGTTATCCGAAGATAATTTGATTTTTATTTTGCCTTCAAAAGCTTTCTGAGCACTAATTGAAGAAGTAAGAAAAAGAAATAACACTCCAACTAATGAAATAAAAATATTTTTGTTTAATCTATTATTCATTATAATTTTCTCCATTCATAAAAAAATGTTATGGTAATTTACAATTTAATTTTATGTTTGAAAACCTTTTTGAGATAGATTTGCAAAATATTAAGGTTGTTTTAAAAAAATAAAAATTAGCTAAAAAAGGAATATTACTTTGTCAAAATTTAATATAAAGAAAGTAGCTTTTCCACCTGAACATGGCTCATGGGGCTTTGTTATAGAACCGCTTTTGCTTTCGCTGTTAGTTGCATATTCCCAAATAGGTTTGATGTTGGTTATTGCAGCTTTTTTTATTTTTCTTAATCACCAGCCGGTAAGAGTTTTACTTAATAAGAAAAAGCGAACACAGTTTTTATGGAAAGCATTATTTTTCTTCTTTTTTTATTCATTTGTTATACTTATTAGCTTTTATATTGTTTTAACAAATACAGCTTTTCAAAATTTACTTCCATTTGATTTCGCAGTTCTTTTAATGTTTATATTTTTTGTTTTGGAAATAATGCAAAATGGCAGAAAGCTTTTTGCAGAATTTATTGCTCCTTTGGCAATTACTTTTATTGCGTTAAGTGTTGTACTAATCAATGGATGGAATATATATTCTACTATTGCATTTGCAGTTATTCTTTTGGGCAGAGCAATCCCAACGGTTTTATATGTTAATGTAAAGGTTCAATTTCTAAAGGGGAACAAAGTTTCAAAAATACCTTTTTATCTTGCGGAACTATTACTTTTGGTAATAGGAATATATTTAATTTTTTTAGGTTTAATACCCAAACTAAGTTTAATTGCAATGAGTTTGTTAATTGCCAGAGCAGAATACGGATTAGCGAAAACAAATTTATCTGAAAATGTAAAAACACTTGGTATTAAGGAATTTATATTTGGAATTTTATATGTAATTATAATATTTATAGGTTATAGTTTTAATTTATAAGATTAAAAAAGATGAAATAAGGAATATAACTATGAAAACTAAAAAGGATTTTTTAAAAGATACTATTAAGCATATTGATATAACACAGCACAATATTATTCCATTTGTAGATGCAATGGAACAAATGGCATTTTCCGCAAGAGATTTAAATAGAGCGGCAAATATTTATAACAGAATGTTGGAAGATAATAATTGTTCTGTTATTCTAACTTTAGCCGGTAGTTTGTTTAGTGCCGGATTAAAAAAAGTTGTTTTCGATTTAATTGAAAATAATATGGTAGATGCAATTGTTTCTACCGGAGCAATTATGGTAGATCAAGATTTTTTTGAAGCTCTTGGATTTAAACATTATATAGGCACGCCGTTTAGTGATGATAACGAATTACGGGAACTTAATATTGATAGAATTTACGATACTTATATTGATGAAGATGAACTTAGAGTTTGTGATGAAACAACCGAGAAGATTTTTGATAGCTTGGAACCACGTCCATATTCATCAAGAGAATTACTTTGGGAATTTGGAAAATATTTGGATAATAACGGCGGACCCAAAGTTGAAGATAGTGTAATTTATTCTGCTTATAAAAATAACGTTCCAATTTTTGTTCCTGCATTTTCGGATTGTTCAGCGGGATTTGGAATTGTTATGCACCAACATAAAAATCCCGAGAAGCATTTATCTTTTGATTCGGGTAAAGATTTTTTGGAACTAACACAAATTAAATTGAATTCCGAAGAAACGGGAATTTTTATGGTTGGAGGCGGAGTGCCTAAAAACTTTACGCAAGATATTGTTGTTGCTGCAGATATTCTTCAAGAAAATGCTCCGATGCACAAATATGCAATTCAAATTACGGTTGCGGATGAACGAGACGGAGCTTTATCCGGTTCAACATTAAAAGAAGCCAGCTCTTGGGGAAAAGTTGAAACTACTTTTGAACAAATGGTTTATTCCGAAGCAACAATTGCAATGCCGTTAATTGCAGGTTATGCTTATCATAAAGGTGCTTGGAAAAATAGAAAAAAAAGAGAATTTCAAAAATTATTTTTACAACGGGAAGTTCAATAAAAATAAAAGAATCCGAACGCAGATTCTCGCAGAAAAACTAATTTGAACATAGTATATATTTTATTGTAGTAACCGGTTTTTGAAGAATTTTTTGTTTAAAATAAAAAAAGCCGGACTAAAAGTAAGTCCGGCTGGAAAACTATTTTCATTACTTTGTTAAAATCATTTTTTTTGTCTTTGTAAAATTACCTACAGTTAATCTGTAATAATAAATTCCACTGGCCAAGTTAGAAGCGTTAAAGTTAACTTCATATTCACCGGGCAATTTGTTTTCGTTTACTAAGGTTGCAATTTCGTTACCTAATATATCATAAACTTTTAATTGTATTTTCCCGGAAGCTGTAGTTTGAGATTTTGCGTGTAACTTTTTTACAGATGGTATTGTATATTTTATTGTTGTAGTTGGATTAAACGGATTAGGATAATTTTGTGATAAAGAAAAACCGCTTGCAATTTTATCTTCTTTTACTCCTACAATACCGTTGGGTTTCCCTAAAAATATTCCTCTCCCGTGTGTTCCAACTGCAACGGTGTGATCGGAAATTCTAGCATCTAAATCTTGAACTATAACATTACCAATAACATCCGAGCCTTCTTGAACCCAAACGGTGTTATCTCCGTTTAATATTGTAGTTGAATATAGCCCTGTACTAGTTCCAATAAAGTAATAAGTGTTTCCTTTATAAGGGAGAATAACGGCACTTCTTAAAGAAGGACCCGGTAAATTATTATCACCTTCCAAATTTCCTTCAACAGCGGTATAATTATTCCCTCCGTCTGTTGAATGATATAAGCCTATAATGTTATAGTTACTCATAACAACAAGAATTTCGTTTCCGTTACTTGGATTGATAGCAATATCCTGAACACGTGCACCGGAAGGAGCATTTGGAATAGAAATTTCAACTTCACCATCAGTGGCAGTATTAGCATTTTCCAGCTTAAATATTTTTGGTGTGCTGCTATTGTTGCTAAGTCCGTAATAAAGTAAATGCTGAGGGTTATTTGTTGAAACATCAATAGTAGAAATAAAATAACCGGACGGAATTTGAATATCCGGTAATTTTTGCCAAGCAATTGTTGTTCCTCCGTTGTTGTAATTTGGTATTGAACTTAAATTATTGTTCCTCCACAATGTATCCGATGAAGGATAGTACATAATATTTTCATTATTGGGATCAATTACAAAAGGATTAACAAATAATTGTCCGCTTGCATTTTTAGGGTAAACATCACTCCAGCCGGTACCTCCGGTAAATGGATTATAAGGATCGTTATTACCTGCATAAGTTAAACGTATAACTCTTCCTTTTTGACTGGAAACATAAGCTTTTTGAGTTCCAAAATAACAAAAACTACCATCGCCGGAACTAAGATCTTGAGATAAAGTATTTAGTCCTTTAAAATAAGGGGTTCCATTATCTTGTGTTCCACCCATAATTCTATTATCCCCGGATGCTTTGGGTATTGAAACCGTGTAAAATTGAGTTACGTTATACCCATGGTTTTTAGATTCCCAAGGGAAAAATTTGCTGTAAGTTGTAGTTTTTATATTATATGAATAACTTATACCCCCGTCGTGTCCGCTCCACATATACTTTGGATTAGTCGGATTGAAAACAACAATATGTTGGTCGGGATGATGGTTATGAAAAGTTCCTTCGGAATTGTAACCTCCAATCCAGTCTAATTTGCTATCATCTAATTTTGTGCTGAAACCGTCCGTTGATCTAAATAAACTTGTTGTACCAAGAACTACAAAATTTTCATCATCCGGTTTAACGGCAAGAACCATATCATAATTACTTTGTGCTGTTAAACTTCCTTTATAAGAAGAAAAAGTAGGTAAATTAGCGGAAAGGTCTTGCGAGCTGCCGGAAGATAAATCCAATTTAAATAATTTAACTATTTCGTCTTTTCCATTTGTCTGTCCGGTATTAGTTAATACATAAACAATATTAGTATTGGATTCTGCTATAGCCAAAACAGTTCGCTCATGCGTAGCCGGAAAATCCGCCGGTGTAATGTTTTGCCAATTGGCACCGTCATCATTAGATGAATAAATTCCAGGTTGATTTTCATGAGAGGAATTAAAACCGCTTTGTGAAAGTGAAGCTATTAATGTTCCATCATTAGCTGCAACAATATCGCTGAAGGAATGATCGTTTAAGTGTCCGATAGAAATATTAAAGGTATTGCCTCCATCAGATGATTTTAGTATCCCAAAGGCATTACTGGCAATAAAAACACTTCCTGTTGTAGGGTTAACAATAATTTTGGAAACATAATCGTAGCGTGAATCAAATTTTGTAATATCACTTAAAGTATTTGGTAAAACATTCCAAGTAATTCCGTTATCGGTAGATTTGTATATCCCGTTACCTCTAAAAGAGCTGCCTCTAATTGAAGCGGAATTTCCGTAATATTCCCCTGTGGAAAAATACCATGTGTTTGTATGACCGGGTCTGGGATCTTGTGCTATTGAAGTTACACTTAAAAGACTGGTAGAAGAACTTAAAAATTTCCACGAGGCTCCTTTGTCGGTAGTTTCCCAAATTCCACCGGAAACACCTCCGGCTAAAACTCTATCTGAATTTGTAACATCAATTGCAATTGCTCTTGTTCTGCCTCCAACATCTTTGGGGCCAACTTCTTCCCAATCAAACCCTTCTCTGCTTGAAGCTTTAAATAAAGAGTTAGTGCGAGCAGGTAATTTTTTTGAATATTCAATTTCTTCCGCTCTTATATTTCCCGGTATAGAATTTGTTTTTGGGTCTCTCATTAATTGGAACATGTATTCGTCTCTGTCTTTTGCGTTTTGCAATTCCATTTTGAGAGATTCTTTTTGAGTATTTTTCTTTAATCTAAGTGAAGTTGTGGAATTTTGAATATTAAAGACTGTATTTAGTGCAACTAAAGTAAGAATAAAAATTACCAAAGTGCCAAGTGATTTATATTTCATTGCTGCCCTCATTATTTTTTTATCTTTCAATCATAATTAGTGTCCATTCAACGGATGTTTCTTCTCCAACTTTTGGTGGTGAATGCTTTAATAAAATTTTATCGGATTTATCTTTTATTAGTTGATCTAAAAGATTTTTGTCATTTGCAAACACATAAATTTTTTCTCCTTTTGCAAGCTGGGGTGTAGAATGACCGTAATCGATAATTTTATTTATAGTTAAAAATATTGTATTCGATGTTTTGCTTGTTTTTCCTTCTAGCAAGGTTGCTTTTACTAAAGCTGTACCCGGTGATAAACCCGGTTCTACAGGTTTTTTCAAAATTACCTTTTTGTTATTTTCATTAACTTCTTTTTTTACAGATTTTGTGCAAGAAGAACAACTAACTAAAAAGCCTACAGCTAGTATAATAATTAATGTTTTGGTCATTTTGTGTTCCCTTGTTAACTTTTATAAAATACTATTAGTAATATCGAAATAAATTTAAATAAAATTAGGTTCTATAAGAAAGAGAAAAAATTATCCGTTGGCAATATATTATTTATATAAAATTTATTTATTTAAAAACTATCTTCGTATTTTTATAGTAAAATTATTTAATATAATTAAGGTGATTCAATGTTTGAAAAAAATGTATATATAGAAAGAAGAAAACAATTAAAGAATAAATTTAAAGATGGTATTTTGCTTTTCCTAGGCAATGATGAATTACCAATGAATTACGCGGGAAATACTTATCATTTCAGACAAGATAGCTCTTTTCTGTATTATTGGGGACTTAACACAACTCCTCTTGCGGCAATTATAAATATTAGCAAGGATGAAGAAATAATTTTCGGTGATGATAGAAGTATTGATGACATTGTTTGGATGGGAAAGGAAGAATCTATTTTAAGCAGAGCGGAAAATGTTGGTGTAAAAAAAGTTAAACCTTTTTCAAGTTTGGAAAAAGCAATTAAAAAACTTAAAAAGAAAGGTGAGAAAATTCACTTTTTACCGCAGTACCGTCAAACAAATATAATATTACTGGAAGAAGTTCTTGGAATAAATCATAAAAAAATTAATTCTCATGCTTCAAAAAATTTAATTAAAGCCGTTGTAGAACAACGTTCAATCAAAAGCAAAGAAGAAATAGTAGAAATAGAAAAAGCTTTGGATATAAGTTATGAAATGAACACAACTGCTATGCAATTAATTAAACCCGAAATAAAAGAGCGTGAGATTTATGGCGTATTGGAAGGAATTGCTCTTTCAAAAGGAAATGGAATTTCTTTCCCGATTATTTTTTCCGTTAGAGGTGAGATTTTACATAACCATTCACACGAAAATATTATGCGGAAAGGACAACTTGCAGTTCTTGATTCCGGTGCTGAAACTATGCTGGGTTATGCAAGTGATATAACAAGGGCTATTCCGGTAAGCGGTAAGTTTACAAAAAAACAAAAAGATATTTACAATATTGTTTTGGATGCTCAATTAACTGCTATCGGTTTGATGAAACCGGGTATGAAATTTAAAGATGTTCATCTTGAAGCTGCAAAAGTTATTGCAAAAGGATTGAAGGAACTTGGTTTAATGAAAGGTAATGTTGATGAAGCTGTTGATAAAGGTGCTCATGCACTTTTCTTCCCACACGGACTTGGTCACATGATGGGACTTGATGTTCACGATATGGAAGGACTTGGTGAAAATTATGTAGGTTACAATAGAACAACAAAACGTAGTAATCAATTTGGTTTGGCATATCTTCGTTTGGCTAAAGAATTACAACCAGGATTTGTTGTTACTGTAGAGCCGGGAGTTTATTTTATTCCGCAATTAATTTCAAATTGGAAAAAAGATAAAAAGCACACTAAATTTATAAATTATAAAAAGGTTGAAGAATATCTCGGATTTGGTGGAATACGGATTGAAGATGATATCCTTGTTACCGAAGATGGACATCGTGTACTTGGAAATAAACCGATTCCCAAAACAATTAAGGAAGTGGAAGAAGCTTGTGCTTTATAAATTTAGAAGAAACTCTATCTGTTCTTTTTTATTTTCTTTGGCGAAAAAGTTTGACACAATATTACACGGATAAATCTCTGAGTTTTCCCTAGGGAATAAAGATAAACACAAAAAATAGTTATGATTATGTTGTAAACAAATAAAAGTTTACCGGCGTTCGCAAACAGTGTGCAACAATCCAAAAAAAACACGTAAAACAATAAAGTATTATCAAACGGAATTATTAAAC
>Ga0256841_1001172_pt1 | contig 23696 bp, 21 predicted proteins | sample 356308metaG_FD_185971 | JGI IMG/M metagenome (GOLD analysis project Ga0256841, IMG submission 185971) | Hydrothermal vent microbial communities from Mid Atlantic Ridge, Atlantic Ocean - 356-308 | ecosystem: Environmental > Aquatic > Marine > Hydrothermal vents | place: Atlantic Ocean: Mid...
GGTTTTGGAAATACGGGCGACCTTCCCATCAAGTGAATCCAAAAGGAAAGCGAGTAAAATCAGCCAAGCCGGCTCGGTCGGATCGGCGCCGCGCACACAGGAAATAATTGCCAAAAATCCACAGAACATATTTCCCATAGTGAAAACACCGGGGAATATGCCTTTGATATCACGCATCGATAAACCTCCCGATTACGGAAACTCCCCCTTTTACCTTGTCTCCTTCTTTGACGGTGAATTCCACATTTTGGGGAAGGATTAAATCCATTCTTGAACCGAATCGCATCAAACCGAATTTTTGCCCGCATTTGACATCGGAGCCGACTTCCAGCCTATTTACGAGTCTTCTTGCCAATACTCCGACGACCTGCCTTACGATTACCATTCCAAAGTCGGTTGAGACCTGCGTTTCAATAGCTTCGTTCTTGATTTCCGCTTCGGGCTTATAAGCAGCCAAATATACCCCGTGTCTTTTTTTTATCTCAACCACCTTACCCGAAACGGGCATTCTATTAATATGAACATCCAATGGCGATAAAAATATCGACAGACCGGGGTTGTTGCCGAATTGTCCGTTGTCTATCTTTATGATTTTACCATCGGCAGGGGATAGTACTAATTTATTGCATTCAGGTATTTCCCTTTTTGGGTCGCGGAAAAAGAAAGTCATCGCAAGGGAAAACAACAGTAGAACGAACACACAGTATAATAGGATTGATGAGCCGAACCCGAAATAGGCGAAATAAAAAAACAGTGACGAAAAAAGCGGCGGTATAATGAAATATAAACCATCTTTGTCAATCATTTATCAAATACCCGTTTGAAAATGTCGTCAACATAGCGAGTGTAATATCCTATATCGAATGCGCTTTCGATATCATCCTTGTTTAAATATCCCAGAATATCCGGTTCACACATAATGATGTCGTAGAAATGTTTTCCCGTCTTATGCGAAAGCATTGCCGCCCGCTGAATAATATCATAGACTTCATCCCGTGAAAGCCCTGAATTGGCTAACAGTAGCAATAACCTTTGGCTGGCGATAATACCCCCCGAATTGAATATATTCGAGAGCATCTGATCCGAATTGACTACCAAGCCGGATATCACATCATTGAATTTAATTAGCATATAATAAGTCAATGCGGTAACCGATGGGAAAATGACCCTTTCGTTTGAGGAATGGGATATATCACGCTCATCCCAGAGAGTGATATTTTCCATTGCGGTTAAGGCGTTCCCGCGTATCAATCTCGCTAAACCGCACATCCTCTCACAAACAATGGGATTCTTTTTGTGCGGCATTGCCGAGGAGCCTCTCTGATTTAGGGCAAACGGTTCTTCAAGCTCATTTATTCCCGTCCTGCTTAGACTTCGTATAACCGTAGCGAATTTTTCTATGGAGGAAGCTAAAACAGCCAATGAGCCGATATAAAATGCATGCCTATCCCTTTGGATTATTTGCGAGGATATTTTGGGGGGCTTAAGCCCCAATTTTTTGCAGACATATCTTTCCACTTTTGGATTGATATGGGCATAAGTGCCTACCGCACCTGAAATTTTACCCACTTCGACCCCATTGGCTGCCATTTTAATCCTTTCGAGATTTCTCTCCAGCTCAGAATACCATAGCGCAAATTTTAAACCTAAAGTAATCGGTTCGGCGACGACGCCATGTGTCCGACCAAGCATAGGCGTATTTTTATATTTGAAGGCTTTACGCTTGATTGTACCCATCAATTTTTTCATAGCGGTAAACAATAATTTATTGACATCCTTCAATACTACCGCCAAAGATATATCCAAAATATCTGAGGAGGTTAACCCGAAATGGATATATCTGGAATCGGGTCCCACTTTATTACCGACCGAAGTAAAAAAAGCGATGACATCATGGTGGACCCTCCGCTCTATCTCTTCAATTTCCGCAATATCGTAGCCGGCTTTTTTCAGGATATTATGATATGATTTCTGCGGGATTAAGCCGAACTTATTCTGGGCTTCGCAAACGGCTAATTCTACTTTGAGCCATACATCGTATTTATGTTCGTCGGACCACAGCCGCGCCATTTCCGGAAGGGTGTATCTCGGAATCATATCGGTCTTCCTAAAATTTAGTTTATTCTGTCGAAAACATTAACAATATTCCTCAACTATTAGAACCTGATGACGGCAAAATAATAAAACCTATATTGAATAATGTCAATGTAAATGATTGAATCGCCCTCCTTGCTATCAATTGTTTTAAGACCGCCCGCTGTTTTTATTTCAAAAGACTCATTCTCCCGGTTATTGAACTATTGTCGTTCGTGAATTTATAAAAATAGATTCCTGACGGTAAGTCGGATGCATTCCATATAATGTTATGGTTTCCCGATTCAATAACTCCACTTGCTAAAAAAGCGACCTTTTGACCCATTAGATTGTAGATTTCGAGCTTTACCGAAGATTCCGAATTTAATGAGATTGCAAAATTAACACTGGCATTAAATGGATTCGGATAATTGGTTATAATTGCCGATTTATTTTCATTGTCGCTCCGAGCAGTATTAAACCAATCACTTAAATCCCAACCTGATGCGCCTGAAAGATTCCTTTCAGTTACCGTGAATGGGAATGATGACTCATCGGTTATAATCGAGGGATAATCGCCGCAATATGCTATATAACTATAATCGCCCAATGGGGCGTATAGAGGGACATATTGAGTAATTCCCATTGAAGTAATTGTTTGATTTGGTTCTAATGTTATATCGTTATATGTCTTAACAGGCCCGTAAGAGCCGTAATTTGGAACATCCAACATAACCCAAACATCCGTAATTTGTGATACATCGGTATTATTGGTCAGGATACCAGTATAGGTAAACGAGCCACCGGCGGGAACGGTAATAGGGGGATTATCGGGTATCATATTAACCGATAAATCCGTTTGAGCATTCCAGCCGGAAATAGCTGCCATCATCCACCACCAAGTTTTGCCCTTTTGATAGCAATTGAAACAATGCGAATGTGCGCAACCGCAGGAGGGACAGGGATTATCATCGCACCAATCATAACACCATTCGCAAGCATCACTTCCCCAAGGGTAATAATTGCCGTCAGGATCATAGCTCTCGATATCCGCAAAATCGAAAAGAATTTTATCGTTGTCCGTGCAATAATCCCTTATTTGGTTGTTGCGCTGATATAGATTGCCATCCGGGCCGGTGCCATCCAAATGACCGGTCATATAAATGAAAATTACATCGGGATAATCCTGTTCCAATTCGTCCATCTTGTTAAGGTAGATATTTATCCCTTCTTCGGTATTGTCGGAAACGCCTCCGCACCAGGAAAACATCGCCATATTACATTCGGGATGGGAGTCGAGATATGCCCGTGTCGGAGGGACCCAAGAAGTGTCCCCATTATGGCCAAGATCATCGCTTACTTCGTGAAAGGGGGGAGGCTCATAGAGTGGATTATCATCCTCAACTAAGGAAATACCGGTCATAATCTGACTACCGTGGGATGTATGAACATAGTATATATTAAAGCTGTTGGTGATTGAATTGACTACTGAATCCGGAATGGAATCGAAATCGGAAATGACTGAGTGGTCTGCGATAATCGGTTGGGCGTTCACATACCCGGCAACCAGTATTATCACAAAAACCGTTAATATAGGGTATAATAGTTTTTTCTTCATTCCATTATCCTTTTTTTGAATTTTATCCGTAATCCTTATTGAAAATCATTGGTTAACCCCATTTCGGTTGATGCAATTTTTCTATTTCATTAGTAAATTCACCTCCTACATATAAGAAACAAAGCCGAGGGTTAAGAATTTAATTAGGCGAAATAGTTTTATAATTTCAACGGGCATCGAGAAATGCTTCCGTTCTACTATTAAGATATGGTATTATCGGACGCAGGTAGAAATATCTCGGTTTACATAGTAATGGGAGGCGTTTCCTCCTCTAACTTGTGCCGCTTTTTTCGTTCATTGGCAAAGGCAATACCCAATGCTGATGATAAAGTCCCCAACAGTATGGTCAGACCGAGGAATAATATAATCCAAGAAGAAGCAGACATACCGACCCCATCCAACATTGCCGCCAACGATAGCTCTCCAAAGAATATAAATAAGAATACCGCTGATTTTTGAATCTTCGTGTGTGGTGATTTAGCTTTCATCAAAATCACCGCTAAAAGTATGACTATGGTAATCAGGAACCATCCGCCAACCAGCCTGGGCCAAAGTTCATAATTTTCATAAGGCTTGGAGAATTCTTGAATGAGGGAATATGTTATAGTGATAATCAATATTATGGGAGTGATATATTTAATGCATATATCCCACCATATTCCCAAGCGAACTTCGGAAACCGAGTTTGCGAATTGTCGAAGGACTTTTGTTTTATAAAACCAACCGATAAATATACATTCTGCAAGTCCCACGACGGTTAATCCATAGGAGTTGGTCCAGTGATCAACAATATCCAACCAATAAAGTCCCGCTCGAGTGGCGAATAAAAGCCCCACGCCGAATCCGATCAAACATATTATTGTAGTTGCCTTTATCCTGCCGATGCCGAATTTGTCCCTTAATCCGCTAACGACCGCCTCTATTAAGCTTATAAGGGAAGTGGTTCCCAAAAATAACAACATCCCGAAAAACAGCACCCCGAACAGAGGAGCCATAGCAGGCATATTCGCTATCGCCTCCGGATATGTTTTGAAAGCTAAACCCGGACCGCCTACCGATATATCTCCGATAGGCTTTCCGACCCGCGCCGCTAAAAAGCCCACGGTGGAAAATACGGTTATTCCGGCAAGAAACTCCACTGTGGAGTTGGACATACCGGTGATAAAAGCATTATTGGTGACATCCGCATCGTATGAACGGTAGGATGCATAGGCTATTAATATGCCAAATCCCAAAGACAGGGTATAAAATATCTGTGAGTAAGCCGCAAGCCATACATCGGGATCCGATAGTCTGCCGATATCGGGAGTGAGAAATTTACTTAAACCGCCGATAGCGCCGTCTAATGTTATCCCTCTAATGAGCAAAATCAGCAGGATAACAAAGGCGATCGGGAGCAAAATTTGATTATAGCGTCCGAGCCATTTTACACCCTTACTTATTATAATCCAAGTCACCCCCCAGGTCAAAATCAAACCAATCAGGACCCACCAAGCTATCCCCCCCAATTCACCCGGGCCGGAAGATATATTTAATACGGATTTGTTAAAAAAAGCATCGGTACCCATAGAAGTCCATGCCAAAGTAAAGGAATGATAAACATAATTCCAACACCAGGCGATGACCACGGCATAGTAGGTAGAAATAATAGTCCCCACCAAGAGCGCAAACCACCCTAACCATTCCATATCGCGGTGAACCTTTTTAAACGATTCCGGGGCGGACGCTTGAAGTTTCTGTCCGATTCCTGTCTCCAGTATTAGAAGGGGAATCCCCGCGGTGAATAGCGCCAGAAAATAAGGAATTAAAAAAGCGCCTCCGCCGTTTTTGAAAGCCACATACGGGAAGCGCCAAATATTACCCAGCCCAACGGCTGAACCTATTGTCGCCAAAAGAAAAGCCGCTCTGCCTGTCCATCGCTCTCGGGTTACCGCCATATTGTTTTCCTTATTTTAAAACTCACTGTATCAAATGCGAACAACTAAATATCAATTTTAATACAGCTGAAATGGAAGTGTCAATAGAAATTTGGCTTATTTGATCGATATACTCTGCCCTTCCCTTTAGAGGATATATTGTAAGGATTTTATGATTTATCCGAGAGGGGATTTTACACTATTATTATATATGTTTTTTGAAAACCTTTCCCAGTCGCTTGATACCTTCCCTTATTTTCTCAGGATTGGCGTTGGAGAAATTCAACCGCATTGTGTTATGCCCGCCACCCTGAGCGAAAAATGGATAACCGGGTACATAGGCAACTCCGTTATCGACTGCTTTGGATAATAGATCTGTCGCCGAAAGCTTTTCGGGAAGTTCTATCCACAAGAAAAGTCCGCCTTCGGGTCTTGTAAATTTCACACCTTCGGGGAAATGTTTCTCCATTTCCTCTATCATAATATTGCGCCGCTCCGCATAGGATACTATTAATTTCCGCAAATGTGTTTCCAGAGCGCCTGTCCGCACAAATTCATACACAACATATTGAGCGAAAGTGTTGGTATGTAAATCGGTTCCCTGCTTCAGTCTCTCAAAGGTTCCGATTATGTCCTTGTTTGCGGTCAACCAAGCGATACGCAGTCCGGGTGAAATTATCTTGGAAAATGTCCCCAATTGTATAACGATATCGCCGCCGATAGTTTTCAGCGAGGGGACATCTTTTCCTTCATAACGGAGTTCACCGTATGGGTTGTCATCTATAATCGGAACATTATATTTGCGAGCTAATTCCACTAACTCGAACCGCCTGTTTTCCGATAAGGTTATCCCGGTAGGGTTCTGAAAATTGGGAACCGAATAAATAATACGGGGTTTGTATTTCTTTATTTTCTCTTCCACCTGCTTCGTTATCATCCCTTCATCATCCATATCGACTGTAACATATTCGGCTTGATAGGCATTGAATGCTTGTAAAGCGCCGAGATAGGTTGGATTCTCACATAATACTACCGCTCCCTTTTCGAGAAAAACCCTGCCGATAACATCCAATCCCTGCTGTGAGCCGCTGGTTATAAGGATTTCCTCCTCTGATATAAGGAGTTTCTCGGATGATAGGCGTTTAGCCAACCATTTCCGCAGAAGCGGTATTCCAAGCGATAATGAGTATTGAAGCGCGGGTGCACCGTGATTATCGATAACACGACCGCAGGCGGCTTTTATCTGCTCGAGGGGAAATAATTCCGGCGCCGGAAGCCCGCCCGCGAAGGAGATCGTATTTGGACGCTGGGAAATTTTTAAAATCTCCCTGATAATATTTGCCTTTACCAAATAAGCTCTCTCGGCTAATTGCCACGATGACACAATATTTTCAATATCATTAGTTATCGGGGGGACCATAGTTCACTCCATAATCTAAATGAATGATATAATTAAACAAATTAAATTAAGGCAAAATTCCTGATAAAAGTCAAGTTCAATTTATTGGGGACCGAAGGAATGATAGAACCGATGAGTTATCTCCTGCGGTATGGATTTCGATTACTTTACTAAGATAAGGGGTCTGACATTCTTGTTTTGAAAATGGGGGTGTGGTGATTATCACTTAAAATAACAACAAAGCAATGTTTTTCAGAAGCTACTGATTTATTTAGAAAAGGTTGGATTTGAGGGTGTTTGAGAGAATTAAATTGCGTATTGAAATAAGCATCGGCGCAACCATCCCGCCGAAAATAAAATAGGTCGGATGGAATATCAATACCCCGAATAATAACAATGCGATAACAAAAACTTGGAATGCCGATTTCATTAAAGCAAATCGTCTTCCAATTATTAATTCCCCCTCCAAATCGGGACTTCTTCTACTGCTATTATCAGTACCCGATAAACGATAAATCAAAATATTTTCCAAATGCCGTAAATCTATAATAAGATAATCGAAAAACGCAAATCCGGCGAAAGCCTGATACAGTGCCGCAGCAGTGTCATCAGCGGTGATTTCAGCCAAATATGAAATTAATATGAGTAATGCGGGAATACTTATCTTCAACGACCACCTCAAATATAAATTGCTTGATCGGATATTTCCATTCAAGCCCATGTAAACAAAATATCTTTGAAAACCGCGTAGATAAGATTTGCGAGCGATTTTACTCAATAATTCATCAAGAACAGACATAAGAAATATTATGAATGCGAAGACAACTGAATGATCTAATATCCCGGGCCTAATGAAATCCATTATCCGTTTCCCTTAGTTGCCAATATATTCTCAACCGGACTGAAACTTCGCCGATGTATGGGGGTCGGTCCATAATCCCTTAGTGCTTTAAGATGCTGTGGCGTTCCATAACCTTTATGCCGTTCAAAGCCATAGTTGCGATATTTTTCAGCATAAGCAATCATAATCTCATCCCGAGTTACTTTAGCGATAATTGATGCCGCCATTATGGGAGTTTCCAAGGTATCGCCCTTGATTATCGCTTTCTGTTTTATATCAACATCGGGTATTGCTTGGTTTCCATCTACATAAATAATGTCGGGTATTATGGAAAGTTTATTAACGGCTATTCGCATCGCTTTTAGGGTAGCGTTAAGGATATTGATATCATCTATCTCCCCATTGTCAACAATCCCTACGCCAACTGAAATTGCTCGCTCCATTATCAAATTAAAAAACGCCTTACGCTTTTTAGCCGTAAGACGCTTGGAATCATCCAATCCCTCTATCCTGCGGTCTCGGTTTAATATTACCGCCGCCGCCACTACGGGCCCGGCTAACGGACCCCGCCCGGCTTCATCCACACCCGCAACGATAATATCTTGGGGAATCGGGATCATTTAATCAAATTTTATTGGAGTTGGATTTTTTCCCTTTATTCGATTGGACATCAACCCGTTTCTCCGGAATTCGGGCGGATTTACCCGTTAATCCTCTAAGATAATAGAGCTTAGCCCGACGAACCTTACCTCTCCTGATAACCTCTATCTTATCGATATTCGGCGAGTGTAGAGGGAATATCCTTTCTATGCCTATCCCAGATGATATTTTTCTCACCGTAAATGTTTTCCCCAACGATCCCCCCCTCCTTTTTATAACCGTCCCCTGAAATATCTGAATGCGTTGTTTATCGCCTTCTTTGATTTTCACATGAACTTTAACCGTATCGCCCGAATTAAAATCGGGAAGGTCATCTTTCATATATTTGCTTTCAGTCTCGCGGATAATATCCATCTCGAACCTCATTTATTAAAATTGCCTTTTTTCAAATATCTATTATACAAATCCTGCCTAATTTCCTTTGTCCTGAATAGTGATTTTTCTTTTCTCCATTCCTCAATTTTTGCGTGGTTACCCGAAAGCAAAACTTCAGGGACCCGTAATCCCTTGTATTCTGAGGGTCTCGAATAGACTGGGGACGCCAATAAATCGTTGTAATGGGAATCCCTTTCAGCCGATTCGATATCGCCGATGACCCCGGGCAGCAAACGCACAACCGCTTCCGTTATGACCAAAGCCGCCAATTCCCCGCCGGAGATAACATAATCCCCAATTGAGATAGGCATTATATCGTAAAGCTCTTTTATTCTCTCGTCTACTCCTTTATATCGTCCGCATACAAAAATCAACCGTGATTTATCGGCAAGCGATTTGGCGATTTCTTGATTAAACGGTTTGCCTCCGGCATCGGTTAGAATAATAATCGAATCCTCACCGCTTTTAATGTCAAGGGATTGTAAGGCGCTATCCAAAGGCTCGATAGTCATCACCATTCCGGGCTCACCCCCGAAGGGTTTATCATCGACCGTCCTATGTTTGTCGGACGCATAGTCTCTTATGTCGTGCAGATGATATTCCACAATTCCCTTATTATCAGCCCTGCCGAGAATTGAAGATCCCAATACGGCGGGGAATATCTCCGGGAATATGGTTAAATAATCAATTATCATCGTTAATAAAGCTCTCCATCTTCCTTTAATAAAATAGTTCGTTTCGAAATATCTATTTCCTCAATAATTGCTTTGACTGATGGAATGATGACCTCTTTTCCTTCGGTATCCTCGATTACAATTAAATCGTTGCCCGGATTGTTAATAATATCTACCACCTCTCCGATTAATCTACCATTGAAAGTAATAACCTTTAATCCTATTACATCGAAAACATAAAACTCGTCATTTGATAATTTCGGGAGTTTGTCCGCTGGCATCTTTAATTCGGCTCCACGAAATTCCAGAGCCTTTTTGCGGCTGTCTATTCCTTTGAATTTAATTGAAACAGTGTCGCCTATTTTTCTTATCGACTCTATTTCCAGTTCAAATTTTTCGGTACCGCGAAAGACCGTTATATGCTCAGCTTCATATATCGGTTCATACCACCGGGAAAAATTTTTTACGGTTACCTCTCCCTTAACTCCGCGCGGTTTAATTATTTTCCCAATGCTGATTAATTCCTTCATCGGAACGGTAAACCATTCAAATCCCGAAAACCCTTATTCCGAGGATTTATCTTTTTCTTCGGTGGATTCGGAGACCGTCTCTTGCTTTTGGGATAGCGCCTTTTGTTTTGCCTTGCCTTTCAGTTTCTTTTTTCCGACAAGCTCCGTTTTCAAAGTTATTTCGGAGATATCTTCTCCGCGTTTTAACATTTCCCATTTTTTAAGCAGACCAACTCTGCGGAAAAGGGAGCGAACGGTTTCTGTCGGTTGAGCGCCCTTCTTCAACCACTGATAAACTTTTTCTTCTTTTAAACTTACAATCGCTGGTTCAAAAATTGGTTGATAATAGCCCAATATTTCTATAAAACGACCGTCGCGTGGGGAACGGGAATCCGCTACCACGAAACGATAATAGGGCCTCTTTTTCGCTCCTGTTCTGCGTAATCTGATTTTAACCGACAACTTTCCTCCTTATTTATGTTTAGAACCAAATATTTCTTTATAAACCAAAGGGTGAAAATCCTTTGCCAAAAGCCTTCATCTTTTTGCCTGAAAATTTCTTTAACATCTTCTGCATTTGGGCGAATTGTTTCATCAAACCGTTTACTTCCTGTAGGCTGGTTCCCGATCCGCGGGCAATCCTTTTTCTTCGACTACCATTGATAATATGCGGATTTTTCTTCTCCTGTTTAGTCATAGAATTCAGTATCGCCTCAATTCGCATTAACTCATCGCCGTCGAGTTTAATTCCCTTGAGCGATTTACCTGCCCCGGGAATCATCTCCAAAAGCGATTCCAAAGGTCCCATTTTCTTCAGCTGTTGGAGTTGGGTATAAAAATCTTCGAGGTTGAAGGTTTCCTTTTCAAGCTTTTTGGCCAATTTTTCCGCTTCTTTTAGGTCAATCGATTTTTGAGCTTTTTCCACTAAAGTAATAATATCCCCCATCCCCAGAATACGGGACGCCATCCTGTCGGGATAGAACTTCTCCAATGCATGTGGTTTTTCGCCGACACCTACGAGTTTAATCGGCTTCCCGACGACGGCCCTTATCGAAAGTGCCGCGCCTCCTCGAGCATCACCATCGAGTTTTGTCAATGCCACGCCGGTAATTCCCAATCGTCGGTCGAACTCTAAAGCGATATTGACCGCATCCTGTCCGGTCATCGCATCGGCAACCAAGAGAATTTCGGTGGGATTGGTCAGCTCCTTAATCTCCGACAGCTCTCCCATCAGCTCATCATCTATATGCAACCGACCGGCAGTATCAAAGATGATATGAGTAAATCCCTTTTCTCTGGCATACTCCAGCGCCTTCTTACAGATTATTGGCGGGGTTTTATCCTTATGGAAAACCTCTATATTTAGACCCGCTCCGAGAGTTTTCAGTTGGGACACAGCTGCCGGACGATAGATATCAGCCGCTACCAATAAGCTTTTTTTCCCATCCCGCCGATAATACAACCCTAATTTTGCCGCCAGCGTGGTTTTCCCCGAACCTTGTAAACCGCAGAGCATAATAATTGTTGGCGGTGTGGGGGAGATATTTAATTCGGCAACCTTTTCGCCCAACAAATGAATCATCTCCCGATGAACAATTTTGATAACTTGTTGCCCGGGGGTTATGGAATGTAGGGTTTCGCGTCCAACAGCTTTATCCTCCACAGACTTAACGAAATCCTTAGCCACTTTGAAGTTGACATCGGCTTCAAGCAAGGTGCGGCGGACTTCTCGCAGGGAATCCTTAATATTTTTCTCAGTTAGTTTCCCTGCGCCGCGAAGTTTTTTAAATACCCGTTCTAATTTTTCAGAAAGATCATCAAACATACTAAAAAATCGGTTAACCGATTATTGATCCAAAGTTTAATTTTCTCGAAACAAACAATTATTATAGCAATTATTTGAAAATATGCAAGAAAAATTTGATTCAAATAATATAGAATCAATAAACCGATAATAAAATTGTCTTGACTTAGGTGAACAATACATTTTTTTATAATTTAATGAAAACCGCAATACCCCAAAAAGATTTAGAGAATCCCGGACTTAAAGCTATAGATGATATTTTAAGCTTGACCATTCCTCAGATGATAGAGCGTAGCGCCAAGTTTTATGGCGATTTGACGGCTATGCGTTATTTTCGTAAGGGTAGGTTCAATTCGATAACCTTTAATAAATTTCTATCGGAGGTAAACAGGGTCGCACGAGGATTGGTTTTACAGGGTATTAAACCGGGGGATAAAGTGGGTATCCTTTCAAGGAACCGACCCGAATGGGGGATAACTTATGTCGCGGTTCTTAAAGTGGGCGGGATAAATGTCCCTTTGGATGCTTTGCTCAAACCAACTGAAATGCGCCACATTATACGGGAATCCGGGGTCAAGTCAGTTGTGACTTCCGACGAATTCATCTCAGATTTTATCAGCGGTGATATTTCCACAAAAAAACTTGAATTTATAATTGGTATGGATAATGCGAAAAACGACGGCGATTCTATGTTGCCCATAATCAGCTTTAGTGGTTTGGGTAAAGGAGATAAGACGGATATGGTTTTGAATTATAAGGGGGATCCCGATGATATTGCCGCCATTCTTTTTACCTCCGGCACTACGGGGCAGTCGAAGGGAGTAGTGCTGACCCACCATAATATTTTATCCGATATTAATGACTTGTTGAAAATGATTTATTTTTATACTTGGGATAACTTTCTTTCCGTATTGCCGATACATCATACCTTCGAATGCACCTGTGGTTTTTTAACCCCGCTTGCCGGCGGGGCCAGTATTACTTACGCTCGTTCTTTGAAATCCCGTGATATTTTAGAGGACATAGTAAATAATAAATGCACTCTTTTATTGGGGGTTCCTCTTCTTTTTGAGAAGATGTATGCCAGTATTATGCGGGCTATTGAGAAGAAACCGCGCACTACGAGGATAATTTTCGGTACGAGTATGGAAGCGGTTAAACTCCTCAAGAAGTCCATCGGTTATAATGTCGGAGGGAGGGTATTTAAGGGACTTCGGGAGAAAGCAGGGCTGTCGTCGTTGCGTTTGCTTGTGTCCGGTGGTGCTCCGTTGGCTCCGGAAATAGGTGAGGGATTTGAACTTTTAGGTATTAAATTAATTCAGGGATATGGTTTAACGGAGACCTCTCCCGTGTTGACTATAAATCCGTTAGACAAACCTAATCATTCATCCATCGGTATCCCGCTGCCGAGCGCCAGATTAAAAATATTAAATCCGAATGAGGAGGGGATTGGGGAAATAGCCGCTAAGGGTCCTATGGTGATGAAAGGGTATTATAATAACCCGGAGGCGACCAAACAGGTTTTTACCGAAGATGGATGGTTAAAAACGGGGGATTCCGGTTATGTGGATGAGAAAGGATATTACTTTATAGTTGGCAGGGTGAAAAACCTTATTGTAACAAGAGCCGGTAAGAATATCTACCCCGAAGAAATAGAAGGTATCTTATTGAAAAGCCCCTACATTGCCGAAGTATTGGTTATGGGACGCACCGGCTCCAACTCGGATAAAATGTTAGTTGATTCGGTAGAAGCCATAGTTGTTCCCGACTACGAATACCTCGAACGGCAAGCGGAAATAAGGGGAAATGAATTTACCGAGCAGGAACTCAATTCGATTATAAAGTCGGAAATAAATGAACTTTGCGCCGATATTGCTGACTATAAACGGGTGAAGTCTTTCCGTATCCGTGAGGATGAATTTATTAAGACATCCACCAAAAAGATTAAGAGATACTTGGTGATAAAGCCATCTGTGAGGATTAATAACCATAATAAAAAGAACGACAGAAATGGATAACGATCGAGAAGAATTATTTTTAGGAATATGAATAAAGAAAGTATAAAAATAGGCGATTGCGAAATTGTCATCACCGAAGGGGATATAACCGAATCGGATTGTGATGCTATCGTAAATGCCGCTAATAACCATCTTTGGATGGGATCGGGTGTTGCAGGAGCGATAAAACGCAAAGGGGGAACCGAAATCGAAACCGAAGCCGTTAAACAGGGGCCTATTCCGCCGGGTCGAGCGGTGGTCACTTCCGGCGGAAATCTTAAATCTAAGTATGTTATCCATGGTGCGGTTATGGGACAGGATCTCCAAACCGATGGAGAAAAAATAGCCGATACAACTATTAGTTGCTTGATGAGGGTGTTTGAATTGGGGATTGATTCGGTTGCTTTTCCGGCTTTGGGAACCGGCGTCGGCGGGTTTCCGATCGATAAATGCGCTGAGGTAATGTTAAGTGAAATCGCTGATTTCCTGCGTGAAAATAAAACTCCCCGCAGAGTTGAGTTCGTCCTCTATGGGGAGCAAGCTTATAATGCTTTTGGAAAAGCCCTGAAAAATATCAATAGCGATTGATCGATGATATTTTATTTTACCAAACTAACCCTCTTGGCGATTGAGAAATCATCGCCTCTTATTTTATAAAAGTAAATCCCGCTCGGATAATCCGAAGCATCCCAACTGACCTGTTGCTTTCCCGATTGAATCCATCCGGAATAAAGAGTTTCCAGCTTTTCGCCCCGAAGGTTGAATATCTCTATTTCTATATTCTCCGCTTTATTTAAGGTGAAATTGATGGATGTGCGGGCATTAAACGGATTCGGATAATTATGAACTCCTACTACATTCGATATGGCTGCTTGCGATTTGGTTTCCGTGTTTGGATTCTTTAAATAATCGAAACCGCCAACAGTATTCCACCCATCCGCGCGATCCGAAGATGGAGAGATAACCTTAAAAGTGAACATAGAAGAATCTATCGCCGTATTCGGATAATCACCGCAATAAGATATGTAGTTATACAACCCCAAAGGAGCATAGATAGGTATGGATTGTTCAATCCCGGCGGCAATTAAGGTATCATAGGGGTTAATTTGGATGTCATTATAGTTTTGAATCGGCCCATACGATCCATACCCCGGAACATCGAGCATTATCCAAACATCCATATCTTGCGCTTGATCGGAGTTGTTTATCAATTTTCCCGTGAATGTAAAAGAACTGCCGGCCGGGGTTATTATCGGTGTATTGTTGGGTATTGCCTCAACTGTTGCGGGCGGTACCGAAGGAAGGGACGACAGAGAGACCCTTGCGGATTGATAAACACTTTTAGATGCATATGATTGCACAAAAGCCACCAAATCACAATTACTGTATTTCAGTTCATTATCAAGAATAAAATTGCGTTCAAAATAAACCGTTCCGCCCTGCTCGACTTCCATAGCCTCGCCATTTGGATTTGGTATCATATCCCTCATTACTTGATTATGGGTATCAATTCCGTTGGGCGCAGACCAATGTATTCCGCTCTCCGTCAGAATGCTTTGAAAGCGGAGATCCCCATCGGTTATCGAACCTTCAGCCGTAATCGATATTATTAATTTGACCGACCTGTTCGAGGCATCATAATTCCCCGAAAATGCCATCGACAGGGGGCTGTATGTCCCGAACCGCTCTATAAAATATCCTTCCCAATCACCAGGATAATAGCCGGCATCCAAATCCCCGTCTATAAATAAATGTGGTGTATAGTAATAATCATAATATGCCCCACGGGCTTCCATCTCATCCGGATTGTAGGAGTATAATGGGTCATATTCCCCAGTCATATAATATCTTATAAGATTAAGCGAATCACCGTAATCTTCGACCAACTGGTCAAGCGCCACTTCGGCATTAGCGCAAGCTGATCACGAGGAATTGGTAAAAAATTCCCCCAGTGGTTGTCTTTGAACACCGAAAGCCAAAGAAGTGGATAATAATGACAATAAGAGTACCAACAGAGTTTTCTTTCTCATCTGAACCTCAAAATGAAAGATTATATTGTGAAAAATCCCGATATCTATTCTTATTATTGATAAAATATATACTATCCTAAAAAAGTCAAGTCTTTATATTGGGATATTTCATCCGAGAAGGTTGATTTTCCAAATAATCCCGCAAGTTAAATTCCAAAATCTCTGCGCTTAAAAAGAGGTATGAATTTATAACCTTCCTTTGCGATATTGTCTGTTGCGCCTTCCTCACGATCGATTAGGCATACCATTGCGATTATTTCACAATTGTAGTTTTTTACGGCTTTGGCTGCTTTAATCAAAGTTTCTCCTGTTGTTACTACATCTTCGAGTAGCACGACCGTTGAGCCTTCCTTTAGGGGTCCTTCTATTAACGATTTTGTCCCGTGATCTTTGCTTTGTTTTCGCACTATAAAACCGTCGAGCTTGAAATTGTTTCTGTATGCTACCGATAAGATCGCTCCCACAATCGGATCCGCTCCCAAAGTAGGCCCCCCAATCGCATCAGCATTGAATTCTTTTACAATATCGAAAATTAACTCCGCCGCCAATCCCAATCCTTCCGATTGGAGGGTGACCATCTTGCCGTTGAGATAGTAATTCGATTTCCTGCCCGATGCTAAGACAAAATCCCCGAAACGGAGAGCTTTTGATTTGATTATTTCTTTCAGTCTTTCTCTTTTATCCACTTATATCCTTTTATTTTAAGTATTATTGGAATCGTTCATAGTTATGCTTCTTGACAAAAGTAATCGAGGCGATATATATTATATAATAGGTTATAGAATAGTCTATGTCAAATAAACTTAAAGAATTACGAGAGAAAAGGGAGATTTCCATAAAGAAAAATGGGAAGCAATAAAAAGAAAACGGGGACAATCATACAAGCACTCGGATCGGTATTTAAGGTATTATCCGATGGCGGAGAGATAATAGAATGCCACTATCGCGGGAAATTCAGAATTGCCGGTGATGGAAACTTTTTCCCCGTGGTCGGGGATTATGTCGATCTTATTTCCAGCCCTGATGGATGTTTAATTGATAAAATTTACCCGCGGAAAAACAAAATCTCTCGTCTCAAAGTCGGTTCGCGGAAACCAAAAGAGCAAGTTATAATCGCTAATTTGGAATTGTGTGTTATTATCAGTAGCATAGACGAACCTCCTTTCAAACCGCGTCTTGTGGATAGGATGATCGTTTCGGCATTGAAGGGAGGATTAACGCCGATTATTGTTCTGAATAAATGCGATTTGAAATGTAATTTCAATTTGGAGTTTTGGCAAAAATTATATGAGGGTATCGGATATAAATTTATTCCCACAAGTGCAATTACGGGGATGGGAATTGATACGCTTAAAAATATATTAGCGGGCAAGATATCTGTTTTTGTAGGGCACTCGGGAGTAGGTAAATCATCCCTTCTAAACAAGATTCATCCCGGTTTGGGAATAGTGACCAAGCAGGTTTCCAAAGCCACCAATAAGGGAAGACATTCGACGACTTCCATAACAATGCATCCTATCGATAACGATGCATTTGTAGCCGATACTCCGGGTTTGAGGGAACTTGGTTTATGGCAGATCGACAAGCGACAACTCGGATGGTATTTCGAAGAGTTTCGCCCATTTAATGAAAGATGTAAATTTCGCAATTGCCTGCACAAGGATGAACCTGATTGTGGGATTAAAGCGGCCGTAAATGAAAAATTGATTTCCGATGTTCGTTACGAAAGTTATATGCGAATATTAGAATCACTTCCGGACAAACTATATTAATATCGTTTGCTGGATTATAAATGGAAGCGGGCGTGAGAATAATTCTCACGCCCGTCTTAATTCAGGTTGAGGTAGTTTTAGAATTCAGCTAATTCCTCCTCATCCAGTGGGATAACATCCTCCGGATTTTCAACTGAACTATTTTTGTACTGTAGAGCTGTATTGTGCTTTGGGCTGGTTGTTTTATTAATGTTATTTTTCTTTACTAATTTGGTGAATTTGCTTTTTAATCCGACAGGGCTCTTAAAGCTTCCTCCGACCCCTTTTCCGGACCTATGTAAAAAATTACCTTGCTCGGAAATTGTGCCGGAATCCGACCTTCCTACAAGGGTACTGAGTTCGGTAACTATCGCTTGTAATTGTTGGGCTTGAGAAGCTAATTCCTCGCTGGCGGAAGCTGTTTCCTCGGAATTGGATGCGGCTTGTTGTGTAGCTTGATCCATTTGCGCAACAGCGGAATTGATTTGGCTTATACCCTGAGACTGTTCGTTGCTTGCGGCGGCTACTTCAACAACCAACTCCCTTACCTTGTCAGCGCTTTCCGATATTTCTTTCAACACCTTTGTGACCTCGTCCGTTGATTTAACTCCGTTTTCGGCGTACTCGCGGGAATTCTCAATCAACTCACTGGTGTTTTTAGCGGCATCGGCACTTCTCATTGCCAAATTTCGAACTTCCTCTGCAACTACGGCGAAACCTTTACCAGCCTCGCCGGCTCGGGCCGCTTCGACTGCTGCATTCAACGCCAGCAAATTCGTTTGGAATGCTATCTCGTCTATGACCTTAATTATTTTTGCGGTTTCATCGGATGACTTCTTTATTTCCTGAATAGCTTTGATCATCTTCTCCATCGCTTCGTCTCCCTTAGCGGCGGCTGAAGCGGTTTGATTTGCAAATGCTTTCGCCTGATTCGCATTATCGGCGTTTTGATTGGTTTGGCTTGACATTTGTTCAAGGGCGGATGATGTTTCTTCCAGCGCCGATGCTTGTTCGGAGGTTCCTTCAGCTAACGATTGGCTTGAGGCCGCCACTTGTTCGGATGCTGACCCTATTTGCTCCGCCCCTTCGCTCAAAGCATTTATGGAACGCTTCAGCGTGCCGGTTATCCCTCGTATTAAAATAATGGCTATTATTATCCCGAATATCGCGGTAAATATTGATACGAAAGTAGCCGCCATTTTAGCGCTCCGAGCGGAATTCAGCATTTGTTCATTATCGGCTTCACTTGCTTTATTAACAATTTCGTTGGCTTTCTTAAGCAAGCTTTTAATTTTTTCCATCTGCGGAAGACTTGTAGTAGCAAAAAGGTTCTTGGCTTCTCTGTCATTTTTAACCTCCGTATCATACCAATTCAAAACCCCATCAATCGCATTAAGGGTTTGCCCTGCATATACGACAGTATTCTTTTTATAATATTGATAGGCCTCCCCATATTTTCCTTTATTAACCAACTCTTGGATTTTAAGAACACTGTTATGAAGTTTTTTATGCTGTTCATATATTTTATCCACCAAATCCCCAAATTCTTTATCCGCACGCTTCATTCCTTCCGTTTTGGGAGAATATAACCATTTACCTAAAGAGCACTTGGTTGGATCCGTCTCTACGCCGAATCCTCCTTTCCTATGTTCTATCAATCCTGATTCGATCTTATTCATCCATAATAGGTGATCGCCTTTCTTCTCCCTCAGGAAATTCCCCAACATAGGATCAAGATAGTGGTATTTTTCGCCGATTTCCGTCGCTGATTCGTAAAGCTTCGTATATGGTTCTTCAATTTGCGCGAAGATATCTTTTAACTCAGGATATTTTTCCTCCGCTTTTTTCCTTTCTTCTCCATAATACCATTCCCCAAAAGCGGACTTGTGGGGATCGGTAATTACATCAAATTTCGTTTGATTATCATTAGCCAAAAAGCTGGAGAGTTTAGTTCCCCATTCAAAATGTTCGATCTCCTTATCCTTGATTTGCTGGCCTGCAGAATTAGCCTCTATACCAAGTTCCGCCTCTTGGACAATTGTATTGATGCTGTTGATTGACCAAACAACCATTATGACCATCAAAAAGGGGAATGAGCCGAATCCCAGCCCCAATTTTTTACCAACACTCATATTCCTAAACATCTTTCCCTCCGATAGGTTTAAAATAGAGTTAATATTCCTTCATTATGGAAAACCATATAAGCAAGAAATCAATTTGCCATATCTTCAGAAATGTTATGCTCCCCATCGGCTTCCGACATTATATCGGTTATCGCCGAAGCGACCACATTATCCAGCACTTTATCAATATCCAAAAGTATTTTTACCGAAGTTTTCACTTTTGCTATACCGAGGATATAGTCGACTTCTATGCCCGAGCCGAAAGCAGGGGGACCTTCGATTTCTTTTTGTTCGATGTCCAAAACCTCCGAAACCGCATCCACCAAAAGCCCAATCGAGATTATTCCTTTTGGACCTGCAACATCGACCACTATAATGCAGGTTTCAGGCGTATTTTCCTGCATCTCCATATCGAATTTCATCCGTAAGTCGATAACAGGAATTATTTTCCCTCTAAGATTTATCACCCCCCGAACATAATGCGGAGTTCTCGGGACAGGGGTGATATCCATCAGACCGATAATCTCCTTTACCTTCAGTATTTCAATTCCGTACTCCTCATCCACCAATTGAAATGTCAGATATTTTCCAGCTTGGGCGTTATATCTTTTCGTCTCGATTGTATTTTCAGCCTCTTGGGTATTAGCCATTTGGCCCTCCTTTTGTATCGTATATTATTTCCTTATTTTCCCCCGAAATTAATTCAATAAGGCTTCCAAAGTTCGTTTGTCCTAGACCGCAAACTGATTGGATGTTCCTTTCAGTTCGGGGTAGTCGGGGGAAAACCCTCCCCTTATCGCCAGATCGACAATTCCGCCGACATCAATGATTAGACCGACATTGCCGTTAGACAAGATAGCTCCACCGGAAACCCATTTCAAATTGCTGAACATAGGTCCCAGGCTTTTTATTACAGTCTGCCTTTGACCCAAAAGCCTATCAACAACCAAACCGATTTTCCGTTGGGAGTCCTCAACGACAACGACCGTTTTTTGAATATCGTTATTTCCGGTTCTGCTTAAATTAAACAAAGTATCGATATGAAATAATTGTAATAGTTCACCTCGCAGGTTAATAATATCAGCCTTTTTATTGACGGAATGGACCATATCCGGTGTCATACGCAAGGATTCGACTACGGATAAAGTCGGGATTATGAATTCCTCATCGCATACGCTGACTAACATCCCATCAATAATCGCCAAAGTCAATGGCAGTCGCATTGAGATTTTGGTGCCTTCGCCCTGTTTTGATTCTATCTCCAACGAGCCTCTCATAGCCTCGATATTTCTCTGTACTACATCCATTCCGACACCCCTGCCGGAGATATCCGTAATTTTCTTAGCCGTTGAGAAACCGGGTAATAGGATTAATTTGTAGATTTCATTATCAGTTAGCTCTTTGTTTGGATCTATTAATCCGTTTTCCCGAGCTTTGGCTAATATTCGTTCTTTATCCAATCCCCTCCCGTCATCTTCGATATCGAAGTAAATGTTTCCCCCTTTGTGATAAGCACTTATCGTTATCTTCCCAACGGGAGGTTTCCCCATCTTTATCCTTTCGTCGGGGTCCTCGATCCCGTGATCTGCCGAATTTCTGACCATATGCATCAGAGGATCACCAATATGTTCAACAATCCCCCTATCCACATCCGTATCCTCGCCATTCAGAACAAGCTCAATCTTTTTCCCTGATTTTTTTGTCAGGTCTCGAACCGCTCGAGCGAGTTTTTGGAAAGTTGAGCGAACGGGAACGAGTCTCATTGCCATTCCCATTTCCTGTAGTTCGCGAGTTATCTTGTTAAGATGGGAGATGTTTCGGGCTATATTAGTCGAGCCCAAAGCTAATATCTGTTCATTTTGGCCTACCATGGATTCGGCAATAACCAATTCTCCAATAGTATCCAAAAGTTTATCCAATCTCCCTGTATCAATTTTTACCATTTCTTTGACAGCCTTTTGGCGGCGGAGAGCTTTTGCTATCTTTTTAGCTGGGACTTTTTTCTCCTCAACAAGTATTTCCCCCAATTTTCCCTTATTATTGGATTTCTTTTGTTTTTCCAATAGATCATCCACATCATCTTTCGAAAGATCTCCGGATTCAACTAACATTTCCCCTAATCTTTTTGGGGGTGGTGGATCGATCTCGGTCGATAATTCTTCCCCAGAAATAGCGGCGCGCAATCTTTCAAGAATATCGCCGATAATCTCCCGTGCGTCGAAAGAACCGTTATCAGCCATTGATTCTTCGACATTATCCAAAAGTTTTCTGATGATATCGATCGAATCGAATATAATGTCCGCCCTCTTATTTTCGATTTTTATTGTCCCCTTTCGCGCCATATCCAATAGGGTTTCCGATTCATGAGCAACCACCAAAACAGGTTTCAAGTCTAAAAAACCGGAGGCTCCTTTTATGGTATGAAAACTCCTGAAAATAGAGTTTATCGCCGCTTCGGGATCTTCACCGGATTCAATATCCATCAACATCTGTTCAGCCGTAGAACAATGTTCCCTTGCCTCAGTGATAAAATCGGCTAAAAGCGATGTATCCGCATCATCCAAATTTACTACCAAAGACTCTTCAGGTATTTCCGATTTGGAGGAAACCTCCGCAGTTTGGTTAGTGTTTTGGGGTTTGTTGTCTCCAAGTCGTGATTGACCATCCTCCTTGCTCTGAGCAGGGGGTGAATTTTTTGGCGATTCCATTTTTTCGGTCTCGGAATTTCCCAATCCTAACTCCATCGGGAATTTGACTTCTGAGGGCTTGCGCTTATCCCTAATTATCGATTGCATTATGCTGACGGAGTTGCTTATTACCGTAAAAGCCTTTTCCTTATCGCTTACCTCGTTGAGTATGATCTCCTCTATCAGTTCACTGCATTTTTCAGCTGCCTGAAATACCTTATCACTTTTATCCCCAATTAATTTTGTGATTTCCAAAAACTTATCGTGCAATGCCGCCAGTCCCGGCATATCATCTATGGAAACCATAATAATATCGGCGGCAATAAGTTCTAATTGTTTCTCAATATTTCCCATTATCTAAGCCCGTTCTGTTATGATAAATTCTATGTTAATCCGCAATTAGCATTACCCACCCTACAATTTATATCGTCTTAAATATTATACCTTTGAATAATTATTAATGAAAAGCTCTAAAAATTATAACTTAAGGAATACCCAATAATAAAATAAACCGCCATTTATATAATATGGCGGTCAATATATGCGGGAGGCGGGATTTGAACCCGCACGCCTTGTGAGCACCACCCCCTCAAGATGGCGTGTCTACCGATTCCACCACTCCCGCAATTCTTAAATAGAATTTTTTTCTCGATTTTTAACTATAAAATTTCCTTGTAAATTCCCTTGCTATTTCCCCGAACCTCCCTTTGAAGTCTTCGATCTTACGGGCTTTTTTGATTTGGATTTGGTTGCTCCCTGAAGCTTTTTTGATTTCATCAAATTCTCAATTTCCTTAGCCTGTTCTTTGGAAACATTACCTCCAAGTACCTTACCCTGAGTAGTTCCGGTCGGTTTTGTTGCTTTCGGTTGCTGTTGTTGAGGAATATTCCCCGGCTGAGGGGTCATACCGGTTGGTTGTTGCCCAATAGGGACACCACCCAATTCCTTCTTTATCGCCGATTCCTGCCTGCTCGCACTCGTGGCAGGGGAGATAAAGGTTAAGCCCAAACTGCTTATCATAAAAGCGATTGCCAGATATGTCGTTGCTTTGGAGAGGAAGGTGGCCGCTCCGCGCCCCCCGAAAACGGCCCCGCTGATTCCTCCACCGCCGAAAGCACCTGCTAATCCTTCACCCTTTGCGGATTGTAATAATACTACAATTACAAGCCCTAAACATATAATGATATGGACAATGATTAGTATCGTAAACAAATTTCCTCCAATTTTTTATTTATTATT
>Ga0256841_1001173_pt1 | contig 23660 bp, 18 predicted proteins | sample 356308metaG_FD_185971 | JGI IMG/M metagenome (GOLD analysis project Ga0256841, IMG submission 185971) | Hydrothermal vent microbial communities from Mid Atlantic Ridge, Atlantic Ocean - 356-308 | ecosystem: Environmental > Aquatic > Marine > Hydrothermal vents | place: Atlantic Ocean: Mid...
TGGAACTCTCACCGAGAGCCTTGCAACGTATTGTTAAAATATCAAACTAAAACATGTAGTGAAGAAAAAACAATCCACTACTAATAATATCAATATGTTACATCAAATTTTGACAAACTTGGGTTAGGAAATCCTGATTAATTACTTAGTTTGCCAATGGCCTCTTGATCGTAATGCCGCCCCCCTGATCTGGTCAGGGGCACGCTTGACACGGCATCCAGTTAGAGAATGCCAGATTAAGGCTCTACGCTTTGTGCCGGCGCGAATGTCGGTTTTTGAATTGTGCTCGTTCTATTTATCCAATTGGCTGGTAGTTCTAGAAATCGGAATTAACCAGAGCTTCCTTATGTCAAATGAGCTAAAATACAACAAGCGATCGGGACTTGTAGGCAAGGGAGGGGGGTATAAAGATGGGGAAAGATATAGCAAGTGAAGCTAGGTTTATTTTTGAAATTGGGGGAGATTCAAAACTTTTCAGGGTCTATTCTTTTGAAGGGACTGAAACAGTTTCAGAATTATACGATTTTACCCTGGAACTCGCCATGGAAGGTGCACTGAGTGACGATTTTCAGTTTGAACCTCTGTTGGGAGAGGAAGCATCGCTAAGAATTCTAAGCGATGACGAAGATAGGTTTGTTCATGGAATCGTAAATGAAATAACACTAATGGGTGAAACCGGCAGGTTCACAATGTACAAGTTCCGACTTGCACCGAAACTCTGGCTACTTACTCTGCGCGCTAATAACCGAATATTTCAGAAAAAAAAGGTCAAAGGTATTATTCAGGATGTACTCAGTGATGCTGGTATTCCCGGGGACAGGTTTCGCTTTGCCCTGAAAGGGTCATACCAGGAGAAAGAGTACTGTGTTCAGTATGGTGAGTCCGATTTTGATTTCATTTCAAGGCTTATGGAAGAAGAAGGAATATTTTACTTTTTTGAACACGAAAAGAACAAGCATGTGCTGGTAATAACGGATAGCAATGTTGGCTATCAGCCTATTGGAGGTGACAAGAATGTGAGTTTCCATGTATCGGAGTCTTTGGTGCCTGAGCTAGAGTCTATCTTCCAATTCGCTTATACCGGCCAAACAAAATCGGGTAAGGCGTCTCACACGGACTATAATTTTAAAAAACCGAGTCTCAACCTGCTGTCATCTGATGCAGGTGTCCGGCATTCTGAACTGGAACAGTATGAATATCCTGGGAAATACGTCGAAAAATCAGAAGGAAAAAGAAGGGCTTCGGTTCGATTAAATGAGCTGACATCGTTTGAGTCATCTGGAGGAGGTACGAGTTTCTGTCCGCGGCTTACACCGGGATATCTATTTGAGCTCGATCATCATCCTTCATCCACACTTTGTCAAGAGTATGTCCTGATGAGTGTTACTCACAGGGGAAAACAGCCACAGGTGCTTGAAGAATATACATCTTCTCAAGAATACGATTATTACAACAAATTCTTGTGCCTGGATAAGGATGTTACTTTTAGGCCAAAGCGGGTAACTCCCAAGGTGATTATTCATGGTCTTCAAACAGCCATTGTTGTGGGACCAAAAAGCAAGAAAAGCTATCTCGATGATGAAAACTACGGAATGATAAAGGTTCAATTTCACTGGGACAGGAAGGGAACCCGCGACGAGCACAGTACCTGCTGGTTAAGGGTTGCTTACCCTTATGCCGGGGAAAAACATGGGATGCAGTTCACACCCCTCGTTGGAGATGAAGTACTTGTAGGGTTTCTGGAAGGAGATCCTGATCGTCCTGTTATAGTTGGGAGTCTTTTTAAAGGAGATCACAAGGCTCTGGTCAAGGATGAGGAAATGATCAAAAATCAGATACTTACCCCGTACAAGCACAAGTTGACCTTTTCAGACAAGGGATCAAGTATAACTCTTGCCACCGGCGGTGGTGAAACGATTTTCATGGGAGACGGGGATAAAAACAAGTCCGACGATGGGAATAATATCAAAATATCAACTGCAGACGGTCACTATATACATTTGCTTGAAGGAAAAAAGGGAAGAGGGGTAATAATTTCCACGTTGATGAGACATCAGGTGATACTGGATGATGGTCATAACGACATAGAGATAGTCATTAAAGACCAGAGTAACAATCTCAGTATTACTATGAATTCAGCCTCGGAAGAAATAACCATTGCGAACAAGGGATCCGGTAAACTGATACTGAATGCCCAGGGAGAGATATGGATTCAATCGAAGACCAAGATCTTAATGGAGGCTCCGGACATACAAATTCTGGCGAGTAAATATGCGAAGTTGTCATCCCCTGGCGCAACAGACATTAAAGGAAATCCGATAAAACTCAATTGCTAGGCTATTTTCGGGCTGTTTGTCACCTGGTTTTGGGAAAGGAGTTAAAATGAGTAATCCGGCAGCAAGGGTAGGAGATATGCATGATTGCCCCGTTTCGGATGGTCCGAAACCTCATGTGGGAGGACCGGTACTTCCACCATGTAGTCGCAACGTGCTGACTGGTGGAAGTGCAGCAACTCGCCTAGGAGACAAGGCTACCTGTACCGGGCCTGCGGATGTCATGGCCGGTGGATCGGCATCGGTTTTGATCAACGAACTTCCTGCAGTTCGAATCCTAGAGGATTTAACTGTTCATGGTGGTTTAGTTGTATCGCCTGGAGACCCCTCTGTTCTGATTGGAGGTCCTTCTTTTTCGCTTCCATCTAATTTCGTCATTAAAGGGACACCAGATTTTCAAAACAAACTGGTAAGAGATCTGTACTTTCTCTCCACAACCAGAAGTGGTCGAGAAGTAATTAACCGGTTGGCGAATTCCGGGCAGCGGATTGTTTTTCAGCCCACCAATGCCCACAACGGCTACTGCAGTCCCCAGGATTCTTCCAGGGCTTCTTCTGGTAAACCAACCGGTTCGGTGATACAGTACAATCCTGACTATCGTTCTAATGCTTTCGACAGTTCGGGTAACCTGATTGCCCAGCCATCTCAGGTTATACTGGAGCACGAGATGTGTCATGCAGTCCATAATGCCGAGGGGACTCAGGCTTCGGGAACAGACCCTCATCCTCCCCCGTCTGAGCCTGGCATAGACGAAGAAGAAGCACAAACGATTGGTGTTGGTAGCCACAGCGGAGACTATCCATCGGAGAACTCGTTGCGAAATGACCTGGGATTGCCCAGACGTGCTGACCACTACGGCACAGGGGGACCGACTTCGGGTGAGCCTACCCCCCTCGATCTTCGGCCTGGGAATTGATATTATCCGTTGGTTTAGCGTAGTAATTTGAAGATGAAGGATCTTGTGGAGTTTGCGACAGAAATAATTAGATTACTCCAATGAAAAGAGACCACGATGATATGGGATAGATTCGCTATATTTTTCCTCCTGTGGGTATTTTGGGGAGCGTGCAGTTGCGGATTCCTGGTATCAACTTGTGAAAGTGGAAGAGGAAAGGTGAGGTATGAGAACATGAATATTGATATTGAGAACATGAGTTTTGCGTGCAATGTAAAAATTGTCGCAAGTAGTCTGGAGATATGTTACACATTCGTCAATAATGCCGATAGTGATGCAGGTATCTTCAATGTTATTCCAACCCCGAAACCGGATGGTACGAGTAGTTTCAACCCAGAGAATGCGTATATTGATCTGGAAAACTCTATCCTACATATAAGAAAAACTGCTTTGGCTGTGCCTGAAGGCTTACAAGTGGCAGAGCGGATTGTCCCGCTTGTGACAGTTTTGCACAAGGGTGAGTCGTTTACTGAAAAGTTCTCTATTGATCTACCCATAGAAGTCTGCAATCCGTATCGGCGAGGGTTGCTGGGAGTGTTATGCCCGGACGGAGAAGTGGTTCCTATTGCAAAAAAAACAACCAGGAGAATTCAAGTGTCGATAGGAATGTTCAAATTGACCCCCGATATCAAGCTCCACGAAGTGGTATGCGGTAATGCAGACATATACAGGGTATGGCCTCCGGGTGTATGTGTTGAAAGACAGGCTATTTTCAGCAAGAGCTTTGAACTTGAAAAACCGCTGCAGGTCCTGGATTACGAGTGTGTAGATATGGGAGAAGTTAAGTAGTTTCTAAATATATTTGCCATAAGTATCAGAATATGGTAGAAAAATCATAATTCTACTTTCCAGAGGCAAATATGTACCAGATACACATCAAGCGTAAGGACTTGGATAATCAGGAATTTCTCAAGCTCCGGCAGGCTACCGAGAAGATTTCAAATGTCTTAACAAAACGCCTTAAGACTCATCTGGACATTTTGAAACCTTTGTTTCTACCAAGGAAGCTCCTAGGGACATACATAAAGAGTGCTTTTCGAGATGAGGTAGCGGGTTCAGATAAATCCTTCGCAACACTACAAGAACGTTACGCTGCCATTTGTGAGAAACCGTTTAAGCTCCCGAAGAAGCTCAAGGTCCCTCTTGCTCCCATTGCCAACCAGCTTGAGGTCACTTCCTATCAGTACCCCTTGGCTATCGACGGTTCTGATTCTAAAACAATTCAAATAACGTCACCTACGAAGTGGATCCTGTCTTACCGCAGCGATTGCCCGATAAGCAGGTTAAAGGCTATCCTGGCTGGCCATGAACCGGTACAGACTGAAGACATGGTGCGTTCACTTGTAGATCACTTAGTGCTCGTGATTTTTCTTGAAAAATTTCCTTACCTCAAGCAAATACTCGAAGATTTAAGGTACAGCGTTGACGTAGAAGAAATCGATGAACTGGGTGGGTTGCAGGTAGTGGTGGTAAGAGCCCCGCTTGAAACATTTTTGCCTCCGGATGATTTCATACTCCAGATAACACAACTTTCCGGTGTTCCGGCTTTCCAGGAAATTGTTGATCTTGAAGCTCTGGAAAATATGCCCGATCCACTTAAAGAGTCATTACTTCGCTCTATTGAATAAATATTGTATACTTAAATAAAGTGTATTCCTGGAAGCCTGTAAAGTAGTGAGTTTCCCGGATTTCTTTCTCAGTAATCAAAGGGAGTAGTCGGTGAAGTCCCATTTTACAAGGGCATGGTTGGCGTATCCTGAATCACCGGACCAACCGGTCTACGATATAAGCAGCGAAGAACAGTGGATTGGACGAGGCGAGGGTTGCCATATCCTCCTGGACGATCGCTACGTATCAAAACGCCAGGCGAAGGTTTACTGGAAGGCAAACCTTCTTATCCTTGAAGATTACGGTCACAACCCCATACTGTTAAACGGTGAACCGATAAGAGAGGTGATGCTGAAAGACGGAGATCGATTGACAATTGGTAGATCGGAATTTGTGGTTAGAATACAACCTGCTCCGATGGAACAGTCTGAAGTGCCCGTTGGAAGCTACGGCTATAGTACGCCAAAGGTTGCAAGTGATGAGGATTCCTTGGGAGGTGCCGGGAAAAGTATAAAGGAGGGATCTTTACCAGGAAGGAGATCTATTAAGCGATTTATCCTGGTAATACTTCTTGCGCTTATACTTTGTGCAGCCCTTCTATACGGGGTGTTCTTCGCTTATCAAAAGGTTTTGAAGCCATTAAGAAAGAGACATGTCTTAATTGAGAAGCCTTACCGGGGGCATCCGTCGCTTTTTCTGAGCGAATTGTTACAAAAGGCCACACGTTCCCGCTGTTGAAACAGATGCTCGGTCTCCATGCTTCGTTGTGGCTCTCATTGCCGATGGGGTTAATAACACACTTACGGACGTTTCGTAACATGTGTAAATGAGGGGTAAAGAGTCAAAGAGGTGATTAGAGCTAGCATAAGAAAAGGCACTTGAGATTTTGTCGCCAAGAGGCTAACCTAGGAGCGGTAAAATTGAACATATTTAAGCCATTAGGGCACTTTATTATAAGTTAACCTAGAAACTGGAGATTGACATGGCAAAAAAGAAGCTTTGGATATCGTATCTACCCGGGCCAGAAAAAGAAGCAAATCTAAAGGCGTTTGGGGGGCAGCTTGACAAGTACGGATTTTCAGTATCGGCAGGCTTTTGGGATGATGATTTAAAGAAGCTTGCGTGGATCAACCACAGGGAAGTACTGGAAGATCCGTCCCAGGCTGACATGTGGCTTATTGCCGGGGAAAAGGAGCAGTTTGAGAAAGATAGCATAAGGTACGGGCTGAGTGTTCTGAAATTATCCATAGAGCCCAGGCGCAAGGGTGATATACCTGTGTTTGTTTTGGCCCAGGGTTTTTCTCTGAAACCTGAGGACTTACCGCTGGCTTTCAGGGACGTTGAAATTTTCAGCGACAGTGACCCCGGATGGGTTGCAAAGTTAGTGGCTAAAGCGCATAAGAAAGCCGAGGCAGTGGAGTATCCATACCGGTTTTTTGTTCATGCCCATGAATATTTCGGGCAGTGGTTTGAGGTAGGACCGTCGGGAGGTAAGTGGAACGGAGCAATGTTCGGGGTTGACGATGGAGAGATAACCCATCATGCGGTGGGCCCCAAGGGCTTTCCGCCAGAGAAGTCTGTTGTGGAATACTCGTTAAGAGGCTTGAAGGCGGAACTAGGTGGAGTGGAATACACGGCCTGGGCTGTACAGAACAAAATTGATGAAAATGCTTCGTATTATGTAAAAGTGGTTGGATCGCCCAAAAAGGTGATATTTGGCGAACACCCCGGAGAAGAAGATGCCGAGGTATTTGTATACGATATGGTGTAGTCTGAATGGTGGGCAAGGAAAACGGATGAATCGGTTGGGGGATTGAAGGTGATATCATTCCCACGGTTAAAACCGTGGGTTAAAGGTACTAATTCCCTATCCTAGGTGAGATGAGTGAATTATTGCCAAATCGATGTGGGGTGATTATGCGTGCACTGCGGGGAGTGTGGTATTCAGGATGTGTGCTATTCGGCGGTATTAGTGTGGGTTCATGGAAACCGATAAATCGGTTATGTGTTTGTTGAAGGATGCTTCCCCACGGTTAAAACCGTGGGTTAAGGGGATATGTTGGGTGTCGTGGCAAAGCCTAAATGGCTTACGGTTAAACCCACGGATTATTGGGATGTCGGGATCCCAGAATAAATAACCAGGTAGCCCACGGTTTTAACCGTGGGTTCACGGAGACATAAATAAAATTTAGCCGTTTCAACGGCTTCCATAAACAGGCAATCACATGATAGGCAAGCAAATAGGCAACTACAAAATTGTCGAAATGATCGGCAAAGGCGGAATGGCCGTGGTATATCGAGGGCAACACCTGACGCTTTCAAGACGTATCGTTGCCATCAAAATGCTTTCCACCGAGCTTGAACGCGACCCATCCTTCAGCGAACGGTTTTTCCGTGAGGCCGAAGTGATGGACCGGCTCAAACATCCCAATATTGTTACCCTTTACGATTTTATCGAGCAGGAAAACCATCACTTTATCGTAATGGAATACGTATCGGGAACTACCCTTAACCAGATTATCAAAAATGGCAGCGGCCCGCTTCCTTTTGATCAGGTCCGCGAAATCTTCCGTCAGGTTCTCGACGCTATCGGTTATGCTCACAAACTAGGTATAGTTCACCGTGACCTCAAACCCAGTAACATCATGATTAACAAGGAAGGCCAGGTAAAGATAACCGACTTCGGCATAGCAAGACTTCTGGCTGAAAATTTCGAAGCCACTCTTACAACAACCGGTATGGGAATAGGTTCACCTTATTACATGTCTCCAGAACAGGTTCTTGCTACTAAAGAACACCCCATTACCGGAGCTTCGGATATATATTCACTTGGAATTACCCTTTACCAGATGGTTACGGGCAAAGTTCCGTTTTCAAAGAAAGATAGCCTGTTTACGGTTTTGCAAGCTCATGTTTCGGCTTCTCCGCCCCCTCCCAAGCAATTTTGTCCGGATATCCCGGACTCCTTGGAAGAGGTAATTCTAAAAGCAATTGAGAAGAAACCAGAACATAGATGGGCCACATGCGAAGAATTCTGGAAAGCTCTCGATTTAGCCATAAAAGAGGTAGAAGAAGGTAAAACGCAAGCAGTTGTCAGAGAAATTCCGAAGGCGCAAGAAGAAAAACCCCCGATACCAGAGATACCGACTCCCGAACAGGTCCCCCCCCCACCGCCAGATGTCAAAAAACACGTTGCGTCCCAGACTCAACCTGTATCTCAAGAAGAACTTATTCACACGACTGTACCCAAGAAACGAGGTTTTTTAAAGTTAATCTTTAGCCTGATAATCATTGCAGCCATTGCAGGAGCAGGAAGTTACTTTTACATTGAATACAAGAAAACTTCATCCACAGAGGTTATTTCAACTCCTTCACCTGAGAAGGGGAAGAAAGAAAGAGAAAGAAAAAAACTCCAGGCAAGGCTTAATAAGGTCCGGAGCCTAATTGATGCGGGTTCTCTCGATGAAGCACAAAAGATCCTTAATGAGGTAATTAAAAAATACCCGAGCAATAAACTAGCCTTGCAACTCAGGGATGAGGTGCAGAAAAAGAAAGAGTCACTAGCCGAGAAGGAAGTCGAAAAGAAGATAAATGCAATGATAAAAGAGGCCCGGTCATGGCTTGAGAAGGGTAACGTTGAAGAAGCAAAAAGAATAGCGTCTGAAGTCCTTGTAATGAATCCCGGCAACAGGGATGCCCTGGAAATTCTAGATGCTGCTAAGAAAATGCAGGAAGACAAATTTGTTAAAGAAAAGGTGGAAAAGGGGTATGAGCTTTTGAAGGCAGGGAAATTTGACAAAGCCCTCGAGCTGGCGGATGTGGTACTTGAAAAATACCCTGAAAATGCCATGGCCCTAAAATTAAAGAGTGATACATTGCTTGAGAAGGAAAGAGCCAAAAGCGGCGGCCAGAACGAGGTTCAGATAAAACTTGTCAAAGCGGAAGCGTATCTCGACGCTCAGAATTATACCAAGGCCAAGTTGCTGGCAAAAAAGATACTGGAACTTGATCCTAGCAATGAAAAGGCAAAATCAATTTTAAAAGCTGCCGAAGCAGGGGAAAAGCGAAAATTTGTGGATGAAAAACTGGCAAAAGGGTATACTTACCTCGAAGCAAGGGCGTACAAGCTTGCCTTGAAGGAAGCCAAGGAGATACTCAAGGCTTACCCGGGTGAACCGAGGGCAATTAAACTAAGAGATGAGGCGAAGTTACTTCTGGAAAAGCAGAGGCGAGAAGAACTTGCCAGAAAGAAGGCTAGAATTGCTCAGTACATGAGGGAGGGAAAGAGATTCTTTAGTCTTGGCAAGTATGAACAGAGTATCCTGGCTTTTCGGGAGGTTTTAAGAATTGATCCGAACAACAGGGAGGGTAAGATCTGGCTCAGCAGGGCAAAAAAAGAACTAGAAGCAATAAAGAAAGCCTGGGCAACAGGAGGCGGAGCTTACAAGATAGAAAAGCAAGACCCAAAGGAGGAGTAACGATATGAAGAGAGCAATAAGTTTGATGGTATTGATTGCGTTTTCATTGATGCTCTTTGGATGTGCGTCGGATTACGGGACGTACGGCGGACAGCCGTCCCCTGCGGCGTCGGGAACTCAAGGAGCACTAATAGGAGGGGCTCTTGGTGCTGCTCTGGGAGCAGCAATTGATACTGATAACCGGGGAACGGGGGCACTTATAGGAGGCCTTTTAGGAGCTGCTCTCGGATGGGTAATTGGGCAATACTACGCCACTCAGGTTCGAAACCAGTCTCAGTTAGTCGCAACAAATCCTCAGGCCCAGATGTATTATCAGCAGGCAGTTCGCGAGCAGAGACCACAGTTAATTGATTTAAATGCACAATTGAACCCGAGCCCCGTTAGGCCGGGATCAACAGTTGGGCTGGCGGCGGACTACACTTTTGTGACACCGCCTGGGGAACAGGTTCCCGTGAGCGAAGAACGAAGAATTTACGATGCTCAAAAGAACCTCCTTTATAACGACGTGAAACAATCAACGCGAGAAGGTGGGCAGTACCGAACGGTCCAGGAATTTAAGGTCCCGGCACAGGCACAGGAAGGCAGGTACTATTACCAGGTGGCAGTGGATGTAGCAGGCCAGAAGAAAGATAGCGGGCAAAGGGAGTTCGTACTGGCAAGAATCAACGGTAAGCTGGTAGTAGTTGCCATGAAATAGTGGCTGTGAGTAATTTATTATTGACAAATAAACACATCTCAATGTAATTGTTTTTCAAAAACAATTACATTGAGATGAACATGAATCTAACTGATTTCAATCCCTGGTGGAGAGACGGCAGAGTTCCACCCAGCCTTTGCGGGAAAAAAAGGCGCTTTTTTCTCAGATCTTCAGATGTGTCCCTCTCAGACAAATCTTGCTAATCAGCGGTCTAAGAAGGGTGGGTAAAACTACCCTAATGTACCAGATCATCCAGGAACTGATAAACACCGGGGTAGATCCTTATAAAATTATCTATTTTTCCTTCGATGATGAAAACGCGATTTGGAGAGCTTGATCGCTGAATATGAAACAGATGTCCTTCGGACTGATCTGTTAGATTCTAAAGTGTACATGTTTCTTGATGAAATCCAGAAATTGGAAGAATGGACAGAGAAAATAAAGATCCTCTACGATCTCTACCCGAATTTAAAGATCATTGTATCGGGTTCTGCCAGGATAAACGTTTTCAAAGAAACAAGGGAAAGTCTTGCAGGAAGGTTATTTGAGTTTTTGGTTAAACCGTTAGACTTTGACGAGTATTTGCTTTTTAAAGAAAAGCAGATTGATGTAAACCGGGAAACCGTTTACAGGAAAGAAATAATCCGGGAATTTTCGCTTTTTCTGAAAACGGGTGGCTTTATCGAAGCTATATCTCTTGATGACTTTTTATTAAAAAAGTATTTCAGGGAAAGTCTTCTTGAGAGGGTCGTATTTGTTGATATTCCGGCTACTTTTAAGCTTAGTATGCCGGAGATCATGTTAAAATTACTTTCCATCGCGGCGTTATGGCCTGGGCTTTACTTAGATTACAATAGTCTGAGTTGCGACCTGAAAGTAGATAAACGTACAATTTCAAATTATGTCTCCTATCTTGAATACGCTTTACTCGTTCAGAAGCTTTATAACTACTCCCGCAATCTCCTAACAAGCGAGAAAAAGATTAAACGTTTGTACTTGAGCAACACCGCGTTTAGTTATGCTTTGAACCCGGGAGTTGATTTATCCATGGTGCTTGAGCAGTTTTTTGTAAATTTTCTGGAAGCAAAGTTTTTCTTTCGGGGTCCTCGAAAAGAGGAGATAGACATAATACACATTTCGGATGACAAGGTTTTACCGGTAGAAGTGAAAATCAGGGAGAAGTTTAAGAAGAAAGACATGAAACCAATTTTTCGATTTATGAAGAAAAACCGGGCGAAGAAAGGGTTGATCATTACGAAAGATCTAGAAGCCTCTTATGAAGAGAATAATCTCAAATTGTTAGCTATTCCTTACTGGAAGTATTGGACGATATGTCGCTGTTTAAAACAATTTTGTGCGATTCGGGTATGATACTGGATGAAGTACAATAGGGATATGACGGAGAGTGGTAATTGAACGAAACCGATAAATCGGTTAGCTGTGGGGTAGAGCACGGATATTAAGGAAGCTTTGATAAATGTGGATTTGTAGAATTAGCAATCAACTAAGGCAGCGAAACCGCAACCAAAACTCAGGACAAAGATTGACGGTTTCGTAAAAAGTCCTAAAACCGGTCATTGCGATCCCGCACCTACTTCAAATACGATTATTTGCCATTGCTGCTACAATTCCCAGGAAGTGGGTGCGGGATCGCAATGACTGTGTTCTAGCTTTTCCTTTAATACAATAATTAGTAAGGCCCTGACTAGATCAGGAAACCAGCATGGCAAAATGACGGATTTTGGATTATTCTTGTACTACTTGTTTAATTGGTTGCTAGTTCTAGAAACCCATACTTATAAGATTTTCTTCTTGTTTAAAATTTCTACTTTAGTGAGAAACCGATGAATCGGTTATTGATGTAATTGGTCCTTCATTTACCCACGGTTAAAACCGTGGGCTAGTAGGATATCCATGTAAGGATGTAAGGTGAAGACCGTGGGCTCAAGGTGGCGAACTCGAAGAACGACGGACGGATCCTGGTTTAAAACCGTGGGTTGAAGGGGATGCTGTTCGGGTGATGGGTGAGGTAGCCCACGGTTTTGACCGTGGGTAAATATAAGATACCCCCAAGAACCGATTCATCGGTTTCCCACATCACATGACTAGTATTTCGCAAAGGAATGACAGGCTTCGGCTTACTCCTTTATTTGATTTCTTCGTAAATCCGTGACGAAACTTTATGGCTAATTTGTATAACATGTCTAAATTCCTGGTTGTTAGCCACATAGCCACCATGGATTCTTCTTCACCTTCTCAAGCAATCTTTTTTGCGCCCTGCGGCTCGTCCACCTGCACCCCATCTTCTGCGTCATCACCCGCTGGACATAGCGTACTATAGTCCGTCGAGCTCTTCCTTGCATCTACGGCCCAGGTGAACGATCACGGATTCAGAAAATTGTTAAAGTTCAAACTTTTTCTTGACAGTAAAAAAGGGCTGCTGTAATAGTGATAATGTGATTTAGTGTGCGGAGGGTCTTCACACCGGTTGGCGGCTTTACCATTTGGTCTATTTCAGAAAAGTTCCGGGTGTTTTTCCCTCTGCAGTTTATAAATTCTAAAGCAGGAAAGGAGGTGATGCGCTGGCGCAGGGATTTAAAGTTTTATAAGTGATTTATTAATGTGGGGCATTTAAAGTCACTTAAAGAAAGGAGAGGAGAGAAAATGAAGAAATTTGTTATTTTCCTTGTTGTTGTAACCTTCCTGGCAATGCCAATGGTTGCAATGGCAAAGATGGGATCCGGTAAGGTGACTGCCAAAAGCAAGGATATTGATATCGAAATGTTTGGCACGCTAAAAACCTACCCACATTTCATGAGCAACCCGGACTTCAACGACGACGATACCCCTTACGACAAGATTCTGGATGAAAACGGATGGATGGATGATACGAGTATCCGTAACGAATTCAGGATTGGCTGGAAGGGTAGTGGTAAGAACTGGGACTTCATCGTTATTCTGGAATCTGACTTCACCATGAACAAGGCTAATGGTGACCGCGGTGATGGCGGTGCGCTAGGATTGGGGAACAATGCAGGCATGTCAGGTGCTAGCTTTGGCGTTGAAAAGCTCCAGTTCCGTTACAATTTTGCCGATTACGGTCTTCCAGCGGGTATAGAAGCAGGATGGCAGACCAAGTGGCTGGACATCAAAACCGGTGGGCTTGTCTACGGTGATGACCATCCATACATTGGGCTGTACGGGAAAATTGGTAGCGCAAGCTGGGAAGCTCTTTATCTAACAATTCAAGATACTATTGACCAAATTGGTCCAAATCTTGACGGTGACAGGCTTGATTGGAGGGCCTACACATTAAAGGTTAACTTCCCGATCCAGTCCGAAGGTGTTGATCTTATCATCAGCCCATTCTACGCTTTTAGCGAAAATGAAGATCATAAGGCATACGTCAACTACCTTGGCGCCGAGTTCTACGGCAAAATCGGAATGTTTACGCCAAGATTGGAAGTTGCATACGCTGTGGGGACCGAGGACGACGTAGATCTTCCGAATGGTACGCAGGATGATCTCGACGTTGGTGCCTTCGCGGCATTTGCATCCCTCGATGTTAACTTCAATAAATCCCTTGTTCCTTATATCGGTGGTTACTACATCCAGGGTGATGGCGATGCCAATGATGGGGATGCCGACGCGTTCAACCCAATCACCAATATTTCTCGCTACACGCCAACCTTCGGCATGGAAAATGCCTTCATCTACCGCCTGGTTCCAGCGTTAGGAACGCATCTCTATGCTAATGACTTTGGATTGCTTGGTTCTACAGCCGGTTACGGTGGAATCAGCAACCATAACAAGCTTGAAAATCCTGGCATGATGATGATCGGTGGTGGTCTCAAGGGTTCCTATAACAAGTGGAGCTATAAGACTCAGTTGATGTACTTCTGGTTTGAAGATACGGGTGCCCTTGAAGATCTTGGCTACGGCAGCGGCGATGTCGATGACAACGTTGGCCTTGAGTGGGATCTCCAGGTTACGTACAAGTTCAGCAACCATTTCTCCATCGGCAACGTTTTTGCCCTGTTTGATCCGGGGGATGGCGTTCAGGATATCCGCGGTGACGATTACGACGAAACCGCCATTCTGGATACCGTTGAGCTGAAGTGGGCATTCTAACCTGAAAAGAGATGAATGAATTTTAACCCGGCCCTTCTCGTGGCCGGGTTTTTTTGTGCCCGGCAATAGGCATTCCTCCAAGTGGACTAATTCATAAATAGCTCTGTAACATTCTGTAATAGGCAGGCTGCGCTTACAATAACCGTACCCTAGCTTTCTGGAAACACTGATAAATTCGAATTTCCGGAATTTCTATTAAAAGAAGGTTGACAAGAAGGTTGATAATCCAAAATCCGTCATTCAGGCCAAAGCAATGACTAGATCCTGAATCCAGCACCGGTTTTTGAGGTATTCTGCCAATAATCCACCAGAAGAGTTTTTAAGTTTCCTTCCTTATGTCATCCCAAAAATAATTCTTTCTAATTGAACATTCCTATAGTATTCAGGTAGTATAACTTTATAAATGATAGTTTGTGCCCCCCGCAATTTCTGTGCTATTTACACGATAAATAGGGGCTTTTTTTGAAGTTTCAATGAGTTACTTTAAGTAAACTGTAGTGGATCGATGCCCAAGAAACATTTATGTCATTCTGTCATTGCGGTCCCGCACCCTTCCTGCGAACTGTAGGAGCAATGGCAAATAATCGTATCTAAAGCAGGTGCGGGATCGCAATGACTGTGCTATGGCTTCTTCTTTAATATTTAGGAAGTGCTTAACTAGTTAGGGAAACTCCAAGAAATTCGGATTTCTGGAACTAGCTATCTGTTAAAGGGAGGAGGACAGAAACATTTCTAAGTCTGGCATTCCGGCCGAAGCGAAGCGTAGAGTCGGAGTCTATCATCGGTTGTCCGGATGTAGGATCGTATCCGGCACGACGAGCAAAAGCCCTTTGGCTATATGTATTGTTAATCAAAGGCTATCATAGTATTAAGCGACCGCTTTTTAGAAAACCTCGGGAGGGTAGAAGATGATTTTTAGTGAAAAATTAAAAGTAGGTTCAAGGTCAGGACTTTCCCTGCTTTTACTATTAATTTTGGCTTTTTGCCTTGTCGCGTGTTCTCATGCTCCGTGGAGTAATGAGAATACAGCCTCTAGCCCAGGCACTGTGTCTTCAACACCGAACACCAAGGCTGGGGAAAACTCAAGCACTTCGGGGCCACTTCCCAGGTATTATGATTTCGAGGACATACCGGTTCCGTATGAGCTTAACATCGATAAGGATGAATCGTTCATCTATCAAACGTCAAACTTTAAGGCGGGTGTTCTTGTCTTGAGCGGTCGGGTCGATCCAAGTTCCGTCGTTTCATTCTTTTCTGTTACCCTCCCGAGGGAGAACTGGAAACTTTTGGGAGGCTTCAGGTATCACCGGTCGATTATGGTGTTTGAAAAAGGAAACAGAATATGTCTTATTAATGTAAAGGAATCACCGCTAAAAACTTACGTTGAAATATACGTGGCACCAAGGGTAAACGGGTTTCACGGAGCCGGTGAGTACAAGTTAAACAACTAGGAAGGTGCTTCCTAAATATTGTGTCAAACAAAATGTTAAAGTACTGTCATTGCGAGCCCGCACCCACTTCCTGCGAACTGTAGGAGCAATGGCAAAGAATCGTATCTGAAGTAGGTGCGGGATCCTCGCAATGACAGTATTTAAGAATCAATCTGCTAGGACCCGGTGAAAACAAAAATGGGATCAGATAAAGGAATTCTTACAGGTAAAAAGATACTTCTGGGAGTAACGGGGGGGATAGCCGTATACAAGGCGGTAGAACTCGTTCGATTGTTTAAGGGACTCGGTGCTGCGGTTCGCGTGGTTATGACCGAAAACGCCTGTCAATTCGTTACACCGCTGACGTTTCAGGCTATTTCCGGTGAAAAAGTTCTGACAGATCTTTTCGATCCCGCAAGCGAACTTGCAATAGGCCACATCGAACTAGCCAGATGGGCCGATGTCCTTGTCGTTGCACCTGCTACGGCAAACACGATAGCGAAAATTGCTCACGGAATCGCTGACGATTACCTAACGACCGTGGTTGTTGCAGCAACCTGCAAGGTCTTAGTATGTCCGGCCATGAACACGAAAATGTATCAGAATCCTGTTACCCAGAACAACCTGGAACTTCTGAAAGGTTATGGTTATTGTGTGATAGGACCAGGTAAAGGGGAATTGGCATGTGGAGATAAAGGGCCGGGAAGGCTTGAAGACTTGGAAATAATAGCGGAACATGTCATCAGTGCCCTTACACAGAAAAGCCTTGAAGGAAAAAGAGTCCTGGTGACTGCCGGTCCCACGTGGGAAGCCTTTGATCCCGTGCGCTTTTTTACCAATCCATCTTCGGGGAAGATGGGGTATGCAATGGCCAAAATCGCCTGGAGACGGGGAGCCGACGTAACCCTCGTAAGCGGCCCCACGTGGCTTGATGCACCACACGGCGTGAAGTGCAAAAAGGTAAAATCCGCCGAAGAGATGTGTGATGCTGTAGTTGCGGAATACGGTGATACCGATATTGTGGTTATGGCTGCGGCGGTTTCAGATTACAGGCCTAAACATTTTACTCCGAGTAAGATAAAAAAAGGTGAAGACGACGTCGTTCTCGAAATGATTAGAAATCCTGATATACTTAAGAAGCTTGGGAGCGCTAAAGTTCACCAAATCCTTGTTGGTTTTGCTGCAGAGACAGATGAACTTATCGAGAATGCCAGGGAAAAACTTGTCTCTAAAAACCTGGATATGATTGTCGCAAATGACGTAAGTGCTCCCCAGGCAGGATTCAGGTGCGATACAAATATCGTCAAAATTCTTTACAAGTCCGGGGAGATTGAAGAATTGCCCTGCATGTCGAAGGAAGATCTCGCAAGTGAGATCTGGGACAGGATAGAAAACCTATAACCTTAGATTCAAAGCATGCACTGTGTAATATGGGAGAACGCAAGATAAAAAGTGATACTGACATTTTTGTCCATGACCTGGTGGATGTGATTACTGATCTTCGGAATTACCTTGTGTCGCTGAACCACCTGGGGCTAGATTACTACGGGCCCATTGACAATTCTCTCTGGTTGCCACCACAGATGCCCGTAGTCATGGATGAACGAAAAAAGATTCCTGATCCCAGGTATTCAAAGGCTATTTTATTGGAACGTTTGAGAAAGAAAATTGGTGATTGCCACAAGTGCCGCCTTGGTGAAACTCGCACTAACCTAGTGTTTGGAGAGGGAAACCCGGACGCGGATATCGTATTTGTAGGAGAAGGGCCGGGAAGAGATGAGGACTTACGGGGTAGACCCTTCGTTGGGGCGGCCGGAAAACTGTTGGATAATATGATCAGGGCCATGGGATTGGAAAGAAAGGACGTGTACATCGGAAACATAATCAAGTGTCGTCCCCCGGGAAACAGGAACCCTGCAGAAGATGAAATTGAGGCGTGTTTCCCGTACCTGGAAGAACAACTTTCAATAATATCTCCCAAGGTAATCTGTGCACTGGGGAAATTTGCAGCTCAAACACTGCTCGATACGAATGTCCCGATTTCGCGCCTTCGGGGTAGAATTAATTATTATACACCTTCAATAGCGATGGATAAGAAAATATCCATACCCGTGGTTCCGACGTATCATCCGGCTTACCTCCTTAGAAACGCCGGGCAAAAAAAAGTTGTGTGGGAAGATCTGAAACTGGTAATGGAGTTAGCAGGGCTCGGAAAAAAGGAATAGCAAAGAAAGTTTTTTTATGATGTTCAAGGTCAAAAAACTAATAATCTTAGCAATCGTTGCACTGGTATTGTTAATCCCTTTAATGAGTGGAGCAGAGGGCACTCATATCAATGTGATTACGGTTTCAGATTCCATTAACCCGGGCACGGCAGAATTTATAGAAAAAGCCGTAAAAACTTCAGAAGAGGATGGTTCTGCATGTCTTGTCATTCAACTTGATACCCCCGGTGGATTGGTGACGTCCATGAAAAAAATTGTGAAGACTATTCTCAATTCTAAAGTGCCTATAGTTGTGTACGTGTCACCAAGCGGTGCTCAAGCTGCATCTGCAGGCACCATGATAACACTGGCGGCTCATATAGCTGCAATGGCTCCCGGGACGAACATAGGAGCCGCTCACCCTGTCGGGCCGGGCGGAAAAGACGTTCAAAAAACGATGAGCGAGAAAATAGTTAACGACCTCGTGGCATTCACCAAGAGCATTGCCGCCCAGAGAAAAAGAAACCTTAAATGGGTAGAGAAGGCCATTCGGAAAAGCGAATCAATTACGGCATCCGAGGCTTTAAAACTCAAAGTGATAGACCTTATTGCGAAAGACATGGATGAACTCGTAGAAAAGATTGATGGTCGGAAGGTCAAACTGATAAATAGAACAATTGTACTCAGGGTCAAGGGACTGCCGAGAACGGTTATAAAGGAGACCTTCAGGGACAGAATCTTGAGGACCCTGAGTGATCCAAATATAGCGTACATTTTGATGATGATCGGCCTTGCGGGACTTTACTTCGAACTTGCTCACCCAGGGGCAATCCTGCCTGGCGTCGTGGGGGGAATTTCGCTAATCCTGGCTTTTTTCGCTTTTCAGACCCTTCCGGTAAATTATGCTGGCTTCCTTTTGATTGCGCTTGCCATAATATTTTTCATACTCGAAATCAAGGTTACTTCCTACGGCATGTTGAGTATCGCGGGGGTTATTAGCTTGGTACTTGGTTCGTTGATGATTTTTCCTGCCAAGGAAGATTACTTGCGGGTTTCGTACCAGGTGCTGGTACCGACTGTGGTTGGTGTGTCGATATTCTTTGTGGCAGTGGCATCCCTAGCGTTTAAGGCTCAAATTGCAAAACCGAAGACAGGCTCGCTGGGACTCATCGGTGAAGTGGGGGAGGTAATGGAAATACGGGATAGTCGAATCAAAATTTTCGTTCACGGAGAAATATGGAACGGCGAATGCGAGGCTCCTGTCAGAGTGGGTGATAGGGTTAGAGTGGTTGATGTGAAGAATTTAAAATTGATTGTGGAGAAGATTTAAGAAGTATCACTTTCATACCCTTGTTTGTTCACGGAAAGCAGATTTAAGTTGGACATTGAAAGAATTTTCCTTTAATAAAACTTAGACATTCGAAAGGAGGGAACCATGTCTTTATATGGTTTCATAGCATTAGTTGTATTGGGATTGATGTTTCTAGCTTCAGCTATTAAAGTGCTTAACGAGTACGAAAGGGGGGTAATATTCCGGCTCGGACGAGTTATTGCAGCGAAGGGACCCGGCCTTATAATACTTATTCCCATAGTTGATAGGATGACGAAGGTATCCCTTCGACTGGTTGCCATGGATGTTCCGTCGCAGGACGTCATAACGAGGGATAATGTCTCTGTTAAGGTAAATGCTGTCATCTATTTCAGGGTGATGGACCCGGTGAAAGCAGTTATCGAAGTTGAAAACTACCTTTATGCAACATCCCAGCTAGCCCAGACAACTCTAAGGAGTGTCTGCGGCCAGGCGGAACTTGACGAACTGCTTTCAGACCGCGAAAAGATAAACACGGAACTGCAAGAAATACTCGACAAGCATACTGACCCTTGGGGAGTCAAGGTCACAACGGTGGAAGTCAAGCATATTGACCTTCCGCAGGAAATGCAGAGAGCCATGGCGAGGCAGGCGGAAGCAGAGCGAGAAAGAAGGGCGAAGATAATCAATGCAGAGGGCGAATACCAGGCTGCCGCGCGCCTGGCAGAAGCGGCGGAGATCATTTCAGAGCATCCCATGGCGTTGCAACTTCGTTATCTCCAGACCCTCCGAGAAGTTTCCGCTGAAAATAATACTACTACCCTCTTTCCGATTCCGATTGACCTGTTTAAGCCTTTTATTACTTTTACCGAAAATATGGACAAGCTGCGCATGGTTCAGAAACAATCGCTGGAAGAAAAAAAGGAGTAACAACCAGTAGGTTGCTTTTATAAAGGGTTTAGCTCTATCCATATTGTCGACGTAGAGAATTAGAAGTAAAAAAGGAGTGGAGATTATGGGAAAAAAGAAGGACAAGGTAAAAAAAGAAAAACCTCTTGAAAAAATGACTGCAAAAGAACTCAGGGAGATGGCCCTGGAGCTAGAAGGGATAGTTGGCGTTCACGCCATGAACAAGCAGGAATTGATTGAGGCCATAAAAAAGATCAAGGGTATCGTAGATGAGAAGAAGAAACGTGCCGATATTGACGTAAGAGCCATAAAAAAGAAAATAAAGGAACTGAGAGAACTAAAGCAGCAGGCCAAGGAAAAAGGTGACAAAAAAATGGTTGAGGTATTGCGCAAGCGAATGAGTCGCCTTAAAAAACAGACAAGAAGAGCCGCAGCCGCGTAATAGGGCTCTTTCTTGCATATGCTGCCCAGGTGAAGGATCGCGGATTCAGGACAAAATCTAAACGCGAGACCCGTTTCACGGTGTGGAACGGGTTTTGAGTTTATTACAAGGGTGATATGCAGAGACTTAGATCTATTTTGAAAAGGATAGACGGAAAAGGATACAAGGCCTACAAGGACATAAAAGGCACCTACCGAGTTGGCGCTTTTACTATGTCAGTTGACCATGTGCAGGGTGATCCTTTTGCATCACCGTCCAGGCTAAGTGCCAGCATACCAATTAGGGATGCAGGATTCCCCGGAGAGTACTTTGTTTCACCCATAAGAAAATATGCGCTGGGGGATTTTTTAACGAGGCGCTTTGACCATTTGGCTTCGCGTATTGGTCGCATTACTAAGGGATCTGGTAAAAGTGGGCTGATCGCCATTGATTGCGGTAAGCAGGAAATACTGCCGAGAAACAGCGTGGTTATAACCGATAGTATAGAGATACGTTTTGTTGTCGGGTTGCCGGCAGCAGGTAGGAGAGTACTGGGGCGGGATGCCGAACTCATCTTACTTGAGCTAGTACCAAGATTGTTAAAAGAAACCCTGCTATATTCATCTATCGATCGAGATAGTCTAAGAAAGCATGTTGAAATTGCAGAAGACCAGGAAGTCATGCGGGAACAGTTAGCAGGATTGGGTCTGGTTGCATTCGTCGCTAACGGATCGGTACTCCCCAGGGCATCGGGAGTCGATCCGCGGCCCCTTCTCAGTGGCGCTGTTCCCTTCGTTTCCCCCAAATCGTTGGAAGTGGAAATTGAAGCGCCCAACTCGGGGAAAGTGTGGGGAATGGGGATTCCGGAGGGTATTACCCTTATCGTTGGTGGCGGCTATCATGGAAAATCGACCCTTCTTAAGTGTCTGGAACTAGGGGTGTATAACCACATCCCCGGGGATGGTAGGGAACTGGTTGTTACGGTACCCGGCGCTATAAAAATCAGGTCTGAAGATGGGCGAAGTATCGTAGGGGTTGATATAAGTCCGTTTATTCGAAATCTTCCGGGGAATAAAGACACTAATTTCTTTTCAACAACCAATGCCAGCGGGAGTACTTCACAGGCTGCAAATATTATGGAGGCTTTAGAAGTCGGGGCCGAACTTTTGCTGGTTGACGAGGACACCTCTGCTACCAATTTCATGATAAGAGACCACCGGATGCAAGAACTGGTCAGTAAAGACAAAGAACCGATAACGCCGTTTATAGACAAAGTAAGGCTCCTTTACAATGATTACGGCGTCTCTACCATTCTAGTGATGGGCGGGTCGGGAGATTACCTTGACGTTGCTGACACGGTCATTCTCATGGACAATTACCTTCCTAGGGATGTCACAGGGGAGGCGAAAGCAATTGCAAGGAAGCATCCGACAAATCGAAAGCCTGAGGGAGGAAATAAATTCGGTAGAGTGCGGGAACGGGTCCCAGAAGGTCACTCTATTAGTGCACAGAAAGGTTCGAAGAAGAACAAGGTTGAAGCGAAGGGCGTAAATTCTTTGCTTTACGGTCGAAACGTGGTGGATCTGAGCTGTGTGGAACAACTTGTAGACGTGGCCCAAACAAGGGCAATAGGATATTCGATCTTGAAGTGGTCTGAGAATCAGAAAAAGGAACCGAGGAGCCTACGATCCGGGCTTAAGGAAATAATGGAAAGGGTGGACAGAGAAGGGCTGGATGTACTGCTTCTGTACAAGGCAGGTAACCTCGCACGCCCGCGTTTGCTGGAAATCGCTGCTGCAATAAATAGGTTCAGAGGTCTCGTTATAAGAAAGCAATAGGGCTGACAGCATTCTTGGAATATCCAAGTCCCGTAGATTGCTTCTCCCGCACCTACTTCAAATACGACTATTTGTCATTGCTCCTACAATTCGCAGGAAGTGGGTGCGGGATCGCAATAATAGTGTCTTGGAATGCTTCCCTATAAATTCGCTATAAACATATAACGTTTTAGCGTGTCTTAATTTGCTACCAATGCGTCTCATAAATGAACCGCCCGCTTCGCTCAAGGCGCGAAGAACGCTAAGAAGAAAGATATTGCGGCCGGCGGGTTAACGCCGCCCACAATGCCCTGCACCCTTTCAGGGTAGCAAGGGCAATGGAGGAACACGCATAATCTAAGAAGCGTACACAAGACACAAAGTTTTAGGCGCCAACTAAAAGTGTCTGTACTAATAACATGCCCGAAGGGGAGGTTTCTTTCCTTGAGCAGTTGCACTTGCCCAGTGAAATTTTTATCTAGTGAAACCTTGTATTTAATATGTTTCACCAGGACCCAAGAATACTTAGTATTTCCCTCGTGCCTTGCTCAAGGGAAAAAGAATACCCCTTTGCGCTCTTAGCTTGCCCAGTTAAATCTTGTAACATTTAACTGGTGTGCCTTAGCGGTTCAAATTTGGATGTGGCTTAGCTGCCTCAGCTTTTCGTTTAGCACGATAATTGATAGGGACTCTAGTAGTTCATCATTGATTCAACCGTGGGATACGGAATTCCGTTGGTGAGATTATTTTTTGTGGGCCTTACAAATGCGGTTGACATCGAAGGGGTATTTCCGCATAATAACTTGTCTTTTCACAAGATGATGTTAGAAATGAGGCTGGATTTTCAGAGTAGTATCTCAAGGGTTTTTTATAGTAAAGGTGAAATTGATGGAAGCGAAGAAAAAAGTTGTAGCAGCGATATCCGCCGCCGTGTTTGAGTACATTAAGACGGAAGAGGAAGCGCTTCTGGAAGCGCCGGCCGAAGTCTATGCTGTAGCTCCTCAGGCGATGGTTATGCCTAGCATGTGGAGCCAGACAGGTAGGCAGAGCATGATGAGTATGAGGAGGCTCATGCAGTTCAGGTCTATCAGAAAAATCTAACCAACACTGCTGAAACCTATGCCCGGTCAGTGCTTATCTAACCACTACCACCGGGATTCAATCTTTGGAGTTGGAAACAAAACGGTTATTAAGGAGAGAGGAAATGGAAGCTGAGAAGCACGGTGCACTAACTGCGGGATTATGTGATGAACCGGTAGAAGTTAGAAATCCTGTGAAAATTCAGGATTTGACTTTTCGCGATGGGCATCAATCCCTTTTTGCCACAAGAGGGCGAACGGAAGATATGATTCCTATCGCGGAGAAGAT
>Ga0256841_1001174_pt1 | contig 23656 bp, 17 predicted proteins | sample 356308metaG_FD_185971 | JGI IMG/M metagenome (GOLD analysis project Ga0256841, IMG submission 185971) | Hydrothermal vent microbial communities from Mid Atlantic Ridge, Atlantic Ocean - 356-308 | ecosystem: Environmental > Aquatic > Marine > Hydrothermal vents | place: Atlantic Ocean: Mid...
GGCGTTCACTCGGTCGGGCTGCTCGACATAGTGTCGACTATGCCTGCGCGGCCCTCGGTCGCGAACGCCGCTTATCACACGACCTGCCACCGCCTCGCTACGGAACCCGGTGAGAAATGCGGGCTAGTTCGCCAGCCAACGAAATTGAAACCCGCCGTCAGGCGGGTTTTGATCAAGAATCCCCCGTGTTTCCGTGGCCATGCCTTCTGCAGTCATCAAACCCGAAAGTCATGCGCACGCGTTCGTATACTTTACAATGGATTAGACGATTATTTGGCGGATTTCAGGCTGTATTGTTGCATAAATGAAACATATTTACACAAATGTGGTTTTTTTGGAAAAAAGTGTTGCATCCCTGACAAAGGGTGCGCTAAGCTCCCACCTCGTAACGACTATCCTGTGCTACAAGTATTAAGAGTAACGAAGGAGTTCTCTCATGAACAAAAAACTGATTGTGACCGCAATGAGTCTGGTGATGGCAGGCGCAGCGGGCCTGGCCAACGCAGACGTTAAACTGTACGGACAGCTGGACGTATCCCTGGACTGGACCGATTCGGACGTAGCCGCTGTTAATGGCAGCAAGCTCGCGAAAAAGACTTCACAGCTCGGCCCTAGCTATGAAGATGACATCAACATGAATTCCAACACCTCCGCCCTCGGTGTAAAAGGCTCCGAAGACCTGGGTAACGGTATGTCCGCCATCTTCAAGGTGGAATGGGATGCCGACCTGGTCAATGGCGGCAGCTTCAAAGGCCGAGACCAGTGGATTGGCCTGAAGATGGAGCGCTTCGGTAAGCTGACTTTCGGTACCATGTCCACCGCCTACAAGGCGTATGGCAGCAAGATCGATGCTTTCTACCGTACACCGCTGCAGATGCGCGCCGTTGGTCTGCAGTCCAACCTGCACTCCGGCAAGGGTGAAGAGGGTCAGGGTCGTGCCACCAACACCGCGCGGTATGATTCCCCGAGCCTGGGCGGTTTCAGTGCCATCGCTACCTATACGTTTGATTCCAACAAGCAGAACGGTGCCGAAGACGATGATCCCTATAGCTTGGGTATCCAGTACAAGGGCGGCAACTTCTGGGCAGCTGCTTCCTACATTTCCACTCAGGCCTCTAACGATGCTGAAGCCGCTCAGTTCCTGGTGCGTTACAACTGGAATAACCTGTCTTTCCACGGTATCTACGAGCTGGACCAGGGCCTGATTACCGCACAGGCCAACAACGGTATCGGCCAGAACAGTAACATTAGTGGTGGTGGTCAGCTGGGACGCAGCAGTTCGGCCAAGGATGATGGTGCTGACATCTGGAGCTTGGGTGCTACCTACACCATCGGTAACAACCTCATTGCTGTCGATTACGGTCAGCGCAGTGATTCCGATGGTGTGAATGGTAACAACGACAGCAACACGGTCGGAGCAGTTGGCGGTACTGCCTATGATGATATCCAGGAAGCTACTACCTGGCGTCTTGCAGCGTACCACAAGTTCAGCAACCGCACGCGCGTCTATGCCGGTTATGCCAACACCGACTATGACGACAAGGGCGAAGATGAAATCTTCACCCTGGGTATGCGTCACAACTTCTGAGCGAAGTGATTCGCGGGGAAGTCAAAGCGGGGCCTTCGGGCCCCGTTTTTTTATGCCTGTTACCGTGGCTACTCGCGCTGGTTTCCTGTGTGGTACCGGTAGTGCAGGCGCCGACCATTGCGCTCGAACAGGTGCACGACTCCGGTGCACACCGGATTGCCTTTGACCGGACCGGCTGCCGGCTGGCCAGCGGCGGTTTCCGCGGCAAGGTATATCTCTGGTCGGTGCGTGACGGCAGGAAGATCGGCGCGCTGGATGGCCACGGCGACAGTATTCGCGGCCTGGCCTGGCTGGATGATCAAACCCTGATCAGCGCCGATCGATCCGGATTGATCAATGTTTGGGACCTGTCTGTCTCCAGGGTGGTGCATTCGGCGCAACTCGGGATCGTACAGGCGATTGCGCTGGACCCCGACCGGAACTGGTTGCTGGTTGCCAGTGATACCCGTATCCGGAAACGGACATTGCCCTCGCTGGATGCCCTGGCAAACCGCGCCATGGGAAGCCGTGTCCTGTCGGTTGCGGTCAGCCACGCGGGTGACCGGGTCGCGGTATCGACCGAAGACGGGCGGGTGCTGTTGCTGGATGAACAGCTGGCCCTGTGGTCTGAATTGCCGCGTCCTTCGCGCGATGCGCAGGACCTGCGTTTTTCACCGGATGACCGGACGCTGCTGGCCGGCGGCTGGTTCAGGTTGCTGGTGTGGGATCTCGAACAGGGTGTGTTGCAAGAGCGGTCGACCGAACACCTGGGTAAGGTGGTTTCCGTCGATATCAGCCCGGACGGTCAGCGCTGGCTCAGCATCGGCCGCCAGACGGATTCGAGTGTCCGGCTGGTCGAAGCGGACAGCAACCGCGTACTGCGGCGGTTTAAAGCGCACGAACTCTGTGGTTGGCAGGCCCGCTTCAGCCCGGACGGACGTTATGCTGCAAGCGCGGCGGAGGACGGATCCATACATATCTATGATTTATACGCGCCGTATCAGCCGGTGGTGTCTTATCCCGAATTTGATGACTGAGCTTTACAACCCAACCATGCAGGAGCGGGCTTGCGCGCGAACATTCGCTGGTTCGCGGGCAAGCTCGCTCCTGCGGTTTCCCGGTACATCTGCGTGGTTAGCGGTCGACAAGAGGTGCTACAATTGCGTCTTTGTTGCATCGCAGAAAACCTCGCCTCATGCCGCAACGTATTCGCGAAATTCCCTATAACTACACCTCGTTTTCAGATCGCGAGATCGTGCTGCGCTTCCTGGGCGAAGACATGTGGCAGACCGTGGAGCGTTTGCGCGGTGAACGGCGCACCGGTCGTTCGGCGCGCATGTTGTTCGAAGTGCTGGGGGATTTATGGGTGGTGACACGCAACCCCTATATCCAGGATGACCTGCTCGAGAACCAGAAGCGTTTTGCGGCGCTTACCCACGCCCTGCATCACCGGCTGGACCAGATCGTTGCACGTGCCAATGGCAATGCGGAGGCCTTGCGCCTGGTGGAAGGTGCACGCGTTGCGGTGAATGCCTTCGCTGCCTGGTTTCCAAAAACCCGTGCGCTCAGGGCACGGGTGCGTAAGCGGCTGGCCAGGGTAACACGCGCGGACAATATCGATTTCAGCGGGCTGGCGCGTGTGTCGCACGCGACCGATGCCACGGACTGGCGCGTCGAGCTGCCCTTTGTGGTGGTCAATCCCGATACCGAAGCGGAAACCGCGGCGGTCGTGCGCGCCTGCATCGATCTTGGGCTAACCATCATCCCGCGCGGCGGCGGAACCGGTTACACCGGTGGTGCCGTGCCCCTGCACGGTGATACGGCCGTGATCAATACGGAAAAGCTGGAAGGGCTGGACGAAGTACGCTTGCAGGAACTGGACGGGGTCGCACAGCCGGTGGCGACCATCCGCGCCGAGGCCGGTGTGGTGACGCGGCGGGTTGCCGAGCGTGCCGAGGCAGCCGGTTACGTGTTCGCGGTAGATCCCACCTCACAGGATGCTTCCACCATTGGCGGTAACGTGGCCATGAATGCCGGTGGCAAAAAAGCCGTGCTGTGGGGGACTACGCTGGATAACCTGGTGTCATGGCGGCTGGTGACCGCAACGGGTGACTGGCTGGAAGTCACTCGCCTGGAACATAACCTGGGCAAGATTCACGAACAGGAGAAGGTGCGATTCAGCGTGCAGCGCTATGCGGCCGATGGCAGCACGGCGCAGGGAGCCGCAACGGTGCTGGAGATGCCAGGCAGATCCCTGCGCAAGGAAGGCCTGGGCAAGGATGTGACCGACAAGTTTCTGGGTGGCCTGCCGGGTGTGCAGAAGGAAGGCTGTGATGGCCTGATCACTTCTGCAGTGTTTATCGTGCACCGCATGCCAGCCCATATCCGTACCGTGTGCCTGGAGTTTTTCGGCAGTGACGTAGCGAAAGCCGTACCCGCGATCGTTGAGACCAGGGACTTGCTGGAACAGCGTAGCGACGTTGTGTTGTCCGGCCTGGAACACCTGGACGAACGTTATGTGCGCGCGGTGAAATACAGCACCAAGGCGCCACGCCGGGAATTACCCAAAATGGTACTGGTGCTGGATATTGCCGGTGAGGATGAAGACGCCGTCGCCGAGGCTGCTTCGGCCGTTGTGCAACGGGCCAACCGGCGTGGCGGCGAGGGTTTTATCGCCGTCAGCCCCGAAGCCCGTCGCCGCTTCTGGCTGGACCGTGCGCGTACGGCAGCGATTGCAGCGCATACCAATGCCTTCAAGATCAACGAAGACGTGGTGATCCCGCTGGAGAAACTGTCGGAGTACAACGAAGGTATCGAGCGCATCAATATCGAATACTCGATCCGCAACAAGCTGGGCATGATACAGGCGGTGCAGCAATATCTGTCCGGGGAGTTGAACGAACTGCGCCAGCACGATGACTACGAGGACAGTGAGGAAAACCGCGCCATCCTGGCCGACAAGCAACAGGCTGCACTGGACCACCTGCAGCAGACGGGAGCACGCTGGCAGGCCCTGCTGGAGCAGTTTGAAACGCCGGCATCCGATTGTAGCGCGCTGCTCGACGACGCAGCGCGTGCGGCGCAACAGCCACAGGACCGGCTGGTCGACCTGTTGTTGCGGCGTGACCTGCGCATCTCCTATCGCAACGAAGTCGAGCAGCCACTGAAGGCGGTTTTTGCCGGCCGCGAGTTTGAACCGGTGCGGGAGCGACTGGATGCGATCCATGCACAGCTCCGCTCCGGCCGCCTGTTTGTCGCCACCCACATGCACGCCGGTGATGGCAACGTACACACCAATATCCCGGTCAACTCCAATGACTACGTGATGTTGCACGAGGCCGAGTCCATCGTGGAACGGGTCATGCACCTGGCACGCGCGCTGAACGGGGTGATTTCCGGGGAGCACGGTATCGGGCTGACCAAGATCCGCTACCTGGAACCGGAAGCTATTGCCGCGTTCAGGAACTACAAGCAACAGGTGGACCCGCACGGGGTATTCAACCGCGGCAAGCTGCTGGATGATGCCGGGCTGGACAATGCCTATACGCCATCACTGCGGCTGGTGCAGCAGGAAGCCCTGTTGCTGGAGGCCAGCGAGCTGGGCGCCCTGAACGATGACATCCGTAACTGCCTGCGCTGCGGCAAGTGCAAGCCGGTTTGCAATACGCACATTCCGCGCGCCAACCTGCTGTACTCGCCGCGTAACAAGATACTGGCCACCGGCGTGGTGATCGAGGCGTTCCTCTACGAGGAACAGACCCGGCGCGGCATTTCGATCCGTCATTTCGACGAGATGAATGATGTCGCTGATCACTGCACCATCTGCCACAAGTGTCTGGCCCCGTGCCCGGTGGATATCGATTTCGGTGATGTGTCGGTGCGCATGCGCAGCATCTTGCGTGCGCAGGGTAAAAAACGCTTCAGCCCGGCGGGCTGGCTGGCGATGGCGTTTCTCAACGTGACGGACCCGCGGGTCATCAGGTTGATGCGCAAGGCTATGATCGAGTGGGCTTACAGCGGCCAGCGCCTGGCGCACCGCCTGCTGAAAGGTGTGCTGTACCGCCGCAGGGAGCGCCTGCCGGTATCGACCAGCGGTCCGGTAAAAATGACCGAGCAGGTCATTCATTTTATGAAAAAACCGATGCCGGGTGGTCTGGCCTCGCAGACCATGCGCGCCATGCTGGGTGCGGAAGACCGGGAAGTCATACCCATCCTGCGCGATGCCGAAAAAGTGGATGAAGCCTCGGACGCGGTATTCTATTTCCCCGGTTGCGGTTCCGAGCGCCTGTTCAGTGAAGTCGGCCTGGCAACGCTGGCCATGCTGTACGAGGTGGGCGCGCGAACCGTGCTGCCACCGGGCTACCTGTGCTGCGGCTACCCGCAAACCTCTGCAGGCGACAGCGTCAAAGGCCGACAGATCAGTACCGACAACAGGGTGCTGTTTCACCGGCTCGCCAATACCCTCAACTATATGGATATCAGGACCGTCATCGTGTCCTGCGGCACCTGCATGGACCAGTTGCAGCAGTACCGGTTTGAGCAGATTTTTCCGGGGTGTCGCCTGCTGGATATCCACGAGTACCTGATGGAAAAGGGCGTCAGCCTGGATGGTGTGGACGGACAGCGTTACCTGTATCACGATCCCTGCCATACCCCGATGAAGACCTATGCACCACTGCAGGTAGCGGAAAAGTTGCTGAACGCCGACGTGCGCCTGTCGGACCGCTGTTGCGGGGAAGCGGGTACCATGGCGGTATCGCGCCCGGATATCTCGACGCAGATCCGTTTCCGCAAACAGCAGGAACTGCAGCAGGGTATGCGTGAGTTCGGTATCGAGGGCCGCGTAGGTAACGGAGAAGTAAAATTGCTGACTTCCTGTCCGGCCTGCCAGCAGGGCCTGTCCCGCTACGAGGGGGATACCGGTCTGCAAACCACGTACATTGTGGTCGAGCTGGCCAAGCAGAGACTGGGCAGGCAATGGCAGCACAGGTTCGTGGAACGTGCCCGATCGGGTGGTATCGAGCGGGTGCTTTTATAACCGCACCGGCAGCTCGACCCTTTTGTGGAGATACCGCTCAGATAACGCAGCATTCCAGCCGGAAAGGGATGGTCTCCGAGGTCTGTCTGGCGTGACCGTCCTGCCTGGAGAGCTCCAGGAAACGTACCGTTACCCGGTGTCGGCCACCGCTGATCTCGGCGTAGTACGGCACTTTGCAGTCGACCTCTACGCGTACCAGCTGGCAGGGGTGGTTGCTATCGAGCGTGACCTGGTAGAAACCGTTGCCGGCCGAGACGGGTTTGAAACCGGCGCTTTCCCGTATCAGTCGCAGGATCAGCTTGATGGCCTGGGCGACGGTTTCGAACTGGCCCAGCCAGCCGGCGAGGTCGCCGGTGCGGCGCCGGGCAGGTTGCTGCAGCCAGTAATGGTAGCCGGGCAGGTCGAAATCACAGGTACCGCCGGGGATGGCACCGCGCTGCTGGATACTGCCCAGGAACTCGTTTTCTTTCAGGCTGGCAGCGATGGGCCCCCCGGATTTATGCAGTTCAGCACCGAGTTTTTCCAGTTCCGCGAGAATTTCCCGGAGGCGTCCCTGGTCAATACCCGGGTTGGGTTCCAGCCGGCTCAGTGTTGCCGAGTGACGTTCCAGTTCTTTCAGCACTTCCGTCTTGAGGTCGGTTCGACCGAAGATGCTGAGTATGTCCTGCAGGCTGTTCAGGGTGTTACGACTGCCCCACTGGCTTTCATCGTGCAGGTGCTGGGCGGCCTGGGCAAACAGGAATTCCAGGCGCAGAAAGGTCCGGATGCGTTCGTTCAGGGGTTGTTCGTAAATGATTGTATTGTTCACCGGGGGTTCTTGAGCGTATTCAGGGCTGCGCTATTGTCCAACAGCTGGCAGCCCGGCGCAAACGGGATTACCGTGGCGGTGTAACGGGGGAATCTGTCGTGAAACGGCTACGCTTTATGCGACCGCCCGGCTGCCCGGTAAAGCTGGTGCAGGCGCTCGATTTCCCTGCGCAGGTGTTCAGGACTGTGGTCATTGACGATAACGTCGTCAGCGATGGCCAGGCGCTGTGCCCGGTCGGCCTGAGCCGCCAGTATGGCCTCAACCTCATTGTCCGGCAGGCCGTCGCGCGCGGCAATACGTTGGCGTTGGAGTTCTTCGGGCACGTCGATGACCAGAATGCGGTCCAGCGCATAGTCATCCTCGTTTTCAGCCAGCAGCGGTATGACCAGCACGCAATAGGGGCCCTTTGCCTCCCGGGCCAGCGCGTCGGCGCGGGCGCGAATACGCGGGTGCAGGATGGATTCCAGCTGCCGGCGTGCTGCGGGATCGGAAAAGACCGTCCGGCGCAGGCGGGTACGGTCCAGTTGGTCATTTTCATCCAGGATCCCGTTACCGAAATGCGCCACGATTTCCGCCAGTGCAGGCTGTCCCGGGCGCACCAGTTCGCGGGCAATTACATCCGTGTCGATGACGGCAACGCCCAGGCGGGCGAACTCGCGTGAGGCTGCGCTCTTGCCACTGCCGATGCCGCCGGTCAGTCCGATGCGCAGGGGCTGATTCATGTCAGCCGGACATGCCGTACAGGCGCAGATAGGTATCGCTGATCTGTGTGCCCCACAGCAGGGTGATCCAGCCCGCAATCGCCAGGTAGGGGCCGAACGGAATGGTTTTGGCCCGGTCCCGGCCCAGCAAGACAATCATGGCGACGCCCAGGAATGCACCGACCGCCGAGGACAGCAGCACAACCAGCAACAGGGACTGCCAGCCCAGCCAGGCGCCCAGCGCCGCCAGCAGCTTGAAATCACCAAAGCCCATGCCTTCCTTGCCGGTCAGCAGTTTGAACAGCTGGTAGATGGTCCATAGTGACAGGTAACCGGCCATGGCGCCGATCAGGCTGGCCCGCATGTCGGCAAACACGGGAAACAGGCTCAGTGTCAGGCCCAGCCACAGCAGGGGCAGGGTGATGACGTCCGGCAGCAGCTGCCGGTCGATATCGATCAGGCTGAGCGCGATCAGGGCCCAGGTCAGCAGCAGGGCTGCCCCGGCCTGGAGACTGAAGCCAAAGTGCCAGGCGATCACAGCCGACAGTACGCCGGTCAACAGTTCGACCAGTGGATAGCGGCTCGAAATGGCAGCCTGGCAGGCTGAACACTTGCCGCGCAACCACAGGTAACTCAGTAGCGGGATATTTTCATAGAAACGGATTTTATGGCCGCAGTGCGGGCAGCGCGAGGCCGGCGTCGCCAGGGTCAGCGGGGACTCTTCTGCAGGCGATTCACCCAGGTATTCGCGGCACTGTGCCTGCCAGTCCCGTTCCATCATGAGGGGCAGGCGGTAGATCACGACATTCAGGAAACTGCCGACCAGCAGGCCGAGCACCAGTACGGTGCCAGTAAAAAGGGCCGGGTTCTGTTCCAGCTGGGCAAGGAGTTCCATGGGGCGACCAGTTTACTCCACGGCAGTCCTGCCGTGGAGTGGTAACATCAAACGACTGAACCCATTTTGAAGATCGGCAGGTACATGGCGATAATGAGGCCGCCGACCAGGACACCGAGGATCGCCATGATCATCGGTTCGAGCAGGCTACTGAGGTTATCAACAGCATTATCCACTTCTTCCTCGTAGAAATCGGCAACCTTGCCAAGCATCTTGTCCAGCGAGCCGGACTCCTCACCAATAGCGACCATCTGTACCACCATATTGGGGAACAGGCCGGTCTGCTGCATGGTCAGCTGAAGCTGTTGACCGGTTGCAACATTGTCACGCATATCGAGGATGCCTTCCTTGTACAGTTCATTACCGGCTGCACCGGCGACAGATTCCATGGCTTCGACCAGCGGGACACCTGCTGCGAACATGGTGGACATGGTCCTGGCAAAGCGGGCAATAATCGCCTTGGTGACGATTTCACCGAAGATCGGCATTTTCAGGATCAGTTTGTCCAGGGTATGTGCAAACTTCGGTGAGCGTTTTTTGCCCTGGCTGAATCCATAGACAGCACCCGCTACGCCCAGTATTACCACCCACCAGTTGCTTTGCATCCATTCGGACAGGCCGATCACCATCTGGGTGAAGGCAGGCAGTTCCGCGCCAAAGCCGTTAAAGAGTTCTTCGAAAGTGGGTACCACGAAAATCAGCAGGATGGCGGTTACGATGAAGGCTACCACTACCACCGCGGCCGGGTAGGTGAGTGCCTTCTTGATCTTGGCCTTCATGGCCTCGGTTTTTTCCTTGTAGGTGGCGATTTTGTCCAGCAGCCCTTCGAGTATACCGGCTTGTTCACCGGCAGCCACCAGGTTGCAGACCAGTTCGTCAAAATACAGCGGGTGCTTGCGCAGGGTATCCGCCAGTGTGCCGCCCGATTCCACATCGGCCTTGATGGTCATGATCAGTTCCTGCATGGACGGGTTTTCGTGCCCCTTGCCGATGATTTCAAACGACTGTACCAGGGGTACGCCGGCACCCATCATGGTGGAAAGCTGACGGGTGAAAATAGCGATATCCTTGGGCAATATTTTTTTCTTTTTGGCACTGGTGAATAGTGCGGATTTTTTTCGGACCTTGAGCGGCCTGATCCCTTGTCGCCGCAGATCGGCCTTAACCATGGCGGGATTAGTGGCACTGCTTTCGCCCTTGATCTTCTTCCCTTTCTTGTCCGTGCCTTCCCAGGCAAAAATATCCGGTTTGATTACTGATGCTTGAGCCATGGTCTAGTCCTTGGTTACTCGGTTGATTTCTTCCAGGCTGGTGATGCCGTCACGGACTTTCTTCAGCCCTGATTCCCTCAGGTCAGCGATGCCTTCCTTGCGGGCCTGGTCCGCCAGTTGCATTGCGTTGCCATTCTCCATAATGATGCGGCCCATCGCCTCGGAAACAGGCATGACCTGGTAGATGCCGACACGCCCCTTGTAGCCCTCTGCACACTGTTCACAACCGACCGGGCCGTAGATTTTCAGTTCGGATACTTCGTCTTCAGTGAACCCTTCTTCCAGTAGTGCTTCCTTCGGAATGTCTACCTGTTTCTTGCAGTTGCTGCACAAGCGCCGGGCCAGGCGCTGCGCAATGATCAGGTTGACCGATGAAGCGATGTTGTAGGGTGGTACGCCCATGTTTGCCAGTCGGGTCAGCGTCTGCGGCGCATCATTGGTATGCAGGGTGGACATGACCATGTGCCCGGTCTGCGCCGCCTTGATGGCGATCTCTGCCGTTTCCAGGTCTCGAATCTCACCCACCATGATGATATCCGGGTCCTGGCGGAGGAAAGCGCGCAGAGCGCTGGCAAAGGTCAGGCCGGCCTTGGGGTTCATGTGGCACTGGTTGATGCCAGAGAGATTGATTTCAACCGGGTCTTCGCAGGTGGAGATATTGCGGTCTGCCGTGTTCAGGATGTTCAGCCCGGTGTACAGGGAAACGGTTTTACCGGACCCGGTAGGGCCGGTTACCAGGATCATGCCGTAGGGTTTGTTGAGATTGTCGAGGTAGAGTTGCTTCTGGTCCTCTTCGTAGCCCAGCGCGTCAATACCCAGCTGTGCGCTGGTCGGGTCCAGGATACGCAGCACCACTTTTTCGCCAAACAGGGTGGGGCAGCTGTTGACACGAAAATCAATTGCACGTTTTTTGGACAATGCCATTTTTATGCGCCCGTCCTGGGGCTTGCGGCGCTCGGCAATGTCCATCTTGCTCATGACCTTGATGCGCGATACCAGCCGTGTCGCCATGGTGAGCGGCGGTGCGGCGACTTCCATCAATACTCCGTCCTGGCGGAAACGGATGCGGAAACTTTTTTCGTAGGGTTCGATGTGGATATCCGAAGCACCCTTGTTGATGGCGTCCAGCAGCACCTTGTTGACGAAGCGGACCACCGGGGTGTCATCGATGTCGGGATCCATGCTGTCATCACGGTTCTCGTCGTCATCACCACCGGTGACCTCTAGATTGTCGAGATCCTCGTCCAGCAGGTCTGTCATGGACGTATCCGCCGAGTCCAGCGCCTGCTCGATAGCCCTGGTCAGCTTGTCTTCTTCGACCAGGATGGTTTCCGTGCTGATGCCGGTATGAAACTTGATTTCGTCCAGTGCCTGCAGATTGGTCGGGTCGGATACCGCGACGAACAGACGGTTGCCGCGTTTGAACAGGGGCAGCGTGTGATGCTGGCGAATCAGTTTTTCATCGACCAGTGAAATCGGCGCATTTTCGAGTTCCATGGCGGCGAGGTCGAATAGTGGAACGCCAAATTCCTGGCAGGCAGATGCGGCGATGTCGGAACTCGCCAGCAGTTTGTTTTCAACCAGGTAGGTAACCAGTGGTTCCCGGCTTTTAAGTGCCTTTTGCTGGGCTTCCGTAGCCAGTTCTTCAGCCAGCAGGCCGTCCAGCACCAGGCGTTTCGCCAGGCCGCTCAGTTGTGATACGGGGCTAGAAGTAACCATTAGAGAAAAATATCCTTATTAAATATGGACATCCGTGATCCAGTGCGCAATTTAACTATTTTGGTCGCCATTTTCAATCCGGTTCCTGCCTGTTGGCCCGCGGGAATTCCTGTAAAGAGCCGGGCTGCATAGAATTTCGTCATATACAGTGAAAACTTTACCGGTATCCGTAGTATGAGCGGCCAGGGCAGGCCGTTATGAAGCCCCGGTATCACTGGCTCGATTCTTGAATAACGGTTCTGTGTGCTCCGCGTGCAAAGGGGCACATTAAGAATGCAAGGGTACGTGTCAGACACAGAGTGAAGTCGCTGTTTTCCGTAGTTTTACACGCGGGCAACCGTGCCCGGGAAGAGAAGCCTTCCGGCCGGCCAACCCGGTAGTCCGGAGTCCTGCTTCAATGTGTTGATGGCACAGGGATGGTTGTTTTCTCAAGGATATAGATGATTTTTATGAGTGATGGAAAACAGCCCGGGCTGGGTGTCAGGAACATCGTTTCGGGTGGGGCTATTGCCCTGTCCGTATCTCTTTCCGGTGCGTTGATTGGCTACTTGTCGCAGATCCTGCTGGCGCGCTGGCTCGGGGTTGAGCAGTACGGGGTGTTGGCCTTCGTTCTTGCCGTGGTGAGCGTTTTGACCTTGCTTGCCGGCATGGGACTGCCCTCCGCTTCGATTCGTTTTATCCCGCAATATCTTTCAACCGATAACGCGGGCTGTCTGCGCGGCTTCACCAGCTGGAGCCGGAAGATGGTGATCCTGGGCGGGGTTGGTCTGGGACTCCTGATGCTGTTGATTGGCTGGGGGGCATCTTTTTACGGCTATGCCTATGCCGATGCCTTCATGGCGGCGGCCGGCCTTGGGGTCGTGTCCCCGTTGCTCGCACTGTTTGTGCAGTGGGCGCGTGCCGAGCGCCGTATCCTGCTATCTACAGGCACTGAGCAACTGCTGCGTCCCGGTGTCTTTATCGTACTGGTCACCAGCGTACACTATCTCTTTCCGGTCGGCCTGAATGTGCCGGTGGTGCTATTCATTAACGTGATGGCGATCCTTGCCGCCATTGTACTTCTGGGTGTGCGTCTGGGCGGCGGTCCGGAGCAACACCCGGGTGCAGCGGCAGCAGTGCAAAAGGCTCCGGAATGGCTGGGTGTGTCGTTACCGCTGATGCTGATTTCTGCATTGCATCTGGTGATGGTCAATTCGGACGTGATCATGATCGGTCTTATGGTGGGTGCTCCAGAGGCGGGCATCTATTCAGCAGCAAGCAAACTGTCAAACCTGGTGTCATTTATCCTGGTTGCCGGAAACATGCTGGCGGCTCCTGCCTATGCCGGTCTGTATGCCCGGGATAAACCGGAAGAAATGCAGAAGATCGCCAGGGTGCTGGCGCACCTGATGTTCTGGCCTTCGTTGATCATCTGTATCACCTTGCTGGTTTCCGGACGGTGGTTTCTGTCCCTGTTCGGGATGGAGTTCGAGGAGGCCAGGGGAGCCCTGTATATCCTGATCACAGGTCAGTTGTTCAACGTGGGATTCGGATCGGTTGGATATCTGACGGATCTTACCGGTGATCACCATGGTGGCCTTTTTGTCAGGGCGTGTACGGTGGTACTCAACCTGCTTCTAAACGCATTGTTAATACCCGTTTACGGCATCCCGGGTGCAGCCGTTGCAACGGCGGTATCCATGATCGCCTGGAATGCGTGGCTGTATATGCGCGTGGTGAAAAGAACGGGTGTTCATGCTTCCATTTTGTTTGCAATAAGATAGATTTATGATGAGCGGTGCGAAAATACCGAACCTTTTCCTTGTGGGGGCGCCAAAGTGCGGGACAACTGCGATGTTCCGGTACCTGTCGACTCATCCGCATATTTTTATGAGTGACCCGAAGGAGCCGCACTATTTCAATACGGATTACGCCAACCGGTTTGTTACCGGATCCGATGAATACATGCACCTGTTTGATGCTGCAGGTGAACGTCACGCCTACGTTGGTGAAGGGTCTACGCGCTATCTCCATTCGCAGGATGCACTACATAACATACTGGAGTTCAATCCTGCGGCAAAATTCCTTGTGATGATCAGGAATCCTGTTGAAATGGCACCTGCACTGCATTCACAGGCGGTTTTCGACGGGTACGAAAGCGAGTTTGATTTTGAAAAGGCCTGGAGGCTCCAGTTCAGGCGGGAAAATGGACTTTCTGTTCCAGCAATTTGCCTGGAGCCGAAAATTCTCATGTACGGGTCAACCTGCCTTATGGGGCAGCAATTGCGGAAAGTCCTGGGAGCGGTCAACCGGTCCAATGTCTGTATAGTGCTGTATGACGATTTTTCTGTGGATACCGGGCGATCATACCGGCAGGTTCTGGAATATCTTGGCTTGCCCGATGACGGTAAGGAGGTTTTCCAGACAGTGAACAGGAACAGGGTATACAGAAGCAGGGTATTGCATGGTGTCCTCAATTCGGGCCGGCGGATCAAGAGGAAGCTGGGCATCGATCGTGACCTGGGTATCATGCGCCTGATCAACGGGTGTAACGTGCGTGGCGGCGCGCGTGAGCCGGTCGGTCCGCGATTGAGGGACGAAATGGTAGAATACTTCAGGGATGATATTGCACTCCTTTCGGGCCTGATCGACCGGGATTTAAGTCACTGGCTTGGTGTGCGGGAGGCCGATAGCAATGAAAGATAAGGTCAGGAGTCCCCGGATTTCCGTTCTGATGGCGGCACATAACAATGAGCAATATCTTTCGCTGGCAATCGAGAGCATCCTGGACCAGAGCTTCCGCGATTTTGAACTGATCATTGTTGATGACTGCTCAGGTGATGGTTCATGGGAAGTTCTTCGCCGCTATGCGCGCAGGGACCAGCGAATACGCATCATCAGGAACGCAGAGAATATGGGGCTCTCGAAAAGCCTGAACAAAGGGCTGGAGGTAGCCAGGGGAAAATATATTGCGCGCATGGATGACGATGACGTGGCGATGCCGGACCGGTTTGCCCTGCAACTGGATTACCTGGAAGCGAACCGGCTGGTATTGTGTGGCGGGTGGTTTCGTACCATCGGCTGCCTGAGGAACAGAACCGTGAAATACCCGGTCGATGATGAAGATATAAGGATCTACATGATGTTCCAGAGCCCCTTTATGCACCCGGCCATACTGATGGAGAAGAAGGTATTGCAGGAAGTGGGCGGATACAGTGCAGATTACCCGTACGCGGAAGATTACAAGCTGTTTGCACGCGTGTCGCAGAAAGGGCGTATCGGCAATATGCCTGCTGTTTTACACCGCTATCGTTTACACAGGAACCGGGTATCAAACAAGTACAATACAACCCAGATGCAATCGGCGCACAGGGTAAGGCGCGAGTACCTGGAGGAAATGGGGGTCGAGGTGACGGCGAGCGAGCTTGAAGCGCATCTGAAAGTGCGGGAGCCGACAATCCCGGAAACGAGGGAACTCGTAAAGCGCATCGAAGACTGGCTAATCGTGCTGCTGCAAAGGTACCCGAGGCAGGGTCAGAGAACGATTATCGGGGACCAGTGGGTGAGGGTGGCAATCCGGTCTGCTTGTTATGGACGCTGGATGTGGCGCACGTTCAGGGATTCGGAGATTCGCCGGCACGTCCGGTACAGGCCGCACCAGCTCCTGGAAATATACCTGCTGTGTCTTTTCAGGCTTCGGTACCGGTCCCCTGCGTACAATATGCTGGAACAGTTCAGCCTGAGTTGAACCCGGGGGATTGCCATGCTGCTTTCAGTAGGGAGTGTAGACCGGTTCCCGGAATTCAATTCCGCGTACGCGTGGCACGGAGGCTTTGGGCAATGACGGGGCGTGAGCCGAGAGTGGTAAGTCCCGTGGTTCGCGGCAGCGGTGCCATCATCGTGCACCAGGCGCTGGCGGAAGCTGTACCTGGGTACGACCTGGTCCCGTACCATGCGCGATGGGAGTATTTCCCGGTTTTTCTGCCGTTGCTGACACACAGGGAGGCGGACCTGGTGCATTGCACTCCGGAGTATGCGGCGTTCGCCGCGCTGGCTGACAAACCACTTGTTGTCACGTTCCATAACTATGTGCTGGACGATTTTATGCGGCGCTACAGTACGTTCGTGCAGAGGCTGCACTACCGTACAGACCTGCTATGGGCGTATCGAAGATCCGTAACGCGTGCCAGTGCGATTGTCGCGGTCAGTGAGTTTACCGCGGGACTGGTCAGGCAGCACCTGTCTCCGGAACTCCCGGTACACGTGATAAGGAATGGCGTGGATGCCGCGCGCTTTCACCCCGAGCAGGGTGATTTGCCACGAAAAAACATTCGTGTCCTTTTTTCAGGTAATCCCTGCCTCCGCAAGGGCGCAGACCTGCTGGCCGAGATCGCAGATCGACTGGCGCCGAATATAACAATCTGTGTCACCGGCGGCCTGCGTGGCGGCCTGTCTTCCGTCAGGCGGGATAACATCGAGCTGATGGGGAAAATCCCCTATGCTGAAATGCCCGGGCTTTACAGGAGTGTCGATATGCTATTGATGCCGACGGTGCGTGAGGGCCTGAGCCTGGCTGTGCTGGAAGCCATGGCGTCCGGCCTGCCTGTAGTGGCCACGAATTGTTCGTCGCTGCCCGAGCAGATCGATCACGGGCAGGGTGGCTTTCTTTGCGAGCCCGGTGATGTTGATGATTTCGCAGGACGTGTTAACCAGCTTGCCGCGGATGCAGAGCTGCGCCGGGAAACAGGTGCGTACAACCGGGCCAGGCTTGAGCAGGAATTTACACTGGATCAGATGCTGGATGGCTACCGGCATTTGTTTCGGCAGGTGGTATGAACGATTAGCCCGCATTTCTTACCGGGTTCCGTAGCGAGGCGGTGGCAGGTCGTGTGATCAGCGGCGTTCGCGACCGAGGGCCGCGCAGGCATAGTCGACACTATGTCGAGCAGCCCGACCGAGTGAACGCGCGCTTAGCGCGCGGCATGACGCCGCCGCAGCAGGAAGTCGGTGAGAAATGCGGGTTAGCCCGCAATGCCGATCAGCGCACGTGGTGATACACGATACAGCATGACAGGTGATTCAGTCTGACGTGTTTCCGGAGTACAGACCGGCAAATATATCCAGGAATTTCCCGGCTACAACATCCCAGCTGTAGTACTTCCGAGCATGTGTTTGTCCCGCTTCACCGAGCTTGCGGCGTTTTTCAGGGTCGCTAAGCAACGTGGCGATGGCGTCGCCGAGTGCCCGGGGATCGCGAGGCTCAACCAGAAGGCCTGTCTGGTCATGGGTGATGACGTCCCTTATGCCACCGGTCCGGCAGGCAATAACGGGCAGTCCGCTGGCCATGGCCTCAACAATGGCCACGCCCTGTCCTTCTGTATCTCCATGGCGGTCTGTGATGGAAGGGGCTGCAAACAGCGTGGCGGACTCGTGGTATCCCGGTAGGGCATCGTGCGGGACGCGTCCCGCAAACTGTATGCGGGTCGTGATTCCCAGTTCCCGTGACAGGCGTTCCAGTTCAGGACGCTCTGTGCCCTCTCCAACGATCCACAGCGTGGTCTGCACCAACAGGTTTTCGGGCAGTAACGCAAAAGCCCGAATCAGGTCACTGACCCCTTTCACCTTTTCCAGGCGTCCGACAAACAGCACAACCAGTCCGGGTGAAGCTCTATCCGTTTCCGGGTTCCCCTTTTTTTCCTGCGTGCCGAACTGTGTTATGTCCACACCCATGGGAATAATGTGCGGTGTGGGGATTTCACCTGCGGCCCCTGCAGAAAAGGCTGTGCTCTTTGTATTAGCTGTCCAGGCCCGGCTATGGCGCAGGGTATGGCGTTTCAGTGCTGCCAGTAAGCCGCCGCGCAGGGAATAGACGTCACTGCCATGTGCGGTAGTGACGACGGGGATGGCAAGAAGTTTGCCGACCCAGACAGCGATCAGGCCCTGCGGAAGAATCCAGTGGGCGTGGATCACGTCCGGGCGATTGCGCAGGCATGCAGTAAACAGGCTGGCAAACATGGCAAGTATAAAAAAAGGTACCTGGATCCATCGCCATGGGTATTTACGCAGGTTGGGCAGGATGCCGGAGCCGTAGGCCAGTGTCTGCCAGCGGCGCGGAAAATAACGGAAGTGTGTGAGCTGTATCCCCGGATCCGCTGGCGATTTTCCGACCATTGTGTGGTCAGGCGCAAGGACTCGCATATCGGCGCCGCCTCTGGACAGTGCGAGGGTAAGGTGTCTCAGGAAGACCGATGCGCTGTCTTCTGCAAAGCGCGGGTAACTGGAGCAAAGCATCAATACGTGCATAAGCCGGTTTGCTGCTCAGCGGGAGGGGTTTTTATCACGCTGTGTTCTGCGCAGGTCTTCGTCAGCATTCTTGTAGTGCAGGGCAGAAACCTGTTCCGACAGGATCCCGATAAGGAAGGTCAGCACCGAAGTAGTAAGCAACAGTGCGCTCATGTTGGTAAACCGGTGTTCGGTAACGAATGTAAACAGGTAGTAGCCGGTGCCAAGCAAAAACAGCAGGCCGCTGACCGGGAGAAAAAGTCGCATTGGGGAAAACAGGGTGCCGATCTTGATAATGATAAGAAAGAATCGCAGTCCGTCCCTGAGCATGCGGATATTGCTTTTTCCTTCACGTTGCGCGGCCCGAATGGGGATGTAGGCAACCGGGAGCCCCGAGCGGAAAAATGCCATGGTGCTGGTGGTAGGGTACGAGAACCCGTTCGGCAGCAGGTAGAGAAACTTCCTGAAGTGGCGTGCGCGGGCGGCGCGAAAGCCGGAAGTAAGATCCTTTATCCGGAATCCGGTCATGAACGAGGCGATGCGATTGTATACCTGATTTGCCCAGCGTTTTGCCAGTGAGGCATGGGTATCGACCTGGCGGGCACCGACCACCATTTCGTAGCCTTCCTCCAGCTTTTCCAGCAAGCGCGGAATGTCTTCCACGCGGTGTTGACCATCAGCATCCATGAACACCAGCAGGTCTCCGTTTGCCGTGCGGGCGCCGGTCTTTACAGCGGCGCCGTTTCCCATGCTGTAGGGATGGCTGACGACGGTGACCGGGTAGCCGGCGCAGACCCCGGCGGTGTTATCTGTTGAGCCGTCGTTGACAACAATGATTTCGCTGTCACTGAATTGCTCGCAGAGCGCTGGCAACAGTCTGTGAAGATTTTGCGCTTCGTTTTTGGCAGGCAGAATAATGCTGATTGTCGGTTTCGCGGGGGCGGTATTTTCAGACATTGGGAGAGAATATCATGCTGTCTTGTCCCTGTGCATCTTCTAAATGCGGCGGGCAACGGGTCGTGTACGCAGGCACGATCTATGGCTGCAGCCGTTTCTGCTCTGCGTCATGTAATGCCTGTTGCTGCGCCTGCAGCCGGGTTTGAAGAAACGGCTGCAGTTCTTTGCTGGCGAGCGTATGCAGGATGTCACGTGCAGCTTCCAGTTGCTCCGACTGGATAAGGATGCTGACCAGGTTCAGCTGGTGCTGCGGATCGTTTGGATCCGCACGGACGGCTTCCTGCCCCAATAGCAGGGCGTGCTGCAGATTGCCTTGCATCAGTGCGACGACCATGGCCTCGGAAAGTACCTTGGCGCGGGTGCTGCCACGCAGTGTCGGGTTGGCCAGGCTGGCTGCGAAGACCCGGTTAACCTGTTGGGTTGTGAGCTGGCAGAGTCCTTTGGCGAGGCACTGGCTGAGGTCGCTCAGCTGGCTGTACGAGGCGCTGGCGAAGGGGCGGGACTGTAGCCGCCGCACCAGTTCGTCGAGCTGCGCGCTGTTGACGGGAAGGCCCTGCCGGGCATCCAGCGAAACCAGTGCAAACAGTCCGCTGGTGTTACTGCTGTCAACCGATGCCGCCTGTTCGAACCGTTCTCGCGCGAGCGCCGAATAGCCAGCGGCGTGTTCCGGCCGCAGTTCCATGAGTTGCCAGTACATCCGGCCCAGCCGGTACTGGCTGCGGGCCGATTCGGGGTGGTTGCGGGCTTCGACCATAGCCAGTTGCAGCGGATTTCCCCAGTAGCTTGCTCGGATCGCGGTACTGACGCCCAGTACGCCGACGAATGCGACGGCCAGAGCGATGCGCACCCTGCCGGTTTTGGCGGGCAGGACAGGATGCAACAGGTAATAGGCCAGCGGGAGCAGGAGGCCGTACATGGGCAGGTAGTTGCGGTGCTCGTGCACCATTTCCAGGGCGAATATACTGGATTCCATGCTGTGGCCGACCAGGAAAAACAGCAGCCCGAAGCTGAGCAACGGAGCGCGCTGGCGGAATATCCAGGCGGCGATCAGCAGCACAGCCAGACCGAACACGGCGAGGACAGTGGTTGGTGGATCCATGAATCCCGACGATAAGGGAAGATCATCGTGGAAAAGGCCCAGTCGGGAGATGCTTGGCATCAGGGTCATGGCCAGGTAAAACCAGACAACTCGTGCCTGGGTCAGCAGCCGCTCGGTCAGGGTAAAGTTCCGCCCACTGTAGCCGGCGATCAGCTGGTCGAGGTGAGTGAGCAGGTAGCCGCTGATGAATAGCGCAGGGATCACCGCTACGGCGGCCAGAAAAGCCAGCAGCCAGCGACGGTCCTTTTTGTCCCGCATGGCAAAGCGAAACAGCGTGATTTCGGCAATCAGCATAAAGAAGGGCAGCAGCGCCCCGTTTTCCTTGCTGAATACAGCCAGTGGGGCGAATAGCAGCACGCTGGCCAGGACAGGCAGAGCGCCATGATGCCCCTCGATCTGGCGGTTGCGACCCAGACAGTAGCTGGCCAGCCCCAGGAAGACGAACAGTGCGCTCAGGCTGTTCATGCGCTGTACGACGTAGAGTACAGAGGTCAGACCCATGGGGTGAAGCAGCCAGAAGGCGCTGGCCGTCAGGCTGATCCAGTGAATGTGACGCAAGGTAAGTGCCGGTTGAATCCGGCGCCGACAGGCGATCAACAGTTGCCGACCGAGCCAGTAGGTCGCCAGCCCGGTCAGCAGGTGTATAAGCAGATTGGTCAGCTTGAAATACAGCGGGTCCAGGCCACCGAAGTAGTAGTTCAGTGCCAGGGTCAGGTAGCTGACCGGACGCATCAGGGGGCCGGCCTGCATGGAAAATGCGGCCTGTTTCAGCTGGGCAGGTGTCAGTTCGGTGATCTGCAGTGGCTGGTTGCGGACGATGTTGGCTTCGTCGTCGAATTCAAAACCGCCACCAAGTCCGGGCGCGTAGGTCAGGAGAACAAGGATCGCCAGAGCGGCAATTGAAAGCAGTCGCTGGCTATGAAATGGATGCATCGTACGCAGTGCCGCTGAATTCTCCCGGTTGGTCAGGTAAAAAGCCATCCCTCATTCCTTGAGGGATGGCTTTCTTTGCCTTAACCCGTTACTCGGGTACTAGGAGCGACAGTCAGCCGGTACATACTTGGGATCAATATCCCCGGAGGCATAAGTCCCGCCACCGGCAACTGAGAGCGCGCCGCCAGCACCGGTAGGTTGCGGGGCATAACCGCAACGCCAGACGATACCGCCTGCATCATTCGCATAAGGCGTAAGACCAAGAGTTTTACCATTAACTTTCTGATTGACCCGGTTGCCGTAGGTGATGGTGATCACGCCACCTGCGCTGGAAACGCTGGTTACATAGTTACCGGTAATACTGGCAGGCTGTGAGGCACCGGCAGAGGTGTTGGTCGGTGGCATACGGCCACGAGCGGAGTTGAAGTCACCAACAGCAGTCTTCAGCTCAGCTGCCAGGTTCAGGCCTTCCGTCACCTGGGTGCGGATGGTGTAGTCCTGGTAGGCCGGGATAGCAATCGCGGCCAGGATGCCGATGATCGCGACCACGATCATCAATTCGATAAGGGTGAAACCCTGTTGAATTTTCTTCATGAGTAAATCCTCTTTAAAACGTTAACGTTGTGTCAAATGCCCCGGGGGCATCAATAGCGTTGTGGATCAGAAGCCTCGCGGCAGCACTGCATCACGACGCCGTGTCGCGGGCAGGCTGAACCGTATTGTTCGGCTGTCTTTCTACAAGCAGCATGCATGCCAGTTGCCATACACCATGCGCAAAGTATGGCGGCACGGCCACGGGATTACTTAAACAGCATTTAAAACAAGGAGATGAGTTTTTACGGCGGGTGTTTCATGACAGTGCCCTCCCTGGCGTTTGGTGGTGATCGTCCTTGATCGGTCAGGTCACACTGACGCTTTTGGCCAGTGGTGTGACGCGCAGTGTCACTTTACGCCGGTTTGCTGCCGGCGGGTAGCCTGGTTTTCGGCCTGTTGGCCTGTGGTTGACCGACCGGGACCAAAGCGATCCGGGTCGGCGGTGTTCACGAGCCTGTGCCAGCGCAGGCCGGCGATGTCGCGCAGCTGGATCCCCGGAACATTGTCGGGCTGCCAGCCGTTGGCTGCCATCACCTCGGTAGAAGCGAACGGCCATACACCCTGCTCGTTGATCAGGGCGAAAAGAAGCTGGCCCTGGGCAGGTTGAATGGCGACCAGTCCCCTGGGGCTATCGGGAATATAGCCGTTCACTTTTCCGGCCAGTGTCTCCGCGATGACCTGGTAACCCTCTGCGACCGGGTGTCCGTTGATGTTCTGTGGGTACAGGGGCGTATTTTTCAGTGCTGCCTGTTGCAGCGGTGTGACTACATCGATGTAGATCGAGTTGGGCAGGTTTTGCAGCTTCTTGCTCAATTGGTGGATATTGTGTTGTTCCCGTTCCAGCAGGACGCGGTAATCCGCCGGCGGATCGAGTTTGTCCCGGCTTACTTTCAGTCCGTATACAAGCTCCTTGGTGGGAATGATGGTAAACACCACCTGCAGCTGAATGGCTGTCGCTACCTCGCTGATCTTGTGCGCAACATCCGCCATGATGGCGTATCCCGCGTTGACAGACGGATGGTCCTGGTTGGAACCCAGCCGTAGTGTCGGGGTGAAGATCGTCTGCACGCCATCACTGAATGTTACCGGCCATTGCTCCTTTTTCGGTGCCGGGAACGTAATGGCGGGTACGTCTGCCCGACTGATCGAAGGGTCGGGTCGTAATGCCGCCCAGTGTTTTACACCATATGCCATCTGGAAGGACTCCAGCGGGTCATTCCCGCTGTAGAAAGCGATAATGACCACGCGCGGTTTGAAGGCAATGGATTTCAGGAACATATCCAGGTACTGGACAGCACCCCACCCCCCGGTTGCCATGCTGTAGACACTGGTATGTTTTGCGGACAGCCTGTCACGCATCTGGCTCGGCCAGTTTTCGTCGAGAACGGCGTTGTTGCCATAGGTCTGGCTGTCACCAATGGCAATGATATCTGCAACATCAGGGACCTGGTGATTGCGGAAGCCAAGTATATCGTTTGGACCGGTGAGAATTCCCGTGGCAAGCGGTCTGGCACGAATGCGGGTGCGCGGATCCTGTAAAATAAAATGTTCCGATCGCAGGTCTTCCTTCCTGAATACCGCCTCAAAGAAGGGCGGCAGGGTCTTACTGGTCTGGACCAGCTGGAGGTCGGTCGGGATGCCGAGCAGCCCCGGTGCCAGCCAGCGAATGATGAACAGTGCCAGCAGCAGCGTGCTGGTAACGACCCCGGCCAGTAACAGCCATTCTTTTTTCATAGCGTCCCCTTGTACATGATCCGCATCCGGCGGTTACTCCAGACCCAGTTTCTTCAACCGGTAACGCATGGCGCGAAAG
>Ga0256841_1001175_pt1 | contig 23590 bp, 15 predicted proteins | sample 356308metaG_FD_185971 | JGI IMG/M metagenome (GOLD analysis project Ga0256841, IMG submission 185971) | Hydrothermal vent microbial communities from Mid Atlantic Ridge, Atlantic Ocean - 356-308 | ecosystem: Environmental > Aquatic > Marine > Hydrothermal vents | place: Atlantic Ocean: Mid...
GCCCCCCGGGACCTCCGTGCCGTACTGGCTGCCGCCGGTGCCGCTGCCGGGCTGCGGCTCGGGGGTCTTTTGGGAACATCCGCTTACTAGCAAGGCGGCAAGACTAAGACCGGCGAGAAAGGTATGGATCTTCATTTCTCTCTTCTCCTCTATTCGATATTTTCAAATATATTAACATATTTCGGGTTGCAAAGAGGTAACGCTTCTGCGGATTGGCAAAGCCAGCATCATCCGGCTTCCAAAAAGCTCCGAATTCGGGGCAGATACTCCTTAAAGTCACGGAAGCTGTGGTCGCCTCCCTCGACGACGAGGCTTTCCGCCTCGGGCAGGGCCTCCAGGGCGACGCGGTAGTCCAGGATTTCGTCTCCGGTCTGGAGCATCAGGAGGCAACGACGGCCCCGGGAGGCGTGGCGGTATTTTTTGAGCTGCCGGACATGGGAGGGGGTCCATTCGAAACGGGCCCCGTCGTAGTAGTTGGCTCCGGTGCCCGTCTGGGCGGCGAGAGTCTTCCAGGGGCGGATGGAAGGGTTGACAAGTACGGCGGGAAGATCGTAGCGCTCCGAGAGCCACAAAGCATAATAACCCCCGAGGGATGAACCGATGAGTCCGAGGGGCTCCTTCCGGCGACGGGCCTGCCGGACGATCTGCTCCAGGGTATCGACGGCCAAATCGGGCACATAGGAGAGGGAAGGGGCAAAAGCCTCGTCGCCGAAATACTCCCGTACGATCCGGGCTTTGGCCCCCAGCCCACTGCTGGCAAATCCGTGGATATATAGGATCATCGACTTGACCTTTTTAATTTTATTGTTTTTATCAAATTAATAATCTTAAATCCTATGTATAATAGCATATAGGCACATAAATTGATTAAGTGAGTAAAGAGAGCAAATACTGTAAATATGATTTCAAATTTAATATTTAAAAAGGAAGGATAGATTTCAGTATAAAAAATGCAGTTCATAGCTAACGGTCCTGATATACCCGAAACCTTGTTGGATGCGCATGAGGAAGGTCGTGTTGTTTTTTTTTGTGGGGCTGGCATCTCCTATCCTGCGAGTTTACCTGGGTTCAAAGAACTGGTGGATAAGATTTATGAGTTCGTGGGGACAACTAGAACCTCCTTAGAAGACGAGATGTATCAGCGGGGGCAATATGATGCTACGTTGGATTTACTGGAGCGACGGTTGCCAGGCCAGCGCTTGGCAATGCGGCATGTATTGCATGATATTTTAAAACCGAAACTGCGACGCAAAGGCGCAACCTATACCCACGAAGCCTTGCTACAACTAGCTAAAGACCGTGAAGGCGCTCTTCGCTTAGTTACCACTAACTTTGATCTTATTTTTGAACATATTGCTCGCCGAAGAAAGAACAAGCAGCCATTCAATGCCTATGTCGCTCCTATGCTGCCGATTCCGAAGAGGAGCCGATGGAATGGACTTGTGTATTTACATGGACGGTTGCCGATAGACGCGGATGGCGAAGCTGCACTGAACCAGTTGGTACTGACTAGCGGCGATTTTGGTCTTGCCTACCTCACCGAGCGCTGGGCGGCGCTCTTCGTTAGTGAGATGTTCCGAAACTACATTGTCTGTTTCGTGGGTTACAGTATTAACGATCCTGTGTTGCGGTACATGATGGATGCCTTGGCCGCCGACCGGATGTTGGGCGAAATGCTCCCTAAAGCTTATGCCTTTGGCGATTGTCCGCCCGGTCAGGAGGAGATCAAGGCCATCGAATGGAAGGCTAAAGGGGTCACGCCGATCCTCTACGACCCAGCAAACGGTCATGCTGCATTGCACTCCACCCTAAAAGCCTGGGCCGAGACCTATCGCGACGGAGTCCTTGGCAAGGAACGTATCGTCATAGAGCACGCTTTGGCACGGCCATCGGCCAGTACCCAACAAGACGATTTCGTGAGCCGAATGTTGTGGGCGCTGTCAGATCCATCAGGCCTACCGGCCAAGCGCTTTGCGGAGTTTAATCCCGTCCCTCCAATAGATTGGTTGGAAGCCTTCTCGGATAATCGCTACCGGCACGCTGATCTCACCCGTTTCGGTGTGCTGTCGCAGGCAGAAACCGACAACAAGCTGGCATTCAGCCTGATCTATCGCCCTGCCCCTTATACCCATGCGCCGTGGATGTCGTTGTTTGCAGATGACGGCAGGATAGCGGCATGGGATAATATGATGTTTCAGTTGGCCCGTTGGTTGACGCGCCACTTGAACGATCCCGATTTGATTCTTTGGTTGGCAAAGCATAGTGGCCAGTTGCATCACCGTTTAATTTGGCTGATCGAAGAAGAATTGGAGCGGGTAGCACGTCTAGAGAGAGAGGGCAAGACAAAAGAGCTGGAAGCAATCCGCACCAACGCACCCAACGGAATACCCAGCTCTTTGATGCGCATCCTATGGCGAGTGCTGTTGACCGGTAGAGTTAAATCATTTGGACACCATTTGGATCTATACCTCTGGGAGGATAGGTTCAAGCGTGATGGCCTAACCCCCACGCTGCGCTTCGAGCTTCGGGAGCTGCTGGCTCCGAAGGTATCACTGCGCAAACCTTTCCGTTGGGGCGATGATACCCACGACCAGGCCGAGCCGAGGCAGCGCTTGAGAGATCTTGTCGACTGGGAATTGGTCCTGGCCACTGATCATGTTCATTCCCTGCTCCGTGATCTTGCGAAATCCGAGCATTGGGGCCGTGCGTTGCCTATACTACTGGATGATTTTCAACAACTGCTGCACGATGCGTTGGACTTAATGCGTGAGCTGGGTGAAGCTGATGACCACAGTGACCGTTCCTACTGGGACCTACCATCAATCAGCCCACACTGGCAGAACAAGGGTTTTCGCGATTGGGTGGCGTTGATCGAACTCGTCCGCGATGCTTGGGCGGCCGTTCACGCAACCGACCCAGTACGGGCAAGGCAGATTACGCAGGATTGGTTTACGATGCCCTATCCGACATTCAAGCGCCTAGCCCTTTTTGCAGCTAGCCAAGACGGATGCATCCTACCTGAACAATGGGTGGAGTGGTTGACGATTGATGACGCGTGGTGGCTGTGGTCGGTAGAAACGCAACGTGAGACCATGCGTTTGCTGGTGCTACAGGGCGCCTCACTTACGCCGGATGCCCTAACAAAGCTGGAAGCCGCTATCCTAACCGGTCCACCGCGCCGTATGTACCGTGATGACCTCGAACAGGAGCGTTGGCAGGCTATCGTGGACCATTCGGTTTGGCTGCGGCTGGCAAAACTTGAGCAAGGTGGTAGCCCACTGGGAGAGGCCGCACTCACAAGATTCAATGAACTGACAAAGGCTCATCCTGAATGGAAGCTGTCGAAACACGAACGGGATGAGTTTTCACACTGGATGAGCGGGACCGGTGATCCCGATTTTGAGGAAAGCCGGGAGGTCGACATCGCACCGCGCAAGCGAAAGGAACTAGTCCAATGGCTCAAGCAGTCACCACCGCCACAAAGACCATTCCATGAGGATACGTGGCGTGAGACGTGCAAAAAGCACTTCGCCAATGCTGGCGTAGCATTAAGCGATCTCGCACAAGAGGTCATTTGGCCTATCGATCGGTGGAGAGATGCTTTCTATGCGTGGACAGAAAACGACCGCCTTGCTAGGCGCACATGGCGTTGCTTTGCTCCTCTCGTGCAGGCCATTCCCAATGACAAGCTTGAGAAACTAGCGCACGCTCTGACATGGTGGCTCAGAAAGGTGGCAGAAACAATCGATTCCAACGAAGATATCTTTATGGATCTATGCCGCCGTATCTTAGCTCTACCATATGAACCGGATAGAGGCAATGAAGATCCTGTAACTCGTGCCATCAACCACCCTGTCGGTCATGTCACAGAGGCACTGCTGAATATCTGGTTCAAACACAAACCAAGCGACAATGAGGGGCTGCCGGACGATATTGAGCCATTCTTCACCCAGCTTTGTGATACACGAGTGGAGCAGTTCCGATACGGCCGTGTGTTGCTGGCATCGCACCTGATTGCGCTATTTCGTGTGGACAGGTTTTGGACGGAAAAGCATTTCCTACCTCTTTTCTATTGGGACAACAACTCTGCAGATGCGAAGGAGGTGTGGCAAGGATTCCTATGGTCCCCACGCCTATACCAGCCGCTTATGATTGTTATCAAAAAACCGTTTCTTGCTACGGCGAGTCACTACGCGGAACTCGGCGACTTCGCTCGACAATTCGCTGCGTTTCTGACCTACACCGCATTGAACTCCCTGGATGGCTATACTGCACAAGATTTTCAAACTGCAATCGGCGCACTGCTACAAGAAGGTTTGGATGAAGTTGCACAGACCCTTGTACAGGCTCTCGAGGCGGCGGGCGAACAGCGAGAAGAATACTGGAAAAACCGCATCCAGCCCTTTTGGCATCAAGTCTGGCCTAAGTCTCGTAACCTGGCTTCAAACAGTATTGCAGAGTCACTTGCGCTCCTCGCCATAGCTGCACGAGGAGAGTTCCCTGCCGCGTTGTCGGCCGTTATAGACTGGTTGAGTCCACTCGAACATCCACATTTCGTTGTGCGCCGGTTACATGAATCCGGGCTGGCAAAACGATTTCCGGAGGACGCTCTACACTTACTCAACGCTGTCATCGACGACCAGCCGTGGTCACATAGGGAACTTGGCGAATGCTTGAATGCTATTTCGCAAGCCTCGCCAGAGCTGCTACAAGACCGCCGATACCAACAGTTGGCCGAATACGCTCGGCGACATGGTGGTATGGCCTAAAAACATTTTTTACCTAAAGTTTACTCGATAGACAATCAATTAAGTAAATGTTCGATTTTCCAGGTATTGGCCAGGTCTTCTGACTGGAGCCACCCGCGGCGGGCCTGGTAGAGGCCGTAGTGGATACGCTCCATTTCGTCGGCACCGGCAGCGACGGAGCCCAGAGCGAAGCGGGCACCGAGCTTGTGAGCCTGTAGGATATGGGCATCGTTGAGGTCGAGACGTTCGGGGCGGGCGTCGATCTCCAGGAGGACGCGGTGCTCCACTGCCGCTTCGATGATGCGCCGGAGGTCCATGTCGAAGGCGTTGCGCCGGGAGATGATCCGTCCGCTGGGATGGGCGAGGATCTTCACCGCCGGATGGGCGAGGGCGGCGAGATGGCGGCGGGTCTGCTCCTCCCGGTCCAGCCCCAGGCTCTCGTCGGCGGAAGCGATGACGAGGTCGAAACGCTCCAGCTCCGCCCCGCCGTCGAGGAGCCTGCCCTCTTCGTCGATGGGGACTTCGGCTCCCTTGAGGATCGTCAGGTCGCTATAGCGCTTCTGTAAAGTATCCAGGGTCTCGAGATACTCCTCCAGGGGGGCGCATTTGCGGCCGTGGGCACAGGTGAGATGGTCGAGCCGGTCGGTGATGGCCAGGTAGGCGTAGCCCAGATCGAGCGCTTTTTTGACCAGGGCTTCGCAGGAGTCCCGTCCCAGGCCAAAATCGCTGTAGCAGTGGAGATCTCCCCGGATCTCTTCTGGATCCACCAGCGTTGGCAGGCGGCCCTCCCGGGCTGCCTCCAACTCACCCCGGTCCTCTCTCAGCTCCGGTTCGATGTACTCCATTCCAAAGAGGCGGTAGATGCCCGCTTCGTCCTCACCGGCGATGGGAAGCATCTTTCCGTCGTAGACGCCGTATTCGTTGACCTTCCACCCCCGCTCCTGGGCCATTTTTCGTATGGCGATATTGTGGGCCTTGGAACCGGTGAAGTAGTGCAGGGCGGCACCGTAGCTGCGGTTGTCCACCCGGCGCAGATCGACCTGGAGGTTGTTTTCGAGGATGACGGTGGAACGGGTGGGCCCTTTGGAGACGATCTCCTTGATTACCGGGTAGGCGGTGAAGTGATCCATCGCCCCCAGGGGATCGTCGGAGGTGATGAGGATATCCAGGTCGCCGACGGTCTCCTTGCGGCGGCGGAAACTGCCGGCGATGGTGATACGATCGATGGCGTCGCAACGACGAAGGTAGGCCTCCAGATCCCGCGCCCGGGGCTCGGCATCGGCATAGAGGAAGCGGATCCCCTCCTTTTTATAGAGAGAGACCCCTTTGAGTATCTTGGCTTCGAGCTTCTCGCTGAAGCCGGGGAGCTCACGGATTTTTCCGGCTTCGGCGGCTTTTTTCAGATCCTCCAGGGAGCCGATTCCTAACGCTTCGTAGAGGATACGGGCCCGTTTGGGTCCGATACCTTCGATGCGAAGCAGGTCGAGGATCCCGGGAGGGAACTCTTTTTTGAGCTTTTCGAGTTTGCCGAGTTTGCCGGTGGTGACGATCTCGGTGATCTTCTGGGCGATGCGCTCTCCGATGTCGGGGAGTTTGGAGAGATCCTCCCCCTCTTGAACGAGATGGACGAAGTCGTAGCCGGAAGTTTCGATGGTCCTGGCGGCGTTGCGGTAGGCCCGGATGCGGAAAGGATTGTCCCCTTTGATCTCCAGTAGGTCGGCCAGGGTCTTGAAATAGGCGGCGATCTCACGGTTGCTCATGATAGAGTCCTTTCTGACCGTTTTTCAGGATTATAGCATCAACGGAAATCGGATCGAGATATTTTTTAATATTTCCAAGGGCTCCTATTCCGACCGATATCGATAATGCCCAAATAGATAACTAATATTATTCAATATTATCGTCAGCTTTAATATTTATTACTGTAATATGACAATTCTGAATCTCAGGGTAGGAAGGAATGAGAAGGATGAAACAAATTCTGGCAGTTTTTACCGCTATATTTATGACGGCCTCACTGCTTCACGCCGGCAAGAAGATCGTCGTAGATTTGAGCAAACAGGAGGCCTATGCCTACGAGAACGGGAGAGTCGTTTTTCACGGTTGGGTCTCTACGGGCAAGCCGGGCCATCGGACGCCCACCGGACACTTTCGGGTCCTGGAGAAGGATATCGACCATGTCTCCAGCCGTTATCCCGAGCCCAACGGCGGAGCGGAGATGCACTATATGCTGCGGGTGACCGGCTACGGGGTGGCGATGCACCTGGGCTATGTTCCCAACTACCCCGCATCCCACGGATGCATCCGGATGGAGAACGGTTTCGCCCAAAAGATGTACCGTTGGGCCGATGTCGGGACGCCGATCGTCATCCGGGGGACGCCTCCCCGTCGGGTCGATCGCCCCATCAGCCGTAATGCACCTCGTTACGCCGCTAGAAGCCGTAAGAGATCGCCTGGCGAGTGTGGAGGCAATGACCCACTGCAGATGCTCAGTTCGGTCCCCTGCAAGAAGAAGCTCCATACAGAACGGGTGAAAAAGAAGAAAAAAGATCGAGTCATGGCGAAGCGCAAGCATCACCTAAAACATGAACTCTCGGAGAACAATCATAAACCTCAAACACCCCTCGAAGCCTTAAAGGGTTGAAGCGCCAAGACGCCGTGACAAGTGGCGTCGTCAAGTCAATCCCCTCCTCATTTTTTCTCTCTATCAAAACTATTTAATTTCATTAAATCTCAAAGTAGTACAATTAGTTCAGTGTGACCAGAAGATAATCTGAAAACAAAGGAAGAATCATGGCGATACTCGAATCTCACGGAGCGGACGAGGTGGTGACGGGCTCCTGTCACCTGCTGCGGCTGGAAAACGGCAAAAACATTCTCATTGACTGTGGAATGTTTCAAGGCGGAGTGGAGGAGAAAAATTTCCAACCCTTCGGTTTCGACCCTAAATCGGTGGATGTGCTGCTGGTGACCCATGCCCACCTGGACCATGTGGGACGCATCCCCAAGCTGGTCAAAGAGGGCTTTCGGGGGACGATCATCGCCACCGACGCCACCTTCGATCTGGCCAACATCGTGCTGCTGGATGCGGCGAAACTGATGGAGGAGGAGTATCGCACCCAATATCGCAAAGCCCTGCGCCGGGGAAGCGAAAAGAAGGTCCGCCCGCCGCTCTATACGACGGAGGACGTGCACAACGTCTGGCTCCTGCCGACGCAATACGCCGAATACGGCAAGACGATGAGTATCGCCAAAGGGGTCAAAGTCCGCTACCACGACGCAGGGCATATCCTGGGATCGGCCTTCATCGAGCTCTGGTTCAAAGAGGGCGGCGTGGAACGGCGCCTGGTCTTCAGCGGCGATCTAGGGAACAAAAAGGCGATCGTCATGCCCCGGACCGAAAGGGGCAGCGTCGCCGACGATCTGGTGATCGAATCGACCTACGGCGACCGCAATCACCGGCCGCTGAAAGAGAGTATCGAAGAGTTCAAGGAGGCGGTACGCACGACACTGATCGAACGAGGCAACGTCATCATCCCCTCCTTCGCCATCGAGCGGACCCAGGATCTGCTCTGTGTCCTCAAGCAGATGTATCGAGACAAGGAGCTTCCCGAGTGTAAGATCTTCCTTGATACGCCTATGGGGATCCGAGCGACGACGGTTTTTGACCGTTACGCGGAGCGTCTAAGCAAAATCTGTCAGAAGTTCTACCGCGAAGACGGTAGCGTCTTCGATCTTCCGGGCTTGACCTATACGATGGATGTAGAAGATTCCAAGCGCATCAACGACGTCGAATCGGGGGCGATCATCATCGCCGGCAGCGGCATGTGCACGGGTGGACGGATTCTGCATCATTTCAAACATCAGATCTGGAACCGCAAAAACACGGTGATCTTCGTCGGCTACCAGGCTGAAGGGACCGTCGGACGCGAGATCGTCGAAGGGGCCAAATGGATCAAGATCTATCATGAAAAGATCCGGGTCCGCGCCAAGATTAAGACGATCAACGGCTTCTCGGCCCATGCGGATCAGTCGGAGCTGATCGCTTGGATGAAGGGGTTCAAAAAACTCGGCCGCGTCTTCCTGGTCCACGGAGAGCTGGACAAACAGAAGGCTTTGGGCAAAGTGATGAAAAAAGAGCTCAAGAAGAAGGCGATCATCGTGGAAGAGGGGGCGAAATATCCCCTCTGAATTTTTGCAATGCGACCTAAATTGCATCGTGGAGTGTAGAAAACTCTTTATGATAAAGTGAAGATCAAAGGAGAAGTCATGGCACATCGACGGCATAAGAGACCGAAACAAGCTCAAGGACAAGACGCGACGCTCGAAACGAAGCAGGAGATTGAAGCCGCCAAGCAAGAACGGGGATCGGAGGAAACGAACGCTCCCGACAACCAGGCCTCTTCTACCAAGGAGAAGGCTTCTGCCGAAGAAGCTCTTTCTGCCAAGGAAGGGGTGGGCGGACTGAGCAGCGAAGAGGCGGCTGAGCGACTCAAAAAGTACGGCTACAACGAGATCAAGGAGAAAGAGGAGAGTTGGATCCACCGGCTCTTTCGCCGATTCTGGGGGCCGATTCCCTGGATGATCGAAATCGCCGGCATCCTGGCGGCGCTGGCGCATCACTGGGAAGAGTTCTATATCATCCTGGCGATGCTCCTGGTCAACGCCTTCGTGGACTTCTATCAGGAGTCCAAAGCCCTCAACGCCATCGCCGTGCTCAAAAAGAAGCTGGCGCGACAAGCACTGGTGCTGCGCGACGGCAAGTGGCAGCAGATTCCCGCGAGGGAGATCGTCCCCGGCGATGTGGTCAAGGTCAAGATCGGCGATATCGTGCCTGCCGATATGAAACTGCTCGGAGGAGGGGAGTTTCTCCTGGTGGATCAGTCGGCCCTGACGGGGGAATCGCTCCCCGTCACCCGAAAGGCGGGCGACGAGCTTTACGCCAACGCCATCATCAAGCAAGGGGAGATGATCGGCGTAGTCACCGCCACGGCCTTGAACACCTACTTCGGCAAAACCGTAGGTCTGGTGGCCAAGGCCGACAGAGAGCAGAGAAGTCACTTCCAGAAGATGGTCATCCAAGTGGGGGACTTCCTCATCGCCGTGACGATCGTCATGATCGCGGTGATCATCTTCGTCGGGCTCCATCGCCATGAAGACCCCATGGAGCTGATGATCTTCTCTCTGGTGCTGACGATCTCGGCGATCCCCGTGGCGCTGCCGGCGGTGCTGACCGTGACCATGGCCGTGGGGGCGATGAACCTGGCCAAAAAGCAGGCGATCGTCAGTCGCCTGCCGGCGATCGAAGAGCTGGCGGGAATGGATATCCTCTGCTCCGACAAGACCGGGACCCTGACGCAAAATCGCATGAGCCTGGCCGACCCCTACACGGCGGAGGGCTTCGATGCCGACACGCTGATGCTCTATGCCGCCCTGGCCAGCAAGGAGGAGAACAACGACCCCATCGAAAAGCCGATCTTCGACTACATCGACGCTCATCAACTTCGCCAGAAACTCTCCGGCTACAAAATGACCAAATTCCTCCCCTTCGATCCGGTGCATAAACGCACCGAAGGGCTTTACGACGGTGAACAGTGCCTGGTCTTCACCAAAGGCGCTCCCCAGGTGATCATCGAGCAGAGCGACGAGAAAGAGTTCGACAAAAAGGCTGCCTACGCCATGGTGGAATCCTACGCCGAGAAGGGTTTCAGGACGTTGGGGGTCGCCTATCGCAAGTGCGAAGAGGAGATCTACCACTTCGTGGGGCTCATTCCGCTTTTTGATCCTCCCCGGGAGGATAGCAAGGAGGCGATCGCCGAGGCCCACGCCAAGGGTATCTCGGTCAAGATGGTCACGGGAGACAACATCGCCGTGGCCAAATACATCGCCAAGATCCTGGGTATCGGCGACAACATCAAAGATATCCACGAGCTCAAGGGCGAGTCGATCGAAGAGTATATCTACCTTTCTCAAGTCCTCACCCGCGCCATCACCAAAAAATTCCATCCCGACGCCTCCAAAGAGGAGATCGATCGAATCGTTCACGACATCATGAAGACGGTCAAGCGCGAACTCTACAACATGCCCCTACCCAAGGGATCGGTAAAACGCCACGAGAGCGAAATCATTGCCGCCATCGAAGCGGCCGACGGGTATGCCCAGGTCTTCCCGGAGGACAAATACTTCATTGTGGACGAATTGCAAAAGGTCGATCACATCGTCGGCATGACCGGAGACGGGGTCAACGACGCTCCGGCCCTGCGAAAAGCCGACTGCGGCATCGCCGTCAGCGGGGCGACCGACGCGGCCAGAGCGGCGGCGGACATCGTCCTGATGGCGCCGGGTCTTCGGGTCATCGTCGATGCCATCAAACAGGCGCGCATCACCTTCGAGCGGATGAAGAGCTACACGATCTTCCGCATCGCCGAGACGATCCGGATCATCATCTTCATGACCCTGGCGATCGTGGTCTTTCAATTCTACCCCCTGACGGCGGTGATGATCATCGTTCTGGCACTGCTCAACGACATCCCGATTCTGGCGATCGCTTACGACAACACCAAGGTGCGCGAACAGCCGGTGCGTTGGGATATGAAGGAGATGCTGGTCCTCTCGACCTGGCTGGGGATCGCCGGGGTGCTCAGCTCATTTTTGATCTTTTATCTAGTAATGATCTATCTCAAGGCCCATCCCGAGACGATTTCCTGGATGCCCCATGTGCCCAAATGGGTCGATATGCATGATGAGAAGGGGTGGACGGCGTTCGTGCAGGCGATCTTCTTCGCCAAGATGGTCGTTGCAGGTCACGGGACGATCTACAACACCCGGATCGACGACTGGTTCTTCAAGCGCCCCTGGCCCTCCTGGATCCTCTTTAGCGCCACCTTCTCCACCCGCATCATTGGGACGATCATCGCCGTCTACGGCTTCGGTCTCATGACGCCCATCGGCTGGGACTGGGCGATTTTCATGTGGATCTATGCCTTGAGTTGGTTTGTCTTCAACGATGTAGTCAAAATGGCGGTTCTTCGCTACTATCGTAAAAAAATGGGCCTGGATGTCATCTAAGGAAGGAGAGGGGATGAAAAAGAAACTCTACAAAAAGGAGCTCTACGAGCTGCAGGTGGAGCTGGTGAAGCTACAGCGTTATGTGATCGAGAAGGATCTAAAAGTCTGCGTCGTCTTCGAAGGGCGCGACGCAGCGGGTAAGGACGGGACGATCAAACGCTTTTTGGAGCATCTCAGTCCCCGTGAAGCGAGGGCGGTGGCCCTGGGCAAGCCCAGCGACCGGGACAAAAAGTCGTGGTATTTCCAGCGCTATGTCCCTCATCTGCCCGCAGGCGGAGAGATGGTCTTTTTCAACCGTAGCTGGTACAACCGCGCCGGCGTAGAGCCGGTCATGGGCTTTTGCACCCCCGAAGAGCATAAGCTTTTCATGGAAGAGGTGGATAACTTCGAGCAGATGCTGACTCATTCGGGGATGATCTTTTTCAAATACTATCTCGATATCTCAAAAGTCGAGCAGAAACGACGGCTCGAAGCGAGGGAAAAAGATCCCCTCAAACAGTGGAAGATCAGCCCCGTCGATCGGCAGGCACAAAAGCTCTGGAAAAAATATTCCGAAGCCAGGGACGAGATGTTCGCCCGGACCTCCTTCGTCTTCGCTCCCTGGTACGTTGTTCATAGCGACGACAAGAAAACTTCCCGGATCAACGTCATGAAGCACTTTCTCTCCCAAGTGGAGTATCCCGATAAGCGTAAAGATCTGCTGATCTACGACCATGAAGTCGTCTGCCAATTCGATCCGGTCTGCTACGAGAAGGGGCTGATCGCTCCATGAACCTCGATCCGGTCTTGACCCATCTACTCTTGACGGTGGTCTTCAGCTTCCTGGTGGGGCTGGAGATCCGCAGCTATCGAGAGCAGTTTCACCCCGATGCGAAGCAGCCCTTTTTCGGTACGGCCCGGACCTATACCTTCGTGGGAATCCTGGGATTTGTCTTTTACCTCCTCGATCCCCGGACGCTGATTCCCTACACGGCGGTGCTTCTGGGGCTGAGTCTACTCTATGCCCTTTTCTATCGTCAGAAGCTCGCCGATCATCGCCAGAGTATCCTGCTCTATCTGGTGCTGCTCTGCGTCTATGCCTTCGGACCTTTGAGTATGCGCTTTCCCCTTTGGCTCCCCGCGCTTCTTTTCGTATTGATTGTCTTCATCCTCAACGCCAAACGTTCCCTGCATCGTTTCACTCCGGCGATCAACCCCTACGAGTTCGAGACCCTGGGCAAGATGGTGCTGCTCTCGGCGGTGATCCTACCTCTGCTGCCCGATCGAAACGTCATTCCCTACGTGCCTCTTTCGCCTTTCAAAATCTGGCTGGCGGTGGTGGTGATCTCCGCCATCAGCTACGGGGGATACATCCTGCAGAAGTACTTTTTCCCCCACAAAGGCTACTTCGTCACCGGCGTCATCGGCGGGACCTACTCTTCGACGGCCACGACCGTGGTGCTTGCACGCAAGCTCCATGCTTTGGAGGGGAAAAATCCTGTGATTACGGCGGCGATCATCGCGGCGACCTCGATGATGTATCTTCGCCTGATCGTGGTGGCGCTGATCTTCAACCTCACGGTGGCCGAGAAGTTGGCGATCCCTTTTGTGGCACTAGCCTTGGCCGGGATGGTACCGGCGTGGTGGTATCTGCGCAGGAGCGCCGCCGCAGAGGCAGGGGAGTCTTTCGTCGATCGAAACCCGCTGGAATTGGGGACGGCCTTTCTCTTCGCCTTTCTCTTCGTGGCGATGATGATGATCACCCAGTACGTCACCGGACACTTCGGCGACCGGGGATTGCAATTGCTTTCTTTTGTCGTGGGCTTTACCGACATCGACCCCTTCGTCCTCTCGATCCTGACGGGTAAATATAGTGTGACGACCGGGGAGGTGGTCGCGGCGGTGATGATCGCCGCAGGAAGCAACAACATCCTCAAAGCCGCCTACGCCCTCTGGTTCGGCGGCTTGAAAAATGCCTGGCCCAGTGCCCTGTGGATTGCACTTTTGGGGGTGATGACAATTCTCTGGGGTATGTCCACATCTCTTCTGAATTTCTAAAACATACGCGATAAATTTTTTTCAAAATTCACTATTAACTTTCGGTTACGATTGATGGTGCATACTTACCGTATCAAGATCAATCAATTCCAAGGAGTACTACATGAAAAAACTACTGCTTTCCTCGATCGTCGCATCCGCCCTTCTGGGCTTTGGCCTTCAGGCCGCTGACAGCTCGGATGCTTCCAAGATCCAACGCCCTCTGATGCATAAGACCGATACAGGGGTCCGCTACTACAGCAAGAGCAAAGAGCAGGCCAAAGCCTATGTCGCTCATGAGTTGGAACGTCATCACAAGGCGATGATGAAACAGGTTCCTAAGGAGCTTCTACAGGCCTTTGGAGAGACCTACAAGGCTTTGAAGCTGATTCAAATGGGTCAGAGCGATCAGGCATTGAAACTCCTTGAAGCTGCGGACAAAGCCTTCGATACCGTACTGAAAAAACATCCGGAACTCAAAATGGTCCCGCTGAATGAGCAGATTTTCGTCAGTGAGCTCATCGCAAAGCCCGGGGAGATCAAGAGCGCTGTCGATTACGGCCGAGAACTGCTTAAAGGCTATCATACCCAGGCGGCGGCTGGGCTATTGGCGACACTGAAAGATGAAATCGATATCGCTACCAGCTACTTACCGATGGACCTTTACCCCAAATCGATCAAGCAGGCTATCGCCGCCCTTAAGAAAAAGGATCTCAAAGGAGCGGTCGCGGCGCTGGGAGCCGGCTTCGGGACCATCGTCACCGTCGAGGCTGCCGTGCCGCTGCCTCTGCTGGCGGCTCAGGATCTGGTGATTCAAGCCTCCAAACTGGATAAGAAAAAGAAAACCCAGATCGAAAAACTTCTCAAAGCCGCCAAGGAGGAGCTGCAAAAGGCCTACTATCTCGGCTATACCGATCTGCATCCAGCGGCCTACAACGACCTGATGAAGCAAATCCAGGGCATCGAGAAGGAGATGGGCGGCAAAAACATGGTCGAGAAACTCTATGAGAAGCTCAAGGCCTCTTTTGCCAAACTGGTCGGGAAAACCTATCACGACAGCGTCGCCCGCAAAGAGGCCCAGGCTTTGAAGAATCCCGCCTCCGTCAAGGGTGAGAAGAGTGCCGAAGCCAAAGTCGAAGAGGCTCAGTCCAAAGAGCTTTTTGAAGCGAAGATGAAAGCGATCGATTTTGAGAAAGAGGCACAAAAAGAGGCGAAAGAGGGTATGAAAAAATAATCGCCTTTATAGGCGGAGATCTTCTCTCCGTCCTCATCTCTCGCTGTACTTTTCCCGACTTTATCCTATAACATGTTAAAGGTTTCCTCCTATGAAAAATAACAATCCTCTCAAAAATGTCCGACTACCCTGGGAAGAGCCCAAACCCCGAAGCGAAGATCCCAAAGCTGAAAAACTGGTCCAAAAGATTATGCAGAGTCCCACCTATCGCTTGGCGGAGGAGGATCCCGACTTTCTCAAACAGGATGTGACCCGGGGCGTGCGTCTGGAGCTGGACTATCTCAAAGCCCAATTGACGATGGAAGAGCACAATGTGCAGCATACCATTGTGGTCTTCGGAAGCGCGCGGATTCGGGAGCGAAAGACGGCGCTGGAGAAGTTTCAAGCCGCGGAAGATGCCGTCAAGAGAGATCCGGACAATATGCAGCTCCTGGCTCAGTTACGTCAAGCGGAGCGAATGCTGGAGATGAGCAGCTACTACGACGATGCCCGTCACTTCGGACGACTTGTCGGAAATGCCGGAACCGGCCCCCAGGATAATCGAGTTACCCTTATGACCGGAGGAGGACCGGGGATCATGGAGGCGGCCAGCCGGGGAGCCTATGATGTCGGGGCCAAATGCATCGGCCTCAATATCCAATTGCCCCACGAACAGTATCCCAATCCCTATCTCTCTCCGGAACTTTGCTTTCAGTTCCACTATTTCGCCATTCGCAAGCTGCACTTCATGATGCGCGCTCAGGCACTGGTGGCGTACCCGGGGGGCTACGGGACCTTCGACGAACTTTTCGAAGTCCTGACCCTCATCCAGACTCGTAAAAATCCGGCTATTCCGGTGGTGTTGGTAGGACGGCGCTACTGGGAGAGAGTCGTCGATTTCGAGGTCTTGGCCGAGGAGGGGATGATCGCCCCGGAAGATTTGAAGATCTTCAAAATCGTCGAAAATGCCGAGGAGGCGTGGAAGCATATTCTCTCCTGGCATACCAAGCGCAAGACTCATTTCTACCGGGTCTATGCCGAAGGAGAGCAGCCCAAACGGGGAAAAGTCCACTGATGCGTTCTTTGTAAGGGAGTCGTATGAGTACCGAATCGGTCATTCTGATCCTTTTTATCGTCGCTTCGGTGGTTTCGATCGCGGCGCGGAGGTTGAACCTCTCCTATACGATCGCTTTGATGGCCGTGGGCTTGGGGTTGGGGAGTCTGCATCTGCTCCATCCTCCCCACTTGAGCCGGGAGCTGCTCTATACGATTTTCCTTCCGCCGCTGATCTTCGAAGCGGCGATCCACCTGCGCAGCGACGATTTGCAGCGGGATTGGCCGACGATCGCGACGCTGGTCGTGCCGGGGGTGATCCTCTCGACCCTCGCTACGGCGGGGGTAATGATCCCCGTCAGTCAGCATTTCAGCGCACTCAATCTCCTCTCCTGGCCGGTGGGGATCCTTTTCGGAGCGGCGGTGGCGGCCACGGACCCGGTGGCGGTAGTGGCGCTTTTTCGCCGCCTGGGCGCGCCCAGGCGGCTGCGTATCCTGGTGGAGAGCGAAAGTTTGCTCAACGACGGCACCTCCATCGTCGTCTTTACCCTGGCTTGGGCGTATATCCAGGGAAAAGTCGGAGGGGTCGAGGGCTCCATGCTCGAATTTTTGCGGGTCGTGGGCTTCGGACTGCTTACGGGAGTCGTCGTAGGCTTGCTCGCCGGTGTGGTGATGGAGAGGCTTGATGATGCGATGGTGGTCATCACTCTGAGTACCGTGGCGGCCTACGGCTCCTTCCTCATCGCCGACCGTCTGGGGGTATCGGGGGTCATGAGTACCGTGGCGGCGGGGCTCGTGACGGGAGAGAGGGGGCTTTCGCGGCTGCTCTTTCCCTCGATTCGTCTGGCGACGGAGAGTTTCTGGGAGTACATCGCCTTTGTGATGAACTCCATGATCTTCCTGCTTATGGGTTTCGCCATCGATCTGAAGATGCTCTGGCAACTCTGGCCCTTCGTCCTGCTGGCATACCTCTCCGTGACCGTCGCCCGCGCCGTGGTGGTAGCCGGGACCTGGGCGATCTTCTATCCGACCTATTTTCGCTTCCCCGCCAAATGGGTGGCGGTACTGACCTGGGGTGGCCTACGCGGGGCGCTTTCGATGGTTCTGGCGATGAGTCTTCCCGATTCGTTCATCTACAAGCCGATGATCGAAACGCTCGTCTTCGGGGTGGTGCTCATCTCTATCTTCGTCCAGGGGCTGAGCATGGCACCGGTGCTGAGATTTTTGGGCATCATCGAACCGGTCAGCAAGATCCTGGAGTATGAGATGTTCAAAACCCGGGCATCTTTGATCCAGAGCGCACTCGATGAGATCCGCACCTTTCGCACTCGCCACATGATCAGCCGCCGCAGCGCCGAAGTTATTGAAAAAGAGTTCCAAAAGGAGCTCTCCGAGGTCAACCAAAAGCTCGAAGCGCTCGAGCCCGACCGTCAGGAGCAGCTTCGCGAAGAGCTCTACCGGATGAAACGGCGCATCCTGCTCGATCAGAAAAAGAGTCTGCTCGAGATTTACCAAAGCGGGGAGATCGGTTTCGAAGCTTACCGGGATCTTCGGCGGGAGATCGACGGCAAACTCTTCGAGCTGGAAAACCAAGGGACGGTCTGAGATGGAGCATCTGCTGCAGGAGCTCACCCCTTGGGTTCAGCAATACGGCTTGATCGTTGTCTATCTGGGGATGATCGCGGAGGGAAACACCATGATTCTGATTTCGGGAGTGCTCTGCGCTTTGGGGATGCTTCCTTTTTGGCCGACTGTCGCCGTAGCGATCCTCGGAGGAGTGAGCAGCGATCAGTTTTGGTACTGGGCCGGTGCAAGCTTTGGGGAACGGGTGCTCTCTTGGTTCCCCTCCTACCGTGAACGTGCAGAGCGGATGCTCGCACTCGTGGATCATAAAGCTCCGATCCTGGCGACGGGGCGTACTTCATCTACAGCGGGGCCGTCCTTTTCCCCTTGGTACTGAGTTTACGTCGTCACGACTACAGTCGTTTTTTGCTCCTCAATACGGCGGGAACGACTCTGTGAAGACCATTGATTTGTTTGGAAAAGTCAGCATATGCAAAAGTGTAGCATGAGATGAGCACGATACGGTTTTATCGCCTCGAACAAAGCGATTGGTATTTCGATCAATCTGAAAGGGGTCCTTTATCTTGCTTCTCAGGGAATGATCCCGACGTAAAGTCTGGCGATTTTTTAAAATCTGCATTACACGAGCCGGCATGGTGAGATGATTATTCATTTCATTAACGGTTAATTCTTTTTGGGAATCATTTCAGCTATGAAACTTTTTGGAAAGAGACTCCGACTGACCCAGGTACAGCTGATTTTTCTCGTTGCCGCCTTTTTGGTGGCTTTCGACAACTTCACCTATTTCGGCAAGTTGATCGCCACCTATCCTCCCCACGGAAAAAACCTCTTCTATCTGGCGACGGCGCCGGTATTGATGTGGGTGATCTATTCGGCGGCAATGCTGCTGGTGAGTTCGCGCTGGACCACCAAGCCCTTTACGATCTTTTTACTGATCGTCTCTTCACTGGTGGCCTATTTCACCGATACCTATCAGGTGGTCATCAGTCGAGGGATGATCCAAAACGTTGTGGAGACCAATTTTGGCGAAGCCTCGGGGCTGTTGAACCTCAAGCTCCTGGGCTATCTCTTTTTCCTGGGGATCTTGCCCTCGCTCTTCGTCTGGAAGGTGCCGATCCGTTATCGGGGTTTCTGGGGAGAGCTCAAATCCAAGCTCCTCGCCTTCGTTGGCCTGCTGCTACTGACGGGGCTGCTGGCCTGGAGCGCGGGGGGATTCTATGCGTCGCTCTTTCGGGAGCACCGCCCGCTGCGCAACTACACCAACCCCTACTACTGGATGCGCAACACGATCGGGTACATCAAACGTTCGGTTCGGCGATCCGCCGCGGATATCAAACGCCAGCCCATCGGTATAGGCACCCGGACCCATCGGGCCTCCGGCGAGAAGCCCCGACTGGTAATACTGGTGGTGGGAGAGGCGTTGCGGGCCGACCACTTCGGTCTCAACGGCTACAAGCGACAGACGACGCCGCTGCTGGCCAAAGAGCCCGGCGTCATCAATCTGCCCAATCTCAGCTCCTGCGGCACGTATACCGCCAAATCTGTGCCCTGTATGTTCTCCCGCTATACTCGGAGCGAGTTCAGCCGCCGCAAGGAGCTGGGCACGGAGAATCTCATGGATCTGCTGGCGCACACCGGCGATATCGATCTGCTCTGGAGAGAGAACAACTCCGACCCTAAAAAAGTGATGGATCGCCTGGGATACCAGGACTACATGGATCCGAAAAACAATCCCGACTGCGCCGAGGGAGAGTGCCGGGATATGGGGATGCTCTCGGGTCTGGAGCGCTTCATCGACGCCAATGCCACTCGGGATAAGCTCATCGTTTTACATATGATGGGCAATCATGGTCCCGAATACTACAAGCGCTATCCCAAAAAGTATGAACGCTACACCCCGGTCTGCCGCTCCAACCTCCTGGAACAGTGCACCCAGAAAGAGATCGCCAACGGCTACGACAACATCATTCTCTACAGCGATGCGGTGCTCGATCGGACCATCAGGCTGCTCAAAAAGTATCAAGACCGCTACCAGACGGCGCTGATCTACATGGCCGATCACGGCGAATCTCTGGGGGAAAACGGCCTCTATCTTCACGGCATTCCCTACGCCCTGGCCCCCGAGGCCCAGACCCATCCGGCCGCCTTCCTCTGGCTGGGCAAAGGTTTCGAAGAGATCAATACGACCAAGCTTCGGAGCCTTGCAGGCAAAGCGTATAGTCACGATAATCTCTTCAGCACGATTCTGGGGATCTACGATATCAACTCCACCCTCTACGATCCCAAATTGGACATTCTGCGTCCCGCACGCCCCGCAGCTCTGAATCCAAAGTCTTAAATCTCCGAAGGAGGAGCTATGAAGATCGACCGTAACGTCATCGCCCTGGGCTGGGTAAGCTTCTTTACCGATATGGCCAGCGCAATGATCACCTCGATCCTACCGATCTTTATCGTCTATTCCCTCCATGAGGGGGTAGACAAGCTAGGCTTCGTCGTGGCGATCGCCACCTTTGTCTCCTACGCCTTTCGGATCCTTTTTGGCATACTCAGCGATCGTCTGGGAGTGGTCAAACCCTTCGTGGTAGCGGGCTATATCCTTTCGGCCCTAAGCAAACCTTTGCTCTCCGTCGCAACGAATTGGCAGCAGGTGGCAGGTCTGCGGGCTCTAGAGCGTATGGGCAAAGCAATCCGCAGCGCCACCAAAGACTCCCTGATCTCCCGCTATAGCCAAGGCCGCAGCGGCCGGAGTTTCGGTTTTCAGAAGATGATGGATGTGGCCGGAGAGATGTTGGGGGCGTTGATTGCTTTTGGAACGCTTTATCTCCTGGGGCAAAACGACGAAGTGATGCGAAGGCTCTTCGCCTGGACCCTGCTGCCGGGTCTGACGGCGGTAGCGATCGTGATTTTTGCCGTCAAAGACGCTCCGCGCCAAGCCCGTCAAAAGGAGGCCTTCGACTGGAGGGCCGACCGGAAGATGCTTCCGATGCTTGGGCTCTATTTTCTCTTCCTCCTCTTTCTCTTCAGCGACTCATTTTTCCTCCTCAAGGCAAAAGAGGCAGGGATCGGCATCGCTTTTCTTCCCTTGCTTGCAGCACTTTCTAGCCTGATCCAGGCTTTGAGCAGCTATACCTTGGGGATCTGGATCGACCGCTGGAGTGCCCCGAGGATCCTCCTGGGGGCTATGGGTTTCGGCGTGGCTGCGACGGCGGCGCTGGGGGCTGGGTGGATCGTCGTTTCTTTCATTTTGCTGGCGCTTTTTACTGTCGCCAGCCTCAACGCCTTGCGCGCCTGGATCTCGGAAACGGCCTACAACAAGGGAACCGTCTATGGGATCTTTTATGCCGGGACGGCGTTATTTGCCTCCCTGGGAGCGATGATCATGGGATGGCTATGGCAGCACTACGGCGTGGAGTGGGCCGTCGGTGTCTCATTGACGGGCTTGCTGCTGGTCTGGGGTGCGACACTGGTCTGGATATGGCGCAAGAGCCGTAATATCAGGAATCAAAAAGGAGAATGATAATCATCGCGTTACGCGTGATGGAGTATAATGACAGGCATCCTATTCAACGGAGCTTGCCGTGATCCTCTCCTTTCTTGTCGCTCACTTTAATTATCCCATTCTTTTTGTCTGGAGTCTTCTGGAAGGGGAAATCGGTCTGGCTCTGGCAGGAGTGATGGCTAGATTGGGGTATATGGAACTGCCGGTGATTTTGACGATCGCCTTCATGGGAGCGATGATCGGGGATACTACGGTCTTTTGGCTGGGGCGATGTTGCGGCGATGCATTGCTTGATCGTTTTTTGCAGGATCGCAAGAGGCTGGATCGGATGGAGGCATGGTTCCGTCGCTACGGTAGCTGGCTGATTGTATTTGAGCGGTTTATCTACGGGACGCATATACCTTTTTTGCTGATGCTCGGAAGTGCCCGATACTCTTGGCCTAAGTTTTTCCTTCTGGAGATTTTGGGTGTTTCGCTCTGGGCCGTGACCTTTACGATGCTGGGCTATATTTTCGGCCAAGCTTTTGTCGAACTACTGGCGGTCGTACAAAAGCATCTCTCAATCATTCTATTGTTGCTGATTTTCTTTTTCTCTCTTAGGTTTTTCTCCCAAAAAGAATCTTGAACCATAAATTTAAAAATAAAATGCGGGTTATTTCCACTAAGGTAAACTGACTTTAACTCGGATTTGTTTTACAATAGTGTAGTAATTCAATTGAAAGGATCGAGGATGAGTAGTTTCGTCAGGTGGTTCGAAGAGATCGGCATCGAGGATGTCCCCGAGGTCGGGGGCAAAAACGCCTCCCTGGGAGAGATGTACCGCAATCTCACTCAGGAGGGAGTGCGCGTGCCCCACGGTTTTGCCGTGACGGCTACGGCCTATCGATATGTTCTGGAGCAAAACGGCCTCGAAGGGAAGCTCCACGCGATCCTCGATGGCCTCGATTACGACGACGTAGCGGCGCTGCAAAGTGCGGGCAAGGCGTGTCGGGAGCTGATCCAAAAGGCTAAAATCCCCGAGGATCTACGGCAGGAAATCTTGCAAGGCTACGCCAAGCTCAAAGAGGAGTACGACGAGGATCTCTCCCTGGCGGTACGCTCCAGCGCGACGGCGGAGGATAGCCCCGAAGCCAGTTTCGCCGGGCAGAACGATACCTACCTCAACATCCGGGGCGACGAGGCGCTCATCGACGCCTACCGCCGCTGCCTAGCCTCCAACTTCACCGATCGGAGTCTTCACTACAAACACGACAACGGCTTCGACTGGTCCAAGGTCTATCTTAGTGTCGTGGTGATGAAGATGGTGCGCTCCGACCTGGGGGCCAGCGGGGTGATGTTCAGCCTCGATACGGAGACGGGCTTCAAAGACGTGGTCTTCATCAACGCCGCCTGGGGACTGGGGGAGAACGTGGTACAGGGCACCATCGACCCCGACAGCTTCTACGTCCACAAGCCCACCTACGAGAAGGGCTACCGCGCCGTGCTCAAACGCCGCCTGGGGAAAAAAGAGAAGAAGATGGTCTTCACCGATACCCTCAACACCGACAACATCGCTGTGGAGTACACCAAAAATGTCGAGACGACCCCCGAGGAGCGCAGTCGCTTTTGCATCGGCGACGAGGATGTGATGGTGCTGGCCGACTACGCCATCAAGGTCGAGAAACACTACTCCCAAAAAGCGGGCCATCCCAAGCCCATGGATATGGAGTGGGCCAAAGACGGCAGCGACGGGCATCTCTATATGGTCCAGGCGCGTCCCGAGACGGTGCAGTCTCAGAAGAAAGGCACGGTGCTCGAGATCTACCGGCTCAAAGAGCGGGGTAAAGTCCTCGTCACCGGTCGCGCCGTGGGCACGAAGATCGGCACGGGCCGGGTGCATGTGATCCACTCCCTCGACGAGCTCGACAGCTTCAAGGCCGGGGAAGTGCTCGTGGCCGATACCACCACGCCCGACTGGGAGCCGGTGATGAAGATCGCCTCGGCCATCGTCACCAACCGCGGCGGCCGCACCTGCCACGCTGCCATCGTCTCCAGGGAGCTGGGGATTCCTGCCGTTGTGGGAGCGGACAACGCCACCGAAGTACTCAAAGACGGCATGGAAGTCACCGTCAGCTGCGCCGAAGGGGAGACGGGCTATGTCTATGAAAGCAAGCTGCCTTTCGAGATCGTCAAAACCGACCTCAGTGCCCTGCCCAAGCCCAAAACCGAGATCATGATGAACCTGGGCAACCCCGACCAGGCCTTCAGCCTCGCCTCCCTGCCCGTGGACGGCATCGGCCTGGCGAGGATGGAGTTCATCATCAACGAATACATCAAAGCCCACCCCATGGCCTTGAAACACCCCGAAAAGGTCGACGACGCCACCCGCAAGGAGCTCGAAAACCTGGCCCGGGCCTACGAGAGCCTGAC
>Ga0256841_1001176_pt1:0-17500 | contig 23587 bp, 18 predicted proteins | sample 356308metaG_FD_185971 | JGI IMG/M metagenome (GOLD analysis project Ga0256841, IMG submission 185971) | Hydrothermal vent microbial communities from Mid Atlantic Ridge, Atlantic Ocean - 356-308 | ecosystem: Environmental > Aquatic > Marine > Hydrothermal vents | place: Atlantic Ocean...
ATTGGCGCTTCATCTCAACGGCTTGGGGCGCTTGAAAATAGAACCACTATTTCCGGCGCACCCCAAGCCGTTGATATTTCGCGACAATCCCGCCAGCGGTGCAGGGTTTATAGGTCTACGCCCTAGGGTCAACAGGCCCTGGGGGACAAGAAACAGGAAAAAGGCCACCCGGTGATCCGGTGGCCTTTTTTCATACGGCTGATGTGTTTCTGCTGCGGCTCAGCCCTGGCGCGCTTTGAAACGGCGCTGGGTTTTGTTGATCACGTAAACACGGCCCTTGCGGCGCACAATGCGGCAATCACGATGCCGGTTCTTGAGCGAGCGGAGCGAATTCCTGACCTTCATGGGCCTTCTCCTCATTTCGCGGCGCAGTGCGCCAGTTAAAATCCGGATATGGTGGGCACTACTGGGATCGAACCAGTGACCCCTTCGATGTCAACGAAGTGCTCTACCGCTGAGCTAAGCGCCCATATCCGCCGAAACAGTCCTGCCATTTTGCGCCCTGATCTGTTTCGTGTGACCCAAACAAACAGGACGCGGCGTGAACCGCGTCATTCGCTCGGTCTATAAAAGGAGTCGAAGATGTGATCAAGGGCTTTTGGCAAGTTCGTATTTGCGGTAATAGTCGCAAAGAGAAGGAGATGTGCGGATCGTGAAAGCCTATCAATTGCATTTGGCCGAAAACAGGGCCGGAAGTGTTGTATTCGCCTCACCGCACAGCGGATGCGACTATCCGCAGTCTTTCCTCGAATCATCCATTCTGAACGAACATGACATACGCTCTTCGGAAGATGCGTTCGTGGACCGGCTGTTTGCAGATGCGCCGGCCCTGGGAGCCCCTTTGCTGGTGGCCCGATCCCCCCGGGCATTCATTGATCTGAACCGGGGGCGCGAAGAACTGGACCCGGGGCTGATTTCCGGCATACGGCGCCGCATGCAGAACCCGCGTATTGCCTCGGGGCTTGGGGTTATCCCGCGTGTTGTTTCCAACGGCCGGGCCATTTACCGCCGCAAGATCACCCTGGCGGAATCCGAGGCGCGGATCAGGGCGCACTGGGTGCCGTACCACGCGGCGCTGGAGCGGCTGCTGAAAGAAACACGCACAGCCTGTGGCGAGGCGATTCTGATTGATTGCCATTCGATGCCCAGCGAGGCGATCGAAAGCATCCGCACAACCAGCGGAACCACACCGGATGTCGTTCTGGGTGACAGGTATGGATCAGCCGCGCGGCCTGACATTGTCGAACAGATCGAGGCGGCCTTTGCCTCTGCCGGGTTTCAGGTGGCGCGTAACACACCATTTGCCGGGGCTTTTATCGCCCAGCATTACGGACGACCCAGCCGCAACCAGCACGTTGTACAGGTTGAAATCAACCGCGCCCTGTATATGAACGAGGCGGAAATCAGACCGAACAAAAGCTTTGAGAGCTTCCGCGGCATGCTCAATCAGGTGATCGCCCGGATTATTGAAATAGGCGTGCGAAAAAACCGGCTGGCGGCGGAGTAAAGCATTTCGGCTTTTATCTGAAACACATTGCGCTGCCTTGCGCCAATGCTCAAACGCGCAATGTATTACCTTGCGATTCATGGTAAGGCCGAAATGCCATAGGGCAGATCAGCGCTGTTTCAGTTCAGCCCGCCATTTTGCGATGGCCATGGTCAATTTGCTTGATTTTGCAGAGAAATCCGTGTTCAGCAGGTCGGTCGCCCGGTCCTTGTTGCCGCTTGTTGCCATTTCGAGAACCCGGCCGGCGGTCTGATGAAATTCGGCATGCAGGCGGGTTATGACCTCATAGGGTTTACCCGCCTTGGTTTCACTGTCGATGCTGGGGCCGTACAGCCATTTTCCGAACTGACAACAATCGTCACGCCCGGCTGTCGCGGCATCTGTGTCGCTTTTACCGGTATTGACCGCTGTGCGCAGCTTCAGTTTCCACACCCCGTGTGCCCCAAGGGCGTCACGCAATTCACGTTCCATTTGCGCCGTGTCCATTGATACACATCTCCCATTCACTTGTATCTGAAGATCAACGCTAGCATCTGCCGTTTAACACGCATTTAATGGCTAAACTTGTATGTTTTCAGTGAAGTGAGCGGCCCTTTCGGATAGCATCGCGGCCGAATTTTTCCCGGATGAGATCCGTTGCCTTTTCCGCCCGGGCCCGTTTGCCCGCCTGAGGATCCAGCAGATCCCCCGTCGGGTCGGTATCGGTTGCGGTGCTGAGGACGCTGATGCCAACACCGATCAGACGAAAGGGGCCCTTGTCGTCAAGCGTGGCCAGAAGAGTGCGCGCGGTATGGTAAATGCGGTCGGCAATCTGGGTCGGCTCCTGCAGGGTGATGCGGCGGCTGATCTGGCGATGGTCGGCGCGTTTCAGTTTCAGGGTAACGACCTTGCCGGCCAGAGTGCGGGCCTTGGCCCGGTCGGACACCTGTTCGGACAGGCGCCACAGATGGCCGTCCAGAACATCGGCATCGTTGGTATCTGTGTCGAACGTGGTTTCTTTCGAGATGCTTTTTACCGGGTCATCCGCCGAGATCGGTCTTGCATCCTGCCCCCGCGCCAGCGACCACAGCCGTTCGCCCATTGCGCCAAACCGGGCCCTCAGGTCGGCCTTTTCCCAGCGCAGCAGATCAGAAAACCGCCGGATTCCCGCGGCTTCCAAAGCCTGTTGCGTGGCCGGACCCACCCCCCAGATCAGCCGCACGGGTTTGTCGTGCAGGAACGGCGCCGTTTCCGCCTGACCAATCACGGAAAAGCCGCGCGGTTTGTCCAGATCAGAGGCGACCTTGGCCAGAAATTTGTTATGTGACAGGCCGATGGAGCCAGTCAGGCCCAGTTCACTCTGCATGCGTTTGACAAGACGCGCCAGCATGACCGCCGGCGGGGCATGATGCAGTTTTTCGGTGCCGGTCAGATCAAGAAAGGCCTCATCCAGCGACAGGGGTTCAATCGCCGGTGTCAGTTCATCCATCATGGCGCGGATTTCCTTTGACGCCTTTACATAGGCCTGCATGCGCGGGCGGATCACCACGGCCTCGGGGCAGAGTTTGAGCGCCTGAAACATTGGCATGGCCGAGCGAACACCGCGGATGCGCGCGATATAGCAGGCGGTCGAGACCACCCCGCGTTTGCCGCCGCCGATGATGACCGGTTTGTCCCGCAATTCGGGGTTGTCGCGTTTTTCGACCGAGGCATAAAAGGCATCGCAATCCATATGGGCGATGCTGAGCGAAAACAGTTCCGGATGGCTGATGATGCGCGGGCCGTGACACGCCGGGCAGCGGGTTCCGTTCTCAAACGTGGTCAGACAATCGCGGCATAGGGCAGGCATGAGGTGGTCCGCACAGAGGAAAAAATGCTATATGGATTTTATACGGGTTTTGTATGGATTTGGTATGGGTAGTTTTCCGGCAGCGACCAACGGGCAGCGTAACAGGAGGGTAAGCTGATGCATCAGCCGTTTGATGGCGCAAAACTGGCCCTGCTGTCGGGCGGGCGCATTCTGACCATGCTGCGCGATGACAAGCCGGACATTCCCTTTCCCGACATGTGGGATTTGCCCGGCGGTGGCCGCGACCCCGGCGAAAGCCCGCAAGACTGCGTGCTGCGCGAAACCTGGGAAGAGTTCGGCCTGCGGATTGCACCGGAATTGCTGACCTATCGCAAAGCTCACAAGGGCACCTTGCAAGGCCAGGGCGATGTCTGGTTTTTTGCTGTCGTTCTGGCGAATTTCGATCCGGGTCTGGTCCGGTTTGGCGACGAGGGCCAGCGCTGGGAGATGATGGATATAGATACCTTTCTGAACCATCCCAGGGCGGTCAGGCATTTGCAGCAGCATCTGCGGGAGTTCCTGTGTTATGATGACATTGCAACAAGGCCGGCGTAAGACAGACGCGAAACAGAAAACCGCGTGCAGGACCTCCGCCAAAGGCCGGGGTGGTGTGGCCCGCATTCCGGCTGCCCGGCGCCGGTCCGCAGGGACTGCTCTGGCATAAACATCGGTTTCCATTTCGGTGTTGCGCCGCTATCGTGCGGGGAAATGTCATGGAACAGGACAATATTGTGAACAGGATAGGTGACACTGTGAATATTGAAGATCTTTTCAACCAGTTGCTGGGCGGGAACATTGTTTACCTGCTGCTGGCGGCTTTTATCATTATTACCATTTTTGCCGGAGTGCGGATTGTGCCGCAGTCGGAAAAATTCGTGGTGGAGCGGTTTGGCCGTTTGCGGGCTGTGTTGGGGCCGGGGATCAACTTTATCGTGCCGTTTCTGGACCGTGTGCGCCACAAGGTTTCCATTCTGGAGCGCCAGTTGCCAACCGCAGAACAGGATGCGATCACCCGCGACAACGTGCTGGTGCAGGTGGAAACCAGCGTGTTTTACCGCATTCTGGAACCGGAAAAGACCGTCTACCGTATCCGTGATGTGGATGCGGCCATTGCAACCACGGTGGCCGGTATCGTGCGCTCGGGCATTGGTGAAATGGATCTGGACGAGGTGCAGTCCAACCGCGAGCAGTTGATTTCACGCATCAAGGCACAGGTTGCCAATGCAGTGGACGACTGGGGGATCGAGGTGACGCGGGCCGAGATTCTGGATGTCAATCTGGATCAGGCAACGCGCGAGGCGATGTTGCAGCAACTGAACGCCGAACGCGCCCGCCGGGCCCAGGTGACCGAGGCCGAGGGGGCCAAGCGCGCGGTGGAGCTGAATGCCGATGCCGAACTATACGCCGCCGAACAGAGGGCCAAGGCCCGCCGGGTCAGCGCAGATGCCGAAGCCTATGCCACGGAAGTGGTGGCCAAGGCGATCAAGGACAACGGCATAGAAGCGGCCCAGTATCAGGTGGCGCTGAAGCAGGTCGAGGCGCTGGCCGAAGTGGGCCGGGGAGAGGGAAAACAGACGATCCTGTTGCCGTCCAGTGCCCTGGATGCCTTTGGCGAAGCCTTCAACCTGCTGAAGGGCAAAACGTAATGTGGTGGGCAACCTGGTGGGCCTGGATGGCGGCGGCGCTGGTTTTCGCCATTCTCGAAACCATGGCCCCGGTTTTCGTTTTGCTGGGATTTGCCATTGGCGCCATGCTGACCGGACTATTGTTCCTGACCGGATTTGCCGGTACGCAGGGCCAACTGATCCATAGCCTGCCAATCACCCTGGTGGTGTTTGCCGTGCTTTCGCTGGTTGCCTGGCTGATTTTGCACAAAATCTTTCGCACCCGGCATGATAATGTGAAGATTTGGCACAAAGATATCAACGATGACTGATGACCAACCTGAAGGCGCCGGTTTTTCGCCTTCGGCGAGGATATTTGACCCATTTGGAAGGGTGGGTTCGGGTTTGGTTTCCTGACCAGCGTCAGGCTTTGGTTTTCTTTTCAGGGTCGTTCAGCAGGCTTATGGCTTCGCCCTTGACCAGCCAGGAGATGCCAAAGGCCCAGACGCCCAGGCTTTCCAGCCAGAAGATGACAGAGAAAGCATCCAGTTTTTCCTTCAGGCCCTCCGGCAGCAGGGCTGAGTGGATCAGCAGCCCGGCCATTGCGATCAGTAACACAGTGCCGCAGCCATAATAAATGCGATTGCGGCGCAGTTTCTGGGCTGAGGGTGGTTTGTCGGGTTTGGTTTTTGGAAACATCCAGAGGCAGAATACCGCCAGCATCGAAAAGAAGAGAGCAGCGGACATGAGGTGGATGTTGGCGGCCAGCTTCACGCCTGCCAGGCATTGGAAGAAAGTGCAGTCGCGCGGATGGTGCGGCAGGGTCGGGATCAGGGCAACGGCAACGGCGCCGATTCCGGCAGCGCGGGCAACCAGCCTGTCGCTGATCCATTCGCCGGGGTTTTTCCGGTAGCCTTTGTAGGTAAAGAGAAACACGCCGATCGCCGCCATGGAGCCGACAAAGACATCGGACATGGGGGAGTAATAGAAATCACTGATCGAGCTTTCGATCCGGTCGTGCACCAGAATGGCGCCAAAGGCCAAGGCCAGCGGCAGCGCCAGCCCGAGATAGCCCAGACACTGACGAACCGCCAGAAATGACAAGACATATTCGTTGTCTTTGTCCTTGTTCTTGATGTCCGGCATTTGGTGCCCCTGAAATTGACGCAAGGGCATAATACCACATCCTGGGAGGTTCCCCTAATGGCGCTGGAGCGGGGTGTGGTGGTTCAGGGAAGTTCTGAAAGGATGGCGCGCGCTGCGGTCGCCGGATCATCGGCCTGCCAGACCGGGCGCCCGACAACGATGTGATCGGCCCCCGCCTGTATGGCCTGCGCCGGGGTCATGACGCGTTTCTGATCATGCAGGGCTGTACCGGCGGGGCGCACCCCCGGTGTGACGATCAGCTTGCCTTTGGCCTCGGGCAGGGCGCGGATCAGCGCCGCCTCTTGCGGGCTGGCAATGACCCCGTCCGCCCCGTCCGCCAGGGCATTGGCGGCCCGTTCGCGCACCAGATCGGCCAGTTCCCCGGCCCGGATCAGCCCGGCGTCGAGATCTGCGCGGTCAAGTGATGTCAGGAAGGTGACGGCGAGAATTTTCAGATCCGAGCCAGCTTTGCCCTGTGCGGCGGCACGCACCACATGCGGGTCGCCATGCACGGTGAGAAAATCGAGATCAAGCCCCGCCAGCCCCCGCACGGCCTTCTCGATGGTGGCGCCGATGTCAAACAGTTTCAGATCGAGAAAGACGCGTTTGCCAAGCTCGTCCTTCAATTCGCGCGCCAGGGCCAGACCGCCGCCGGTCAGCATTCCCAGGCCGATCTTGTAGAATGAAACGGTGTTGCCGAGCCGCTGAACCAGTTCCAGCCCGGCCAGAACGTCGGGCAGATCAAGGGCAACGATCAGCCGGTCATCATCTTTCACGGGGTCTGGCTTTGCGGGGGCTGGCATTGGCGGCTCTCCTTTGTTTCAGGACTCGATACCGGTCTGCCCGGTGAATGGCAACGCCTAGGGCGCCATCCGGGGTCTCGCGCAAACGTGAAGTCAAGTTATTCGCTTTGACGCTGCTGAATGTTGATGCTGGAGCGGGGATTTGGCCGAGATGCCGATTGTGAAACGGTTTCAACAGAAATGCAGGGAGAATGCGATGTTTTACAAAAGCACCAGCCACGGGCTGTTTGCCACTGTGGCGTTGGTCGGCACAGTGACGATGGGCGCAGGGATAATGGGCGCGGGCGCATCCGCCGCGACGCTGGAAATCACCGTGACCAACACATCCGGCATTGGCGGGTTTGCCATAACCCCGCTGTTGGCGGTGTTTCATGACGGATCCTATGACGCGTTCAATGTCGGGGATGCCGCAAGCCCCGGGTTGGAAAGCCTGGCGGAAACCGGCAACCCATCAGGCCTGCCGGCCGAGATTGCCGCCGCTGACCCATCTGCGGCGAGTGTCGTTATCGCGGCACCTGACAGCGGGCCGCCGACCATCGACCCCGGCGAAACCACAAGCGCGATGATTACTCTGGACGAGACAAGCAACCGCTACCTGAGTTTCCTGGCGATGCTGGTTCCCTCGAATGATACGTTCCTGGGGAATGATGATGCGACAGCCTACGAGATTTTCGACGCCATGGGGGATTTCGTCGGTGACTTCTCGATCGAAGTTTCCGGGCTTTTCCTGTATGATGCCGGGACCGAGGTGAATGATCCGACGGACGGGGCTGCGTTTGTGGCCGGCGTGGATGCCACATTGGGAACGGACGAGGGCGGCACCGTGCATGCGGCAACGTCACTTGCTGCATTTGCCGGGGTTGCGACCCCGCTGGGAACGCTTGACGGCAGCCTGATTGATTTCACGACAACGCCCTCACGTTTCTCACTGGCAACCATATCCATTTCGGCGGTGCCGCCGGCACCGGTTCCGCTGCCGGCCTCGGCCCTGTTGCTGATCGGTTCGATCGGGCTGCTTGGCGGCGTTTCGCGCCGCAAGCGGCGGTTGGCTGGTTAGCCGGCCGGCCACGCACCTGCCAGACCTGTCGCCTGCTGTCTTGGCGGCGGCAGAGGCAGGAGGAGAGTGGCAGAAGATTTACGCGAACAAAGGCCGCCTTTTACGGGCGGTCTTGCCATGTCAGGCCCGCCGCCTGCCGGGTTGCATCAGCCACCAGCGCCATTTTCATTTGCGACATGCGTTGATGTGACTCGGCGGCATCCGGAATTTTGCAGGAGCAGGAAAAGCTGGCAGCGCGGCTGTCCGAAGGGCCGCCCGCGGCAGAATGACGATTGAAAACAATCGTAACCGTGCCTTGCATCCGGGACTGAATCGGATCAGGATGGATGCTCTGAACAGTGATTTTATCGATTTCCATAGTGCACCTGAAAGCGCCCGACCCATTACAGGAATAGGGCAAGCTGAAGCATGAAAGAACTTGGCTTTTCGGGCATGATCGAAAGGGGCAAGTTTTAGGCCTTGAGCGCCTTGAAACCCGTCCCCTGTATCGCCACATCAGGTGCAAGGTCCGAGACCGACAGCGCCGAAAACCGGGTTGTCAAATTTAACGGACGCTTGGAAAAGGAGAATACACATGAACCTAGAGAAGTTCACGGAACGGTCGCGCGGTTTTATTCAGGCCGCCCAGACGATCGCGATGCGGGAGAACCACCAGAAGCTGACCCCGCTGCATCTGCTGAAAGCTTTGCTGGATGATGAACAGGGCCTTGCCGCCAACCTGATCAAACGGTCTGGCGGAGAGCCTGCGGTTGTGCGCGAGGCTGTCGAGCTTGCGCTTGAAAAGATGCCGAAGGTCACCGGTGATACCGGCCAGATTTATATCGACACCCAGACGGCCAAAGTGCTGGACGAGGCAGAAAAGATCGCCACCAAGGCCGGTGACAGCTTTGTGCCGGTCGAGCGGATTCTGACCGCCCTGGCGATTGTCAATTCCGAGGCCAAGAAAGCGCTGGAAGCCGGCGTTGTCACCGCCCAGAACCTGAACAGTGCCATCAATGATCTTCGCAAGGGCCGTACCGCCGACAGCGCCAGTGCCGAGGAAGGCTATGACGCGCTGAAAAAATATGCCCGGGATCTGACCGAGGCCGCCGAGGAAGGCAAGATTGACCCGATTATCGGCCGCGATGAGGAAATTCGCCGGGCGATGCAGGTTCTCAGCCGCCGCACCAAGAACAATCCGGTGCTGATCGGCGAACCCGGTGTTGGTAAAACGGCGATTGCCGAAGGCATGGCCCTGCGCATTGTGAATGGCGATGTGCCGGAAAGCCTGCGCAACAAGAAGATCATGGCGCTGGATATGGGCTCGCTTATTGCCGGCGCGAAATACCGGGGTGAATTCGAAGAGCGCCTGAAGGCGGTTCTGTCGGAAGTGACTGCAGCGGCCGGCGAGATCATCCTGTTCATCGACGAGATGCACACGCTGGTTGGCGCGGGAAAATCCGACGGGGCAATGGACGCCAGCAACCTGCTGAAACCGGCCCTTGCCCGCGGTGAGTTGCATGCCATCGGCGCAACCACGCTGGATGAATACCGCAAGCATGTGGAAAAAGATCCGGCCCTTGCCCGCCGGTTCCAGCCGATCATGATCGAAGAGCCGACCGTCGAGGATACGATCAGTATTCTGCGGGGCATCAAGGACAAGTACGAACTGCACCACGGCGTGCGCATTTCGGATTCGGCCCTGGTGGCGGCGGCAACCCTGAGTGCGCGCTATATCACTGACCGGTTTCTGCCGGACAAGGCGATCGACCTTGTGGACGAAGCTGCCGCGCGTCTGCGGATGGAAGTGGACAGCAAGCCGGAAGAGCTGGATGCGATCGACCGTGAAATCATGCAGAAATCGATCGAGATCGAGGCCCTGCGTCTGGAAAGCGACAAGGCGTCAAAGGAACGGCTGAAGAAGCTTGAAAAGGAACTTTCGGCGCTGATGGAAAAATCAGCCGAAATGACGGCGAAATGGCAGGCCGAACGTGACAAGCTGAACCAGGCCCGCGAGTTGAAAGAGCAACTCGACCAGTCGCGCGCCGAGCTGGAAATTGCCAAGCGTGAGGGTGATCTGACACGCGCCGGGGAACTGGCCTATTCGGTCATTCCCGAGCTTGAAAAGCAACTGGCCGAACTGGAGGCACAGGAACAGGACATGATGGTGGAAGAAACCGTCCGTCCGGAACAGGTTGCCGAAGTGGTCGAGCGCTGGACCGGTATTCCGACATCGCGGATGTTGCAGGGCGAGCGTGAAAAGCTGCTGCACATGGAGGAACAGCTTGGCAAACGGGTGATCGGCCAGAAATCGGCCATTCAGGCCATTTCCAATGCGGTGCGTCGCGCACGGGCCGGTCTGAATGACGAAACCCGGCCGCTGGGCAGCTTTCTGTTTCTCGGCCCGACCGGTGTTGGCAAGACCGAGCTGACAAAGGCAGTGGCCGAGTTTCTGTTTGATGACGAACATGCGATGACACGGATCGACATGTCGGAGTTCATGGAGAAACATGCGGTGGCGCGGATGATCGGTGCCCCTCCGGGCTATGTCGGTTACGAAGAAGGCGGTGTGCTGACCGAAGCCGTGCGGCGCCGGCCCTATCAGGTTGTGCTGTTTGACGAGGTCGAGAAAGCGCATCCGGATGTCTTCAACGTGCTGTTGCAGGTTCTGGATGACGGGGTGCTGACCGACGGTCAGGGCCGCAAGGTCGACTTCAAGCAGACGCTGATCGTGCTGACCAGCAACCTGGGTGCGCATGCGCTGAGCGTGTTGCCGGACGGGGCGGATGCCTCGGAGGCCAAGGCCGAGGTGATGGAGGCGGTGCGGGCGCATTTCCGCCCCGAATTCCTGAACCGTCTGGATGAAACCATCATCTTTGACCGGCTGACCCGGGAAGATATGGATGGTATCGTCGACATCCAGTTGGGACAACTGGCGGAACGTCTGGCCCGGCGCAATATCAAGCTGCAGGTGGATGATGCCGCGAAAACCTGGCTGGCCGACAAGGGCTATGATCCAGTGTTTGGCGCGCGTCCGCTGAAGCGGGTGATCCAGCGCTATGTCCAGGATCCGCTGGCAGAGAAACTGCTGGCCGGCGAGATCTTTGACGGTGACACGGTGGTGATCGGTGCCGGTGATGGCGGGCTGGTTTTTGACCGGGTCCCCGGCCCCGAATCGGAATCGGAAGAAGAACCGGAACTGGTCTGATAAAACGAAAGGCCGGCCGTGCGATGCGGTCGGCCTTTTCCCAGCATCGCCGAGAATGTCGAGACCGGTTAACCTGTCGGCAAGGCAACGGGGTTAAGAAAGGAGTGCATGTAGATCATGCGCTCTTTTTCTTTGTGTGACCCGCCGTTCACGCCGGGCGCAATGGCGGTATGGTGGAGGACCATCTCGATGAGTTTTATTGAACGAAGGGACGTATCCCGCCCCGCGACAGGTGAAGCCCCCTTTCGGGCGCATGAAACGTTCTTTTCCCACACCAATGATCGCGGCCTCATTCAATCGGGGAATTTCATTTTTCAGCGCGTGGCGGGGTACGATTGGGATGAACTTCTGGGTGCTCCGCACAAGATCATTCGCCATCCGGATATGCCCAAAGCCGTATTCTGGCTGTTCTGGGACACGTTGAAAAAGGGCCAACCGATTGGCGCCTATATAAAGAACAAGGCGAAAGACGGGCTGCATTATTGGGTTTATGCCGTGGCTATGCCCTATCGGGACGGGTTTCTTTCGGTCCGGATCAAGCCCTGCGGCGACTGTCTGGACAAGATCAAGGAACAGTACCGCATTTTGCGCAGTGCCGAACAGGAGGACGGGATCAAACCGGCAGAAAGTGCCGCCGCCCTTTTGCAGTGGATCCGTGATCAGGGCTATGCAAATTATGCTGCCTTTGCCAGCAACACGCTGGCGGCAGAACTGGCGGCAAGGGACAAGCTGTTGAAGCAGCCGGCGGATGATTCAATCCTTCAGTTCCGCGAGATGATCCGGGCAGCAGAAAGCCTGCTGCAGGAAACGGTTGCCCTTTCAACGGGGTTTGATGCGATCAGCACCATCCCGACAAACATGCGGATCATTGCCTCGCGGCTGGAACCTTCGGGCGGGGCGATCACCGCCCTGTCGCAAAACTACTGGTCCATGTCCGAGGAAATGTCGAACTGGTTCAAGAACTTTGTGGACAACTCAGGCAGTGACTTTGCCGCCCTCGGCAGCACGCTGGAGGATTGCCGGTTTCTGACCTGCACGGCGCGGATACTGACCGAGGCGGCCAATCAGTTTTCCCGGGAACGCCGGGCTTTGGGCAGCATTGATATTGAACGCGAGAAACGCCAGATCAGTGACCAGGCCGGCGCATATGCGAAAAAATCGGCGAAAGGTCTGGGCAAGATCATCGAAGAGGCCCAGCGGGTTTCCGGGGCGATCACGATCATGCGGCGCTATGCGCTGGGCCTGAGTTCTACCCGGGTGATGTGCAATATAGAGAGTGCCCGCCTGCCCACGGGGGGCGAAACCCTCGCCAATATCATTGATCAGCTTGGCGATTTTCAGGTGTCGATCGACCAGCAACTGAACCGGATCGATGACCTGAGCCGTGAAATCCAGTCGCGGGCCACCTTTCTGGAAACCGCCTGAGCGCCTGCCCCCCTCAGGCCATGCCTGTTTTGCAAAGCGCGGAATCTGACGCGCGCACTGCCCATAAAAAACTGGTGGGTTCCCCATCAGCAAAGGTTATTTGTCACCGGACCCGGACCGGCCCATAGTGAGGCTCTTGCGGTTCATGCCGTTCATGCGGCTCATCTGGGGGAAACAGAAATGCGACCGGGCCATGTTTTGCTCGCAGTTCTTGTGGCTGCTGTCTGGGGGTTCAATTTTGTTGTGATCCACGTCGGGATTTCACAGTTCCCGCCGCTGTTGTTTTCGGCTTTGCGTTTTACCGTTGCGTCCATTCCGCTGGTGTTTTTCGTGCGCAAACCCGATATATCCTGGCGCATCCTTCTGAGCATTGGCCTTGTTCTGGGGGTGGTCAAGTTTTCGCTGCTGTTCGTTGGCATGGACAAGGGCGTGTCGGCCGGGCTTGCCTCGCTTGTGTTGCAAAGCCAGGCGTTTTTCACGGCGGTGCTGGCCTGGCTGGTCTTCAAGGACAAACCGCGCCCGATACAGGTTTTGGGTATCCTGCTGGCGTTTGGCGGCATTGGCCTGATTGCCAGCACGGTTGACCAAAGCATAACGCCGATTGGCCTGAGCCTGGTTCTGGCGGCGGGGTTTGCCTGGGCGGTTTCAAACCTGCTGATGAAGCTGGCCGGTCAGGTGGACATGCTGTCGCTGATCGTCTGGGTCAGTCTGATTCCGCCATTGCCCCTGTTGATTCTGTCGATGTTTCTTGAAGGTCCGGGCGCCGCCGCGAAGGCATTCAGCAACCTGAATGGTCTTGGCATCGGAGCGATTGCCTATATCGCCTTTGCTGCAACCATTCTGGGGTTTGGCCTGTGGGGCAAGCTGATCCGGCATTATGGTGCCAGCCGGGTCGCGCCGTTTTCGTTGCTGGTACCGGTATTCGGCATGAGCTTTTCAGCCCTGTTGCTGGGCGAAAACTTCGGACCCGTCCGGCTGATCGCAGCCATACTGATTATCGGCGGCCTGATTCTGACGGTTGTCCGGTTGCCAAAGACATTCGCGGCAGCAAATTCCCGCGTCTGACGCTATCGGTGCCCGAAGGCCCGGCCGCTACTGATCCAGCGCCTCTTGTACGATTTCCGTCAGCAGGGCTTCGACTTCTTTCATCGGGCCTTCGGGCATTTTCGCAAATCCGACAAGCACCTGATCGCTGCCGGCCTGCTGCATGACAAAGATATGGTAGGGGCAATAGACAATGTTCATGATGTCTGCCTCCATCATCTTGCGCGACAGGCGGGCCGAACAGAAATTGTAGATGTCGGCAGATTGAAACAGAACAATGTCCGAGCCGATGTCGGCCCGGGTACGTTCCAGCATTTCCCCGGTGTGGCTGGTGAAGTCTATCACCAGCCCCTTGTCGAGAATGGCGCTTTCCACCGCAAATGTCGTATCCTCGAAATCTGCCTGTGAAACGAAGGTGATAGCGTTGTCGGCGGCACCACCGGCCCAAACGGGTGTCACAAAAAAAGCCGCCGCAACAGCGGCCATGCAGCGTTTCCTCATTTCGTCCTCCCAAAACGATCACTTTCCCGCGCGGGCGGCTTGCCCTTGTGGGTTGTCCTGCGCATGGTCCTACTGTGACGCGGGACATCCGCTGATGTCAAATGCCCAAATGAAAGGTGCGACAATGCTATTCATGAAATCGGCGGAACTGGCCCTGCAGTATCTTGCCTTGTTGTTTGTCTTTGCCATCGGGGCCGTTTCCCTGATCATTCTGGTGCTGTTTGTCATTGACCGGCTGCAGTCGCGCGATGCCATCCGCCGCAATTACCCGGTATTGGGGCGGTTTCGCGGCTGGTTCAGCCAGTTGGGAGAGTTCTTTCGCCAGTACTTTTTTGCGATGGACCGGGAAGAACTGCCTTTCAACCGGGCGCAGAGGGAATGGATCGAACATGCAGCGGATGGCGCCGATAATACAGTTGCCTTCGGCTCGACCCGGAATTTGAATGCGCCGGGCACGCCGATTTTTGTGAATGCGGCCTTTCCGCCGCTGAGCGACGAATACGCCGCAACCCGGCCGATGCAGATCGGCCCCGGTGCGCGACAGCCTTATATGGCGCGCTCGATCATCAACATATCCGGGATGAGCTATGGGGCGCTGTCGCGTCCGGCGGTCGAAGCGCTCAGCCGTGGCGCCGCCAAGGCCGGCATATGGATGAACACCGGCGAGGGCGGGCTGTCGCCTTATCACCTGTCGGGCGGATGCGATATCGTGTTTCAGATCGGCACGGCCAAATACGGGGTTCGCGATAGCGACGGGAAACTGTCAGACGAGAAACTGCGCGAAATCGCGGCGCTGGACAATGTGAAGATGTTCGAGATCAAGCTGGCGCAGGGTGCCAAACCCGGCAAAGGCGGAATTTTGCCCGGCGAGAAAGTGACGGCGGAAATTGCCGCGATTCGCGGAATACCGAAGGGCAAGCCAAGCATATCGCCAAACCGGCATGCGGACATTGACGATTTCAACGACCTGCTGGAAATGGTTTGCCATGTGCGCGAGGTGACAGGCAAACCCGTCGGTTTCAAAACCGTGGTTGGCTCTCTGGAGCCGTTTGAGCAGCTCTTTGCCCTGATTCGGGCGCGGGGCGTGGAATGCGCCCCGGATTTCATCACGATCGACGGTGGGGAAGGCGGCACGGGTGCGGCCCCCATGCCGCTGATTGATCTGGTGGGGATGTCGATCCGCGAGGCGCTGCCAAATATTGTCGACCTGCGCGACAAAGCGGGCCTGTGCGAACGCATTCGCATCATCGCCTCGGGCAAGCTGGTCAACCCCGGCGATGTGGCCTGGGCCCTGGCAGCGGGGGCGGAATTTGTGGTGTCGGCACGCGGCTTCATGTTCAGCCTCGGGTGCATTCAGGCGATGAAGTGCAACCGCAACACCTGCCCGACCGGGATCACGACCCATAATCCCCGGCTGCAACAGGGGCTGGTTGTGGATGAGAAATACGAGCACGTCGCCCAATATGCCAAGGGTATAACCAAGGAAGTTGAAACAATTGCCCATTCGGTCGGGGTGTCGGAGCCACGCCTGTTGCGGCGGCGACATGTGCGTATCGTGCAGCCGGACGGCTGTTCCGTGCCAATGAATGCCATGTATCCAAGTTACAGTGGCCCAACAATTTCGTGAGCAGAGTTGCTTTGGCTTTGAATCGGTCTGCGCATACATCATGTTTGTGGAATATATCTGGAGACACGCAATGGCATACCGCTTCAAGACAAAACTGAAATGGTCCGATGTAACCCCAAAGGCCGATTATCTGAATCGTCGCAAACTGATGGCCGGCGCCGGCGCCATGGTTCTGGGCGCGGGCGCGGCACGGGCATTCAGTTCCAGGGTCGAGGTGGAGCCGGAACAGGAACCGGCCAAGATCGTCCGTGCCAAGCTGAAAACCGTGCCAAGCGCGTTTTCGACAGATGAAAAACCGAACTCGCGCGAGGAAATATCCAGCTACAACAATTTTTATGAGTTCGGCACAAGCAAATCTGACCCGTCGCGCAATGCAGGCGGGCTGATGACCGACCCCTGGAGCATCACTATAGATGGGTTGGTGGACAAGCCGGGCAGCTATGATCTGGCCGAACTCGTCCAGGGCATTGAACTGGAAGAACGTATCTACCGGCTGCGTTGCGTTGAGGCCTGGTCAATGGTTGTTCCCTGGGCCGGGTTTGAACTGGGCAGGATACTGGAGCGGGTCGGCGTGCAGTCTGGTGCAAAATATGTGGCATTTGAAACGCTGGTCCGACCGTCGGAAATGCCGGGCCAGCGGTCGCGTGTCATCGACTGGCCCTATCGCGAGGGCCTGCGCCTGGATGAGGCAATGCATCCGCTGACCATTCTGGCAACCGGCATTTATGGTGAAACGATCCCCAACCAGTGCGGTGCGCCGATTCGGCTGGTGGTGCCGTGGAAATACGGGTTCAAATCCATCAAATCCATCGTGCGGATCAGTCTGACCGACAAGCAACCCAAAACGACGTGGAACGAAATAGGGCCGAATGAATACGGGTTCTATGCCAATGTGAACCCCGAGGTCGACCACCCGCGCTGGTCGCAGGCCTCGGAGCGGCGTATCGGTGACGGTGTATTTGCCAAGCGGCGCGATACCTTGCCGTTCAACGGTTATGGTGAAGAGGTGGCCAGCCTGTATAAAGGCATGGATTTGAGAAAGTTCTATTGAGTATGGGCATGATTCAATCACTGAACAGCACCCTGCGCCGCGTTCCGGCCTGGCCGCTGTATATCGTTGGCCTTGCACCGCTGCTGTGGCTCGTCTGGCTGCTGAGCACGGGCGGGCTGGGTGTGGACCCGGTAAAAGCCCTGGAGCAGAACCTGGGCGATACCGGCCTGAAGCTGATCATTGCCGGGCTGGCGGTAACACCGCTGCGAAAATACGCCGGGCTGAACCTGATCAAGTTTCGCAGGGCGCTGGGCCTGTTGGCGTTTCTTTACGTTACCCTGCACCTGACCGTCTGGCTGGTGCTGGATATCCAGTTGCGCTGGGGAGAAATCTGGACGGATATTACAAAGCGCCCCTATATCACGATCGGGATGGCCGGGTTTGCCATGTTGCTGCCCCTGGCAATAACATCCAACAACTATTCCGTTCGCAAACTGGGCGCCGCAACCTGGCGCAAGCTGCACTGGCTGACCTATCCCGCGGCTTTGGCCGGCGCGATCCACTATGTCATGGTGGTCAAGGGCTGGCAGATCACGCCAATGATCTATTTTGCGGTGGTGGCGCAGTTGCTTTTGATGCGGGTTAAACTGAGTCGGGGCCGGATGCTGGCCCGTTTCGCCCCCGATTCACGCTGAGAATCCCGATTGAATCGGCCAGCTTTCCCGCTGAGCCTGTGGATAACACCAGATATGGTGGTCTTTTGCCCTTTCGCCGCTATCC
>Ga0256841_1001176_pt1:20000-23587 | contig 23587 bp, 18 predicted proteins | sample 356308metaG_FD_185971 | JGI IMG/M metagenome (GOLD analysis project Ga0256841, IMG submission 185971) | Hydrothermal vent microbial communities from Mid Atlantic Ridge, Atlantic Ocean - 356-308 | ecosystem: Environmental > Aquatic > Marine > Hydrothermal vents | place: Atlantic...
CACGCCGATTTGATCGCTAAGCACTGTCAGTGTTTAGCCGTCCAATCGGACGAAGTCCGCAAATTCCCTCGGGAATGCGCGGTTGACATCGTATAGAGAGATACAACATCAGTTTTGCTTTGATGTTTCCAAGTAGGGAGACATCGGCTGGTTCGACCAGCAAGAAGCATTACTATTCCAAGTCAAGTACACTAACCCGGTTCAATTCCGCACGGAATTGAGCCACAAGTTCCGGTTGCGAACCAGCGCCGGAGCGGGAAAACTAAACTAACTGACTTTTGTTCCGGAGAAAGCCTGGCTTTTTCTGGATCAAATCAAGCGCGAAAAGGGCGTTTGGTGGATGCCTTGGCAGTAAGAGGCGATGAAGGACGTGATACTCTGCGATAAGCTTAGGGAAGCCGAGAATAGGCGCTATACCCTGAGATCTCCGAATGGGGCAACCCACCTGATACTTTGTTATTGTTAGCCTTCGGGTTATCATTAATGAGGTAAACCAGGTATTTTTAACCTGAATACATAGGGTTAAAAAGGCAAACCCGGGGAACTGAAACATCTAAGTACCCGGAGGAAAGGAAATCAACAGATACTCCCCTAGTAGCGGCGAGCGAACGGGGACCAGCCGAGCCATGAATGTGATTAGAATGCGATCGAATGCGCAACCAAAGAGGGTGATAGTCCCGTATAAGAAGCATGATTGGACGTATTAAGTAGGGCGGAACACGTGAAATTCTGTCTGAACATCGGGGGACCACCCTCGAAGGCTAAGTACTCCTTACTGACCGATAGCGAACCAGTACCGTGAGGGAAAGGTGAAAAGCACCCCGACGAGGGGAGTGAAACAGTTTCTGAAACCGGACGCCTACAAGCAGTCGGAGGGGCCTTGCGCCCTGACGGCGTACCTTTTGTATAATGGGTCATCGACTTGGTCTCACTAGCAAGCTTAAGCCGTTAGGTGTAGGCGCAGCGAAAGCGAGTCTTAATAGGGCGAATGAGTTAGTGGGATCAGACCCGAAACCGAGTGATCTAGGCATGATCAGGTTGAAGGTGCGGTAACACGCACTGGAGGACCGAACCCACACCTGTTGAAAAAGGTCGGGATGAATTGTGCCTAGGGGTGAAAGGCCAATCAAACTCGGAGATAGCTGGTTCTCTGCGAAATCTATTTAGGTAGAGCGTCATCCGAATACCCCGGGGGGTAGAGCACTGGATGGGTAATGGGGCCCCACAGGCTTACTGATCCTAACCAAACTCCGAATACCCGGGAGTAATAGATGGCAGACACACTACGAATGCTAACGTCCGTAGTGGAAAGGGAAACAACCCTGACCTACAGCTAAGGCCCCTAATTCATGGCTAAGTGGGAAAGCAGGTGAGACGGCCAAAACAACCAGGAGGTTGGCTTAGAAGCAGCCATCCTTTAAAGATAGCGTAACAGCTCACTGGTCTAATTTAAGCTGTCTTGCGGCGAAGATGTAACGGGGCTCAAGCCATGAGCCGAAGCTTAGGATCCCGGATTTATTCCGGGATGGTAGCAGAGCGTTCTGTGATATAACTCCACGCCTTTTCAACACCTTTCGGGGTGCTGCGAAGGCTCGGAGTTTACTGTGAAGCCGGCGCGTGAGCGATCCGGTGGAGTGATCAGAAGTGAGAATGATGACATGAGTAGCGACAAACAGGGTGAGAGACCCTGTCGCCGAAAGTCCAAGGGTTCCTGCTTAAAGTTAATCTGAGCAGGGTAAGCCGACCCCTAAGGCGAGGCCGAAAGGCGTAGTCGATGGGAACCAGGTTAATATTCCTGGGCCAGGAGGATGTGACGGATCTCGAAGGTAGTTCATCCTTATCGGATTGAATGGGCTGCTTAGAGGTTCCTGGAAATAGCCCTCCATTAGATCGTACCCTAAACCGACACAGGTGGACTGGTAGAGAATACCAAGGCGCTTGAGAGAACCACATTTAAGGAACTCGGCAAAATACCTCCGTAACTTCGGGAGAAGGAGGCCCGGTCAGTGGGCAACCATTGGCCGGGGGCACAAACCAGGGGGTGGCGACTGTTTACTAAAAACACAGGGCTCTGCGAAGTCGCAAGACGACGTATAGGGTCTGACGCCTGCCCGGTGCTGGAAGGTTAAAGGGAGGAGTGCAAGCTCCGAACTGAAGCCCCAGTAAACGGCGGCCGTAACTATAACGGTCCTAAGGTAGCGAAATTCCTTGTCGGGTAAGTTCCGACCTGCACGAATGGCGTAACGACTTCCCCGCTGTCTCGAATGTGGACTCAGCGAAATTGAATTGCCTGTCAAGATGCAGGCTTCCCGCGGTTAGACGGAAAGACCCCGTGCACCTTTACTACAGCTTCGCACTGGCATCAGGCACAACATGTGCAGGATAGGTGGTAGGCTTTGAAGCAGGAACGCCAGTTTCTGTGGAGCCACCCTTGAGATACCACCCTTGTTCTGCTTGATGTCTAACCGCGGTCCGTTATCCGGATCCGGGACCCTGCGTGGCGGGTAGTTTGACTGGGGCGGTCGCCTCCTAAAGCGTAACGGAGGCGCGCGAAGGTTGGCTCAGAGCGGTCGGAAATCGCTCGTTGAGTGCAATGGCAGAAGCCAGCCTGACTGCGAGACTGACAAGTCGAGCAGAGTCGAAAGACGGCCATAGTGATCCGGTGGTCCCGAGTGGAAGGGCCATCGCTCAACGGATAAAAGGTACGCCGGGGATAACAGGCTGATGGTGCCCAAGAGTCCATATCGACGGCACCGTTTGGCACCTCGATGTCGGCTCATCTCATCCTGGGGCTGGAGCAGGTCCCAAGGGTATGGCTGTTCGCCATTTAAAGAGGTACGTGAGCTGGGTTTAGAACGTCGTGAGACAGTTCGGTCCCTATCTGCCGTGGGTGTAGGATACTTGAGAGGAGTTGCCCCTAGTACGAGAGGACCGGGGTGAACGATCCACTGGTGGACCAGTTGTCATGCCAATGGCAGTGCTGGGTAGCTATGATCGGAAAGGATAACCGCTGAAGGCATCTAAGCGGGAAGCCCCCCTCAAAACAAGGTATCCCTGAGAGCCGAGGTAGACCACCTCGTCGATAGGCCGGAGATGTAAGCGCAGCAATGCGTTCAGTTGACCGGTACTAATTGCTCGATAGGCTTGATTTGATCCAGTAGAAGCCAGACTTTGCCCCTGTGGCGGGTTTGGAGGAACTGATCGAAAGTCAGATACACACCAAAAGTGTGACTTGGATGTTGCGTTTCTTTCTCGGTTTGGTGGTCATAGCGCGAGCGAAACACCCGATCCCATCCCGAACTCGGCAGTTAAGCGCCGTCGCGCCGATGGTACTGCGTCTTAAGACGTGGGAGAGTAGGTCACCGCCAAACCTAGTAAGAAACGCAACGTATCTCTCTGACGATGACCAAAGCCCCGATCAAATCAGTTTGCTTGGGGCGCCCAAGGTTCGGATATATGCCCCGAACCGGCCTCAGACAGCGCAGCGCGCGGTAGGCCACTCACAATGTCGCGGGGTGGAGCAGCCCGGTAGCTCGTCAGGCTCATAACCTGAAGGTCGTAGGTTCAAATCCTACCCCCGCAACCAA
>Ga0256841_1001177_pt1 | contig 23585 bp, 19 predicted proteins | sample 356308metaG_FD_185971 | JGI IMG/M metagenome (GOLD analysis project Ga0256841, IMG submission 185971) | Hydrothermal vent microbial communities from Mid Atlantic Ridge, Atlantic Ocean - 356-308 | ecosystem: Environmental > Aquatic > Marine > Hydrothermal vents | place: Atlantic Ocean: Mid...
TTAACCAAGCTGGATGGTACGGCCAAGGGAGGTATCGTAGTTGGGGTATGCAGGGAGTTGAAGGTCCCGGTTAAGTATATCGGTGTTGGTGAGACTCTCAATGATCTTCATCCCTTTGAACCAGATACTTTTGTAGATGCGATCTTTTAAATCAGGTCAATGGGTACCTGGGTAATCAGAATTTGGGAAACTCAGGTAAGTTTGGATTTCTAGAACTAACAAGTACCTGAATCCGTGATAGAGCTTTTTGGCTGATTTGTATAACAAGTCTAATTTCTGATTTTTAGTCATACAGCCGCGCTGGATTATTCTTCACCTCGCCAAGCAATTTTTTCCGGTCTTGCGGGTCGTCCACCTGCACCGCATCTGTGATGTCATCGCCCGTCGGACATAGCCAACTATATAGTCCGTCGGACTCTTCCTTGCATCTGCGGCCCAGATAAACGCTCACGGATTTGTGTATCTAAGGGAAAACATATGTAACCGGTTGAAATTATGACGTCCTAATTTTGTCTTTCTGTTTCTTTCATTTTCTTTCTACCTCAATAAGCGTTTTAATGCTTCGTTGTGGCGCGAAAACGCCATCAAATGGAAATTATAGGGACACGGGAAGCTTTTTCTGCCGGCCTTCCGACCATGGCTTTTGACTAAGCCTCAGCAACGGGGGACGCCTGCCCCATCCCCATTCCCCGCACCCATTTTAGGATAACGCCTTCAAAGTACCCTATACCTTGTGTAATATTCACACCGACATTTCGTTACCCATGATATCTATGTATAAAATAGGCACGGGGCTGCGGTCTCCCCCGTTGCTTAGGCAAGGAAAAACAGCGGGTCTTCAGGCAATGGCTTCAAAAAGCTTTCTATGTCCCTGACAGGAATACATGCCGGATTTTCAATTGTTTGTTGAGGACAACCCAAGGGGGGCCAGCCTTGCTGGTTAGTTAAAGAGGACGGATGAGAATAATTGAAGATTTGTCACTAGGTCGAAGCAAAACGTAGAGCGGGAACCAGTAGGCATTTAGATGGACACGGGATCAAGTCCGGCATGATGCGCAAATTGCCTTTGGCTATTTGAGTAAATATTTACGGGTTACTCAATTTATTTAGTGGGTCCGGGAATGTCTATGGTGGCACAGGTTCCGCCTCCACAACTCTTAGTAGTGATCTTTGGCTTCGGCCTCGATTTCATCCCCATGACATAGTTGGTTCGGCTAAGTACCCTTTCTAGTTCTTCAGACTTGCACTTTGGGCAAACGAGTTTCTGTTCATCGTTGGAAGACTTGAAGAGTATCTCAAACACGTCTCCGCATTTAAGGCATCGAAATTCGTATATTGGCATTTGATAACCCTTTCGAAGTAGATTTTTGATAGGCTTGTTTTTCCGTATAGCATGAAAATGCATTATTGTCACTGCTTAATCCAGTACCTGAATCCGTGACGAGACTGAACGGCTTATTTACCTAAGGCAGCGAAGCCGCAACCAAAACTCAGGACGAAGATTGATGGGTTCGTAAAAAGTCCTAAAACCGGTCATTGCGAGGATCCCACACCCACTTTATGACAATGTTTTCGAGTTTATGTCAAGATGTATGGCTTAAAGTGGGTGTGGGAGACGCGGCAATCTCATCAGTAAGGGATTGAGGATTAGGGATTAATCAGCTTCTGCTTTACCCTTTAATCCATCAATCCCTACTCCACTCTTACCTGCCATAATCAGTGAGATTGCTTCGCTTCGCTCGCAATGACAAAACAGGAGATTTTCTGGGAGACTGTCAGGATAAGACACGCTAAAACGTTACATGTTTATAGGGAAGTATTCTAAGATGTCCAACTCGCTAATTATTGGCCACATAGCCAAAGTAGATTATTCTTCACCTCGGCAAGTAACCTTTTTCCGCCCTGCGGGTCATCTACCGGCACTGCATCTGCAGCTTCATCACCCACCTGACATCGTAAGCTGTAGTCCGCCGGGCATTTCCTAGCATTTGTGGTCCAGGTGAATGATAATGAATTCAGGCAAGAATTATATTATCCTTGTTTTTTTGATATTTTTTTCTAATTTTGCTACCAAATATGATAATGTTCTACCAGTTAGACTTGGTACCGGATGACAAATGGAACTTGATTTTAATGACCTAGAAAAGAGACTGATTGCTATCCTTCCTAAAGTGGAACGTAGGTACAGGCCCGAACCGCATGGTCTTATCAGAGCTGCGGTTTTATTGCCGTTGCTTGAAAGCTCCAGGGGAGTAGAGATTCTACTTACCAGGAGGACAAACGAAGTGAAATCTCATCGAGGGCAAGTGTCCTTTCCCGGTGGTACTGTGTCTCCCGCCGACGAAGGTGTTATTGATACGGCCCTAAGAGAAACCGAGGAAGAGATAGGTCTAAGTAGATCTCAGATTAAAATACTCGGCACCCTTCCCCCAATATCTACTGTATCAACCGGTTATTTTGTGTATCCTAGTGTTGCCACACTGTTGCCACCGTTAAATTTCAAGTTAAACACAAGGGAAGTTAAGGAAATCTTTACCGTACCAGTAGAATTTATTTTGAGTGAACAAAACTGGCGACTTGATCCTGTCGAAACCCAAGATGGCACTTTTACAACATTCTATTTCAGGTACCAGGGATACCTCGTATGGGGTATGACGGCGAGATTACTTAGAAAGTTTAAGGAAATTGTTGCCATCTGTAATCTCACCCGCTAGCAAATAATGAGTGTTATATCAACTAGTTATGAGCTTACTTTGTGTTAAATCCTTTGAAAAAGCGCATGAAACGTGAATTTTATACATTTTTTTTAAAATTATTTCTTGCCATCCTTTAAGACTTAAGTATAATGGCGCTTTAGAAGAACCCTCCCATATGAAACTGTGTTTGTGAGCGGAATGAAAGTGCCTGGGGTAGAGCCTTAAAGGTCCGCCTGGGGTGGGAAAATATCAACCATAAACTCTTATTTAAAAAGGAGGAGAAGGTTTATGACAAAATCAGATTTAGTCGCAAGGATGGCCGAGGATGCAGGAATAACAAAAGCGGCTGCTGAGAAAGCTTTAAATAGCTTTATCAGTGCAGTCATCGACGCCCTGGGGGAGGGTGACAAGGTAACATTGGTAGGATTTGGTACGTTTAGCGTAGCTCAAAGAGCCGCCAGAGAGGGTAGAAACCCCAGAACCGGTGAAAAAATCACTATTCCTGCTGCCAAGGTAGCCAAGTTTAAACCGGGAAGCAAGCTTCGAGAAGCAGTAAAGTAGTAGTACTTAGATCTTCAAGGTGCCCGGCCGGCTGACAAGGCCGGGGGCACCAAATGCTTAACAGTAAGCGTCTGGTTTTCTACTGTTACAGGTGAGCCAGCATGGTTGGACCACATCGCGCTGGCCATAACAAACGGGTGAAAGTCTCTATAAAGGCCCATCTGGAGCCGAAGGTAAAATAGACTTCCAAACAAAGTGCAGCCGTTAACCAGTTCGATGAATGACGCAGAAAGATTACCCGATAATTACCCCCATGAGGGGCCGTTCCGATCCACTTATTTCCCCCGTCGTTGTCTTAGTATTTACGGTAGAAGATTTTCGAGAATTCCAAGCAAAATTTGAAAACTCCATTATTACAAAACGCGAAATTTATAACGCCACCCTACTCAATATTGACTATGAGGGTCGAACGTTAACCCTGGTTGGTCCCATAATTGGAGCACCTCAGGCGGTTCTCATTGGTGAAAAACTTATTGTAATGGGAGCCAGGGCCTTTCTCGCCTATGGATGGTGCGGCTCAATATCGCCAAAGGTCCGTATAGGAGACATTGTAATTGCCAAAAAGGCAATCAGTGAAGAAGGCACATCAAGACACTATCCTGTTAACCCCGACAAAGTACGTGCAACCGAGAGACTGGTGCGAATTATCGCCAGCCATATCCCGCCGAACAAGATTACATGTCACCTTGGAACTGTATGGTCTACCGATGCCCCTTACAGGGAAATGGCATCCAAGGTCACGAACTACCAACAACAGGGTGCCCTTTCGGTTGACATGGAAACGTCTGCACTTTTGCAGGTGGCTGCATTCAGGGGTGTTGATATTGCCCCTGTTCTCCTGGTATCCGATGAACTTTTTGAGATGAAATGGAAACCTGGTTTTAGATCTAAGAAGTTTATTGATAATAGGAAATTGATGACTAATATTATTTTGAACGTTGAAACAAATCTTCAGGATCTCTATAGGTGAACGATGTGAAAAACGGTGGCCGCAATAATGATTCCATAATGGCAATTGATGTTGGGGGAGGAACCCAGGACATAATCTTATGGGAAAGGGGCAAGAACATAGAAAATTGTGTAAAGATGATCTTGCCTTCTCCAACCCGTATCGTCGCTGGCAGGATAAGGGAGGCAATCTCGAAGGGTTTGCCAATAGCCCTTTGCGGAACTACCATGGGAGGAGGACCCACCAGCAAGGCGATAAAAGCTCACTTAAAAGCCGGATATCCTGTCTACGCACAGGAAAAACCCGCATTGACCATTCATGATAACCTGGAAGTGGTCAAGGAAATGGGGGTTGAAATCGTACCTGATCCTCCCGGAGATGCAGTTAGAATTTACATGGCGGACGTGGATACAAGGGCTCTCGATTTAGCGCTGTCACAATTCGATGTGAAGTTGCCTCGTTACTATGCGATTGCCGTTCAAGATCATGGATACTCGCCAAAGAGAAGTAACAGGGCTTTTAGATTTGCTTACTGGCGAAATTACCTCGCAGGGGGAGGACTAATTGATGACCTATGGTCAAAGGAACCACCACCTTTTATGACCAGGATGTGGGCGGTCAAGGAAAGCGTTGAGAACTCCATTGTTATGGATACAGGAGCTGCAGCAATTCTTGGTGCGCTCTGCGATGAAAAGGTGAATGCAAAGAAAGACGAGGGCTTGATTATACTAAATGTGGGTAACTTTCATACCGTTGCGGCGATAATAGTTGGCGAAGAGGTCAAAGGGATCTATGAACATCATACCGGGCTGCTTTCGGCAAAAAAGCTATTGGAACATCTGGATCGATTCAGGGCAGGAGAGTTAACGAACGAAGAAGTTTTTGAAGACGGGGGACACGGTTGTGCGTATGGTGAAGGATTTTCATCCTGTGTAGCAGGAGATCACTGTTACGTCGCTGTGACGGGTCCTCGCAGGCACCTGGTTAAAAGCCTTGGCTTTGATTTCGTTGCGCCTTACGGAGATATGATGCTAACAGGGGCTTTCGGACTGCTTAAAGCGGCCAGAAAATGCTGGAACTTTGATAATGGAGATATTTCCTAGGCAACGGATTTTTGGGAAATACCTTTTGTATTCCTTTGCGTATTTAGCACTGTTTTGCAGAACTGAAGATGTAGATAACACGGTGAAAAAATCTCAAAAAGGGAGTGAACAGGTAAATGGGTGCCAGGAATAAGGATGCTATCTATAGGCGAATACTGGAGTTAAGGGAGCAGATTAACTATCATAACTATCTTTACTACGTTTTGGATAGCCCTGAGATAAGCGACGAGGCGTATGATGCGCTATTCAGGGAATTGAAAGAATTGGAAGAAAAGCACCCTGAGTTTGTTACTCCCGACTCCCCTACCCAGAGGGTAGGTTTCAAGCCTCTCGATAAGTTTGAGTCGGTTTCGCATGCCGTTCCAATGCTCAGTCTTGAGAACGCCATGCGGGAAACGGATCTAATTGAGTTCAAGAATCGCATCACCAAGCTTCTTGGTGTCGATGATGTGGAATACGTTGCCGAACCCAAAATCGATGGATTGGCGGTGGAACTGGTATATGAAAACGGGGCGTTTGTAAGGGGATCAACCAGGGGCGACGGGTATACCGGGGAAGACGTAACTCTTAATCTAAAGACCATTAAATCCATACCGCTCGTTCTTTTCGGACCTCCAGAAGCACCGCCTGTGCCATCCCGCTTGGATGTCCGGGGTGAAGTCTACATGGACGTAGATGATTTTGAAAACTTGAACAAAGAAAGGGAAAAAAATGGCGAACCCCCTTTTGCTAATCCCAGAAATGCTGCAGCGGGATCGTTACGCCAACTTGATCCGAATATTACCGCCACAAGACCTCTTAAGATTTTTTGTTACGGGGTCGGACTCGTTGAAGGGCACACGTTCAAAACCCAGTGGGAAGTTTTACAGACTCTTAAAAAATGGGGTTTAAGGGTTAACCCTCATGTCAAAAAATGTTCGGGAATTGAAGAAGTAGTCAGGTTTTGCAGAGATTTTCAGGAAATTCGCCACACCCTTCCTTACGGAACCGATGGAGTTGTGGTCAAAGTGAATGATCTTGCACAACAGAGCATTCTCGGTGAGAAAACAAGGGCTCCAAGGTGGGCAATTGCTTACAAGTTTCCTGCCGAGGAAGCGGTTACTCGTCTCATTGATATAGAGGTTCAGGTGGGGCGTACCGGTGCGCTTACTCCCGTGGCGATACTCGAACCGGTGAACGTGGGCGGTGTTACGGTGAGACGTGCCACCTTGCACAATCAGGATGAGATCGAAAGAAAAGATATACGTATCGGGGATACCGTTATTGTGAAGCGGGCAGGTGACGTAATTCCGGAAGTGGTAAGGGTTGTGAAGGAGAAGAGAAAGGGGACAGAAAAGCCCTTCAAAATGGTTGAAAAGTGTCCTGTCTGTGGAAGCAAAGTTTTCAAACTCCCCGATGAAAGTATATTTAGATGTTTAAACGTGAGATGCCCGGCACAAATAAAAGGATCAATAGTTCATTTTGCCTCGAAGGGGGCGATGGATATCGATGGATTGGGTGAAAAGATCGTGAGTCTTTTTGTTGATAAGGGGTTCTTAAAAGATATCTCGGACATATACAGGTTGAAAGATAGGGCTGAGGAACTCGAGAAGCTCGAGGGATTTGGTAAGAAGTCCGTTTCGAATCTTTTAAATGCGGTAGAAGCAAGTAAAAAGCCGACACTGGCGAGATTCTTGTATGCCCTGGGGATTAGGCACGTTGGAGAACATATGGCGCACATTTTGGCCGAAGAGTTTGGTTCTTTGAAAAGGATAATGTCGGCATCGCTGGATGAACTAATGGCGATCAACGGGATTGGTGAAAAGGTTGCCCATAGCATTTACCACTATTTCAGAAACCCCGAGAATCTCAAGCTTATTGAGGATCTTTTTCAACTTGGGATCGAGGTTATCGAAGAAAAACCTGTGGAGCAAGAAACTCCCCTTGAGGGTAAAACTTTTGTTTTTACCGGGGCTCTTTCGTCAATGACTAGAGGTGAAGCATCCCAAAAGGTTAAAGAACTGGGAGGTAGAGTTTCAAACTCGGTGAGCAAAAAAACGGACTTTGTGGTTGTGGGAGAAAATCCCGGCTCAAAATACGAAAAAGCCAAGAAACTTGGAGTAACGGTGCTTTCGGAAGAGGAATTCCTCAGGCTACTGGAACAAGGGAGGGAATAATGGAGAAGAAGGCAGTGAGAGTAATTATTGAAGGTATAGTTCAAGGTGTTTTTTTCAGGGCTTACACTCAAAAAGCGGCCTTCGAATACGGTGTCAATGGCTGGGTGAGGAATCTACCCGACGGCAGGGTAGAAGCCTTTTTTGAAGGTGAAAAGGATCGCGTTGATAAAATGATAGCATGGTGCTACAAGGGATCTCCGTCCAGTAGGGTGGAAAATGTAACAGTGGAAGAGGTGCCCTACGAGGGGAAATATTCGGATTTTAAGATTGTATTCTAGCCGCTACCCCGACACCGGCCAACACGAAATAAAACATTTGGGTAAATTGAGTATTTAGCCAGTCAAATCTATCATTCCGGCCGGAGCTAAGCGTAGAGCCGGAATTTACACTCTCTACTGGATACCGGTTTAAGCCTGCCTCTGACCGGATCAGGGGGGCGGCATGAAGTACGAAAGGCCCTTGGCTATTTGAATAATTAATCGGGGATTTCTATAAAAATGCGGAAGAACACGAGCTATGCGGAACTAATCCATCGCCCAAGAAGAGCCGGATCGTAATGCTGGGAGTCCATGCAAGCGCCACTGTAGATAACTGTCTCCGGTCGTTTTTAGGCAGGTAAATTGTCCCAAGAACATGTAAAAACGCCAACAAGTAATATTGCCAACTCACGTATAACTTCATGCACTCTTTGTAATGGCTTGATTGGTCTAACGGTTTCAGCCGTGAGCAAAGAAGTGATTTGCACCACAAAAAAAATTGACCTCGGTATATGGCCTAATGGTAAGATGTTCAATAGAATTAAATACTTTCTTATTGGTGAGAGCTGGTTATGTGGGATAAATTTGTCCAATTTATCAAGGAATATGACCTAAGTCGGGTGATGCAACTTGTTCGCACCATAGACTGGCACAAGTTATTGACAAATCCGATTGTTATAGGGGTTACTATCGGCTTTTTGGGGTTCACGATATACAAAAAGAGGCTTAAGCCTCTCGTCTTAACTCTTTCGCTTATTGCATTTATATTCCTGGTTCAGCTTGTTACGCCTCAGGGTAGCGAGTATGTCCCGAAGGAGAAAATCTTTATGTTTATCGGGGGCGGGATTGGCCTCGCTATACTCAATATATATATATTCTTTTTTCATGATTAGAGCGTTACATACGACTGTCCGTCCTTTCTAATCAGGCTTCCTGGCGTTAACTCTTTCTTTTAATTCCTTTCCGACCTTGAAAAACGGCAGTTTTTTCGGCTTTACGTTTATTACTTCCCCGGTCTTGGGATTCCTCCCCTGGTAGCCATCGTATTTTTTAACTTTAAAGCTGCCAAAACCTCGAATTTCGATTCGTTCTCCCCGTATGAGCGCCTGTTCCATGCTTTCAAAGGTCGTGTTCACGGCTATCTCAGCCTGCTTGATAGTAATGCCTTCTGCCTTTGCCAATTCTTCAATTAATTGACTTTTTGTCATTTATATACCTCCCTTAAAACAAAATACTGTAATTACATACGATTATACGTTGTCAAGTAGTATTTGTCCAAATTTTCTTCTTCAGGTTGCCTATTTTGCCGTTATCTTATCTATGCCATCCATGTAAGGCCTTAGTGCCTCTGGTATAATTACGCTGCCGTCTTCCTGTTGATAATTTTCTAGTATCGCCACCACCGTTCTACCTACTGCAAGTCCTGACCCATTCAACGTGTGGACAAATTCGCTCTTCCGCTTGGGCCTTTTGAACCTGATGTTGGCCCTACGGGCTTGGAAATCTTCGAAATTGCTGCAAGAAGAAATCTCTCTGTGAACTCCCTGTCCGGGTAACCATACCTCGATATCGTAGGTCTTTGCAGCTGAAAACCCAAGGTCTCCGGTGCACAGGACGACCACCTGATACGGCAGACCGAGGAGCTGTAAAACTTCTTCTGCATCCAGCAGCAAGCTTTCCAGTTCATCGTATGAAGTTTCAGGAGTGGTAAACTTTACCAGTTCAACCTTGTTGAACTGGTGCTGCCTTATAAGACCTCTGGTATCTTTTCCATAGGAGCCGGCTTCAGACCTGAAACATGGAGTATATGCCGTGTAGTACTTGGGAAGCTCTTCCACGTCCAGGGTCTCGGACCTGTGAATGTTTGTTACTGGTACCTCGGCGGTAGGTACCAGGTAATAGTCCCAGCCTTCCAATTTAAACAAATCTTCCTTGAACTTCGGCAACTGCCCTGTTCCCAGCATGCTCTGGGCGTTTGTAATAAAAGGAGGCAGAACCTCAGTGTAACCATGTTTCTTGGTGTGAAGGTCAAGCATGAAGTTTATTAGGGCTCGTTCCAGCTTGGCACCAAAATCCCAGTAAAGGGTAAAACGAGCGCCGGTGATTTTGGCAGCTCTCTCAAAGTCAAGAATACCAAGTTTTTCACCTATGTCCCAGTGGGGGAGCGGTTCGAAGTCGAATTCCGGCTTTTCACCCCACCTTTTTACTACGGGATTGTCCTTCTCATCTTTACCAACCGGTACCGATTCGTGGGGTATGTTGGGGATGTTCAACATAATGCTTTGAAGCTCCTTGTTGACACCCTCCAGTTCACTATCAAGGGACTTAATCCGCTGTGATACCGATTTCATCTTCTGGATTAGTTCTTTGGCACCCTGTCCGCTTTTCTTCAGTCGGGCGATTTCGTCGGAAACAACTCGTCTTTCGTGCCTTAATTCTTCAACTTCTTTAATAATTTCCCTTCTTTTCCGGTCAACTTCCTTGAATTTTTCTATGTCGAGATCAACGCCACGGTTTGTAAGCATCTTTGCCACGGTATCGACATTTTCTCGTACGAACTTTAAATCCAGCATGAGAACTATCCCTCGGCTATTTTGGCTCCAGTAGGTTAAAAATCTTTAGTTTTCAGTATGTTGTAGTTATGTAAATAGCATCCACGTTATTTCGTGTCAATTAATTTTCTCTCGGAAAAAATTTCAGAATTTTTTATAAATTTTGTCAGACTGCGAAAAATTGCGTTTTTGAACTTTTTCTCACTTGCTCTGAGAGTCTTCTTAAAATATGTTAAAATTTAAGAAAATCTTATCGTAAACTTATTGAGGTGTTTAATATGAAACTAGGCATAATTGGTTTTCCCGGATCTGGGAAAACGACCTTGTTCAATGCACTAACAGGCCAGAATCTTCCTGTGGGGATGGTGGGAGAACAGGCAAGGGGGGCAAACATTGGAGTTGCTTTTGTTCCTGATGAAAGGCTAGAGTTTCTTGGTAAAAAATATAGACCAAGGAAACTTACCTATGCCACTGTGCAGTTCGTGGACCAGGCGTTTGTAAAAGAGGAAGGGAGCAAGAAGAGAGAACTTGGAGAAGAGTTTCTAAACAATATCCGTCCTGTGGATGCCCTCATGCACGTAGTCAGGTGCTTCGAACACCCGGTGTACGGTAATGCTGATCCCATGGACGATATCGAAGCCCTGGAAAGTGAACTAATCCTTGCCGACTACCTAGTGGTGGAGAAAAGAATTGAACGGTTGAAGCATGAACGGCAGAAGGGTAAAGTAGGAAATCCTAGGGAGATAGAACTGCTCGAGAAGGCACTTTCGATCCTGGAAAACGAAAGACCTCTTCGTTTTTCGGAAGACATTGCCAGTGCGCCAGAGCTTCGTGGCTATTCATTTCTGTCTGCCAAGCCGGTGATTATTGTTTTGAACGAGGAAGAAGACAAAAGTTCTGCCGTTGACACGAACGAAATTGAAAAATCCTATGGTCCTTGCCTGAGCATGAAGGGAAAGCTTGAGATGGAACTTAGCCAGTTATCTGGAGATGAGGTGAAGGACTTCATGGAAGATTTTGGACTAAACTCACTTGCAAAAGAAAGGGTTATCAGGGTTTCTTACGATACGTTGAGGCTGATTTCTTTTTTTACAATTGGGAAAGATGAAGTTAGGGCTTGGACGATAAAAAACGGAACAATAGCTTTAAAAGCCGCCGGAGTTGTCCATAGCGACATGGAAAAGGGTTTTATTCGGGCAGAAGTTGTTGCCTTCGATGATTTTAAGGAATGTGGTTCGTATCAGATTGCTCAAAAAAAGGGAAAGGTACGGCTGGAAGGCAAGAACTACGTTGTTAAGGATGGAGATATAATAAACTTCAGGTTTAACATTTAACGAGATAGCAGGACGCTTCGTGAATACTGTGTCAAACAAAAGCTAGGACACAATCGTCGAGTGCGATCAAGCAACCTCTAGGACTTTGATATTCCAAGGAGATTGCTTCGACGTCTGCCTCTGGCAGACTCCTCGGAATGAGAAGATGTCGTGTTTTTTAGGAATCGATCCGCTAGATAGGTGTTGTCACAACGTTTATCAGGGTTTTACCTAGATATTTACGTTGACCTGCTTTCTAAATGCTGATAGAAAAAGTGATTCCAAAAGTACAAGTAATTTATGCCTAAGTTCATGGGTCGCCCCACTTATTCAAGTTATAATTAAAAGAGATTTACACGCCACATACAAGGAGGTCGCCGGGATGTTTGATAAGAAGAAGCTCAACGATATTAAACAAAAGAAGGAACAATGGGAAGGCGGTACGTTGAAGAAAGTTCTTGATAGGTTCCCAGAGAGAAAAGAAAAGTTCACGACGATTTCGGGTATTGAAGTAGACCGACTTTATTCGCCTCTAAATATCGAGGATTTTGATTACAATGAAAAGCTTGGTTTTCCGGGCCAGTATCCTTTTACCAGGGGCGTTCAACCTACAATGTATCGGGGGCGGCTGTGGACGATGAGGCAATACGCCGGTTTTGGCACTGCCGAAGAAACCAACAAGCGTTTCAAGTACCTACTGGAACAGGGCCAGACGGGTTTGAGTGTTGCTTTCCACTTGCCAACCCAGGCCGGATACGATTCTGACCATCCGCTATCTATGGGAGAAGTCGGAAAGGTTGGAGTTGCCGTTGACTCCATAGAGGATATGAAAGTTCTATTTGACGGTATACCTCTTGACAAGGTGACCACCTCGATGACTATTAATGCCCCCGCAACGGTGTTACTGGCAATGTACCTTGCAATTGCCGAGGAACAGGGTGTTCCCTTCGATAAGGTTGGTGGTACCGTTCAGAATGACGTTTTGAAAGAAATAATTTGTAGGGGACAATATATCTTTCCACCTCAACCTACAATGCGTTTAACGGTGGATTTGATAGAGTACTGTTACGAGCATGTCCCACGGTGGAATACCATAAGCATAAGTGGGTATCATATCAGGGAAGCGGGAGCAACCGCTGCCCAGGAGATGGCGTTTACTATTGCAGACGGAATAGCCTACGTACAGGCCTGTATTGACCGAGGCCTGGCTGTGGATTCCTTTGCGCCCAGATTATCCTTCTTTTTTAATGCGTTTACCAATGTGCTGGAAGAAGTGGCAAAGTTTAGAGCAGGTAGGCGCTACTGGGCAAGGGTGATGAAAGAACGGTTCGGAGCCAAGAACCCGAAATCGATGATGATGAGATACCATGTTCAAACTGGAGGTGTTACCCTGACTGCCCAGCAGCCGTTGAACAACATAGTTCGAGTGGCTTTACAGGCCTACGCAACGGCCCTTGGTGGGGCCCAGTCTCTGCATACCAATTCCTACGATGAAGCCCTTTGCCTGCCTACTGAACAGGCCGTGACGGTGGCACTAAGAACTCAGCAAATTGTTGCTGAGGAAAGCGGTGCTACCGAGACAATCGATCCCCTGGCAGGCTCATTTTACGTAGAAGCGTTGACGGACAAGATAGAAGCCCAGATAGATGAATACATAAAAAAGATTGATGAACTGGGCGGGACCTTGAAGGCTATTGAACTCGGTTACATTCAGAAAGAAATACAGGAAAGTGCCTACAGGTTTCAGAAGGAAATTGAAAGCGGGGAAAGGATCTACGTCGGTATAAATAAGTACGTAATGGAAGAACCTCCTCTTACGAACATACTGAAGGTGGACCCCAAGATTGGCGAAATGCAGGTCGAAAGGCTCAAGAAACTCAGGGCTGAGAGGGACCAGAAGAAGTGGAAAGAAGCCCTCGAGAAATTGCGGGAAGTTTCAAAATCTGACGAAAACGTAATGCCTGCGGTAATCGAGGCGGTGAAGGCTCGAGCCACCGTCGGGGAAATATGTGACGTGTGGCGTGACGTTTATGGTGAATACCGGCCGAAGGAATTTGTTTAATAAATGTGATGCTTGAAAAGAATGTAAGGTAGCTGACGACGGAGGAACCGTAAATGAGCAATGGTAAGGATCGGAAGATAAAAGTCATTGTAGCCAAACCGGGATTGGATGGTCATGACAGAGGTGCTAAACTCCTGGCGAGAGTATTTGCGGAAGCCGGTATGGAAGTTATTTATACCGGGTTGAGACAAACCCCTGAGATGATAGTACAAACGGCCATCCAGGAGGATGCGGACGTCGTGGGTATCAGTAGCCTCTCGGGAGTACACAACTATTTCTTTCCGAAGGTAGTGCAACTTCTCAGGGAAAACGGCCTGGCTGACGTACTGGTTGTGGGCGGAGGAATCATCCCTGCGGAAGATATCCCGAAGCTGAAAGAAGCCGGCGTGGCGGAGATTTTCGGTCCCGGTACACCCACCCAGAAGATTGTTGACTTTATAAAACAAAATGTTCGGAAAAAGTAGGTTCTAGGGATATCGCTGAGATGGAACTTGCTGAAGGTATTCTGGATGGTTCGGTAAAATCTCTTGCTCGCCTCATATCATGGCTGGAAGACGATGATGAAAGGGCTTACGAGGAAATGCGTAGGCTCTACCCTCATACGGGAAATGCCTACGTAGTAGGGATTACCGGTTCACCAGGGGCTGGTAAAAGTACCCTTACCGATAAGTTGACCCAGGTGTTGAGAAAAAAGGGTTACACGGTAGGTATTATAGCCGTGGATCCTTCAAGTCCCTTTACAGGCGGGGCTGTTCTGGGTGACCGGGTGCGGATGAGTAACCTATGCCTCGATCCGGGAGTCTACATAAGGAGTATGGCTACGAGGGGACACCTTGGAGGGGTTGCACGGGCCACCAACGATGCGGTAAGAGCCCTGGACGCTTTTGGAAAGGACATTATAATAATCGAAACAGTGGGGGTAGGCCAGGACGAAATAGACGTGATAAAGATTGTGGATACCACCATCCTTGTGCTTGTGCCAGGGATGGGGGACGTCATCCAGAGTATGAAAGCGGGTGTTATGGAAATTGCTGACATATTCGTAATTAACAAGGCAGACCACCCCGGCGCAGATCAACTGGAAACCGAAATTAATGTGAGGCTTGAACAGGATAAGCAAGCAAAGGATAGAAAATGGGTACCTCCGGTAATAAAAACGGTAGCGGTTGAAGGGAAAGGTGTCAACGATCTTGCCGCTGCCCTTGAAAGACACAGGGCTTACCTGGAGGAATCGGGGGAATTGGAGATAAAAAGAAAAAAAAGAATTAAAGAGGAGATTTTGAGTCTAGTTGAAAGTACCCTGCTAAAACTATTACAGGAAAAGTTTATGTCAGGGGATTCTTTTGAAGACATAATCGATGAAATAATGTCCGGGGAAAATGATCCATATTCGACAGCAAGGGAACTGCTTAAAAGAATTGGATTAGATGTTACTATTCAACAATAGGGAGGAATAGCATGAAAATACTTAAAATTGACCATATCGGAATAGCTGTTGAAAAGATAGAGGATGCCAGAAAATTATACGAGGAAATACTTGGCCTGGAATTTGCTGGGAAAGAAACTGTGGAAGAACAGAAGGTAACCACTGCTTTCTTTCCCGTGGGCGATAGCGAAGTGGAGTTGCTGGAATCAACATCTCCCGATGGCCCGATCGCCAGGTTCCTGGAAAAGCGAGGTCCCGGTTTCCAGCATATCGCGTTTCGCGTGGAAGACATCGAGAAAGCCTTGGAGGAACTGAAGGAAAAAGGAATCAAACTGATAGATGAAAAACCCAGAGTGGGGGCAGGCGGAGCAAAAATAGCCTTTTTGCATCCCAAGTCAACGTTCGGGGTACTGGTAGAATTATGTGAAAGAAAATAAGAATGTTCCTCAAGAGTTGTGAACATTCTGTAACAAAACTCATATGCCAGAATTTAGATGAAGGGATTAAAACTTAAAGCAGAAAATCTATTTTTTAACACGACCCTCAGAAATATTGAGGAAGGTGTTTGTTTTTTGACTCCCAATCTTACCGTGCTTTTCTGGAACGAGTCTGCGACGAAAATATTGGGGGTACCTGCGAATGAGATTGTTGGTAAGTCTCTTATCAACCTCAAGCCTGGTGACAACCCAGATGAGTGGGAAGATGCCCTTGTTGATATCGCAGAAAAAGGCAAGGATGCCAGTTTTTATATTACAGTAGGAGACGGTGAATATGAAAAAAAGGTAGCGGTTGATTTTCATGCCATTAAGGATACGAGCGAAACTCCAGGTGTAAAAACTATTGGATTTGTGGCCTGTTTCCGCGATTTATCAGGGACTCTTGGCAAGGACGCTTCGGAGTCGCTCAAGGGAATAATTGATGTTTGTACAATGCTTTTCAACGAGATACCCGACCTCGTGTTTGTTGTTGATCCCAAGAAAAAGATCGCATGGTCCAACCTTGCGGGCAGTGCGTTTATAGGGAGTTGCAATGGGGACTCGGAAGGTATGTCCTTTTTGAATCTTCTGGGTGAATGCCCAATTAAACCTAGCTGTTCTATCTATTCGTTCAGCCCCGAGAAAAGGACGCCAGTTTACGAGCTAGAAACCAAAACCCGGGGAAAGAGTTTCTCTGTAACCTGTGTACCAGTGGTTGTTCAAGGCAAGCTGATTTGTTCTATCCATTTTATGCGGGATATGACGGATATGAAACAAGCCCTGGACAGGCTCGTGAGTTCGGAGGAGAGTTACCGGAGCGTCATAGAAAACGGACGGGGCTTTTACATACACCGATTTGACAAAAATGGTAACCTTCTTTTAGCTAGTCCTTACATGGAGCAGATTTTCGGCGGTTCCCTCGATGAATATTTGGGAGACGCCAGAGGATGGATGGGGCAGATCCATCCAAGGGATATCGAAAGAGTTGCGAGGGAAGTCAACTACTCCATAGAACATGCAGTCACTTTTGATCAACAGTATAGGATTGTGCCCAGGAACAAAAAAGATGTCGTGTGGGTCAGAACTCGATTTTATCCGATATTTGACCAATCCGGAGATGTCCTTTACTTCGACGGAATTACCTTCGACATAACAGAACAAAAGCAGATGGAGAAACAGGTTATCTCCTCTGAAAGGATGAAGGCTATTGGTGAAATGACGGGTGGGGTTGCCCATAACATCAACAACCTGCTTGCCGGGATTATGGGTAATTTGCAACTCCTGGAAATGGAAGGAGCCAAGTACTTGCCTCCAACTGCTCTAAACCAGATACAACAAGCATTTCTCGGAAGCAGGCGAATCGGTGAACTAGTTAAGCAGATGCTTACTTTTGCAAGAGCTGAAGACAGTGATGATACGTGGATAAACATAAGCGTCCTTGCCATAATCAACAGGGTAATAAAACTCACTGAGCCACTGTGGAAAGATGCGAAGCAGAAGGAAGGGAAAGAAGTAAGATTCAGGGTTGATCTTCCTGAAGAAGTGCAAGTCGTGGGAAATATAAACGAGCTTACAACTCTTTTTAACAATATAATAGTGAATTCCATCGAAGCTATTGATGACGTGGGAAGTATTAGTATTACGGGAGAGCGCAAATCGGATAAGTTTGTCGAGATAGTTATTTCGGATACCGGCAAGGGGATGACCCCCGAGACGTTAAAAAGATCCATAGAGCCTCTTTTCTCCACGAAGGGCACGGTAGGAGTCGGTATGGGACTTTCTGTTGCATACGGTATCGCCAAGAAGTATCAGGGTGATATAAATATAACCAGCGAAGCGGGGAAGGGTACAAGGGTATCAATTGTTTTACCCAGTGGTTACAAGGAGGAAGTCCCCGAGGTGGGAGAAGAGCAAGAAATCATGATAACCGGAGGTGGCATCATCAGGGTTCTTGTGATTGAGGACGAGCCTGATGTAAGGGAAATATTAGCCTTGTTCCTGGAAAAGAGAGGATATGAGGTGGAAGTGGCTTCTTCGGGACACGAGGGAGTAAAAATGTTTCTCAACCGACCTTTTGACGTAGTTTTTACCGACCTTGGCATGGCCAGGATGACAGGGTGGGAAGTTGCGCAAAAGATTAAATCCGAAAAGCCGGAGACGAGAGTCTTCCTCTTAACCGGTTGGGGATCGGAAATAGAAAAAGAAGACCAGAAAATGAAGTTTATAGATGGAGTTGTCTACAAACCTTTTGATTTGGAGAAACTGAGCAACCTACTGGCTCAATTTTCCTCCCCTTGATTTTTGTCCCCCCTTGTTCAAGGGGGGAACAGTAATTTTGCTTCCTCGCCAGCCTAGGACGTCTCTTCGGCTTTTTTTATGAACTCAGCCTCGGCTTCCGTCTGTTTTTTCTCTAGTTCTCGGAACTTTTTGTATATTTCTGGAAATCGATCCTCGTACATCTTGTAAATAATTGGTTTGCCACCGTATTCGAGTTCCTTGTCCGGCAAGATACCTGGGTAAAAGACGCCGTGGCGTTGCATGTATTCGGCAATCTGAAGTGCCAGTCGCCTAGATTCGTCGAAAGATATGTCTCCCAGAAGATCCGTTGGCCCAATGAATTCCCCGCGGTTGATCTGAAAACCTAGACCAATCACCCTTGGTGGTCCGTCGTTGTATGTAGGGTCACAGTTGAATATGGAGCAGGGCATAAGGGGCCTTAGAGACGAACCGCGCATCCCACCAGGCACAAGACCAGGGAAATGGAAAGCGTTTACAACTTCGCCTACAGCCGGTAAACCGCTCTGGGACCTCACTATACATACAGGATCATCTTTGCCTACGTATTTGCCGGCGATGAAGCTCAAACGCGTAGTTGAACATACCGCCACAGGTTCATCTTCTGGCTTCCGGGTATAGACGTACGCAACCGCATACTCCTCGGAACCGAGAAATGCCTTGATGGCAGTTCTTTCTTCCGGGGAAACAAAGAACCCGTCAGCACCCGTTTTGAGATGCTTGATCTGGAACTTAAAACCTGCGAAGAACTTTGGGTCAACGGCTAAACCTATGGAATTGTATGGACTGCAAAACATGTTGTAAAGAGGCCTGTTGAATGCATATGGGGATGTCTTGTCTGCAGCAAAAACTATTACCGGTTCCGTCTTCCTCAAAGTGAATTCCAATTCAGCCACCCCGGGTCCCATCCCCTGTACGTTACCGGAGAACTCCGAAACCAGTATGTCCTGCATCGCACCGTATAGACTCATTTCCTGCGCAATCTTCCCTGCTTCTAAAAAAGTATCAAAGGCTAGTTTATGTATTTTTTCGTCTCCCGTGCCCCTAGTGTGGGTCATAGTAAGATTCATGTCGTCACCGACACGGAAAACGACACCATCTACAATGAGTTCGTCCTTGATGGCCTGGATAAGTAGCTCTTCGGCTTTCTCCAGCATCTTGTAGTGGGGTTGTACATGGCCTGTGTGAGAACCTACGTCTGCCTTGATGCTGGAAAGGGTAAGCTTCTCCCCGGGGGTAACCTGCAAGCCAGGTACATTTTCCCCCTTTTCTCTCATCTGTTCTCGCAGGGGAACAGGTTTCCAAACACCCATCGGTTTGTCGTTGGTTATAATTACTGGCATGGCTATACCTCCTTTTCCTGGTAGGTTAACAGCAAAAGGGAAAAATAGGATAATCCCAATTTTCCGCTCTATATTAGAACGTCTGATGACGTTTTAATCACATGCGTACCCTGAAAAGGAGTAAATTAAGTGAGTGTTTACTTTGCGTCCCTAACAGCCCTGACGAAATAGTTCGCATACTTCTCTTGCATACGATAAACACCACCGTAGTAAAAGTCAACATAAACGGCCATGTGATGTTCTCTACGGGTTGATGTCCAGCACCACTTCGTTGGTCTGAAAATTGGATCAAGGTATAGCCGAGTCTTAAGGTTTTCCTCCTCTTGCAATAACGTAGAAAGCTCTTCCTTGCTCGGGTATCTCCAGTCGGAATAACCTGCAAATTTTTCTGCGTTTAGCTGTTCTACATACTCAAAACCTTCATGCCACATCATTCGCTCAGAAGAACCCTGCTGCCACATCAGGTTAGTTTCAGCGTCTGTTACCGTGCCATTCTTGTTATCGACGTAACGATTTGCCATCTTTTCCTCCTTGTAGTGTAATCTTTAAAAAGCAAACGAACACTGTGGCTCTTCAACCAATACGAGATAGAGATTCCGATGACCGGCATGAGAAAATATACACATAGTGTAGTAGCATGATCTCCATGCACGGACATTTTTTATATATAATTAAATTTACTTGGAATCAAGCTCGCACATGTAAATTCTTCACGGGATGCTCCAGGTGATTATTGCGAGGCCAAAAGTTGCCTTGAAAACAGACCATGTATTAAGGTCTCAATTTTCTTATTTTGTTTTGATGAAAGCAGATAACATACGGGACAAGTTTTGTGCAAATTATCACATTTTCTCCAATATCAAAGCATACAGTTGGCTTGGCATCGGTGATATCGATTACTTATATGAAAGTACCTGTTAGTTCCTCAACCATTTTCTTATTGTTTTTACAACATCCTTTGGATGAACTGGCTTTTTCAATATTTCATCTACCTCGAATTGATCTCTATTGTTTTCAAGCTCTGCAGAATCGTGGGCCGTCATGGCTATTACAGGTACGTGGCTCCATTTATCGTTTTTCTTTATTCTTTTTACCAGTTCTTTTCCGTCCATCTCCGGCATTTGGATGTCTGCGATTATCAAGTCGAAGGGTTGTTCATTCAGCTTGTTCAGAGCTTCTACCCCGTTTGAAACTGTGGTTATTCGGTAGCCGTGTTTCTGGAGTAGGATTTGTATTAGACGCTGGTTTACGGGGTTATCTTCTGCAAGGAGGATATGGGGAGAAAGTTGGGAGCCACTTTCCACGGCCGGGGAAGGTTCGTCGGTTTTTTCTGCACCGGCATCGATTTTGTCAACAAGCTGATCCTTTACGATAGTTTCTAACAAAGCCTTTATTTCATTGTGTTTGAACCTTGAAGAAATAAGGTAATCAAAAGAGTTTCTGAGCTCGTGGCTCAGATCCTCTGAAGTTGATGTTGTACGGACTCCTATGAGGGTCACGGGTGAAAGGTTAAGTTCCTTTTTTATGGAAAAACCGTAAGCTGATTGCTCGGGCGGTTCTTCCTGCAAAAATACAAATATAACAAGGGGAAGGTCTTGTTCGAAGCTTTCGTCTTTAATGGCTTTTCTAAACTGATCGATACTGGGAAAGAAATGGTAGGAAATTCTTGATTTAAGGAGAAAAGCCTTAAGTGAGTTCCAGTCGAAATTTTTAGCTCCGTATGCTCCGATTACAACGATCTTCAGATCCGCAATACCACTGCCTTCCTCGAAAATACCTTCCTCAAGTTCGGTTATCTCAAACGGCAAAATTATGTGAAACGTGGTACCTTCCTCGGTGTTATCTTCCTTCCATATTTCACCGTTCATGATTTTTACGAGTTTTTCGCATATGGCCAGGCCAAGGCCTGTTCCTCCAAAACGACGGGCAAGGGAGTCGTCAACCTGCGAGAAGGGTTCGAAAATTTCATTTTCCTTTTCCCTAGGAATACCGATGCCGGTATCTTTTACTGTAAACCTTAATAGTACCTGTTCTTCTATGTGGTCTTCCACTTCGATATTAAAATGTATTTCCCCCGTGTCAGTAAATTTTACTGCATTATCCAGTATATTTAGCATGATCTGGTGAACTCTTTCAACATCACCCTTGAGCAACAATGGCACATCGGAAGACATGGAATAACAGAAATGTATTCCCTTTGCGACGGCCTGGGGTTCGATTATTTCTACTAGGGTTTGTACAAGGTCGTGAGGGCTGAAATTTACGGGGTGTAACTTTAGAGTCTCAGTGTCAAGCTTCGAAAAGTCCAGTATATCGTTAATAAGTCTCAGAAGTTCGTTTGCAGACCTCTTAATAATCTGGAGGTATTCTTCAATCTCTTCGTTGCCCGTTGACGAGCTTAGCGCCAGGTCAGTCATGCCTATGATCCCGTTTAGCGGGGTTCTAAGTTCATGAGACACGCTGGCTAGAAACCTGCTTTTTGCTACGTTGGCCTCTTCGGCGGCTTCTCTGGCGCCAACAAGGTGTGTTACGTCGGTCAAGTTTATAATGGTTCCATGGTACCCGTAAGAACTCCTGATGGGCTGCAAACGCATGGAAAGCTTCATATCCTTATAAGATTTTTCCACTACCTGTTTCTCTGTCTCTTTTGATGACTTGAAATCCCTTATGATGTTTTCTATTTTTTCATCGAATAAATCCGGACCGATATCCCATAGCCTGTTACCAGCCAAATCCCAGCTTGCCCTTCCCACCAGGTGACAAAACCAATCGCTCGCTTCCATAAGGACATCGTTTTGGTCGATGAGAATTACTCCTCCGTCCATGCCACTTATCATGGAACGCAATGTTATAGCTTCTCTCTCTGCATCCTGGTGAGCTTTGAGGATTTCGTTTTCCATCTTCTGGCGTTTTAGGGCTGCCCCCATCAAGTTAGCGGCAGTATGAAGGATCTCAATTTCAAAGTCTTGCCATATTCTTTTTTCTTGATCGTCTAGGCACACAAGAAAGCCAAACCAGGTGTTTTCCACAAACACAGGAACGAGGAGCACCGAGTTGGTATCGAAGTGTTCAAAAAAGCTTTTCTCGCTTTCGGGAAACGAGTCAACCGTTCCCACTATCTCCTGGCCCGTTTTTAGTGCGTTGAGCCAGCTTTTGGGTATTACGAAGCTCGAATCGGGTTCCTGGCTCCTCTCGCACTTTTGCAGCGTGCCGCCTTTTCTCTTCCAGAAATATTTTAAAGTTAGCTTAAGTATCCTGCCGTGTCTTTTCGAGACTTTTACAAAGCATATCTGGTCAAGGTTCAAAATTGCCCCGAGATTCAGTAGCATGTCGCTGAAAATTTTGCCTATGTTTCTGCTGCGTAGAAGACGCTGAGAGATGGAAGCCAGAGTTTCCAGTGCCTGATCTCTTTGTCTTAGTGATACATCCGATCGGCCCCCTTCGATTTCACCCTTCACAATCACGAGGATTTTATCTTTATCAGGATCTTCAATTTTACTCCAGACAGTTTCGGCGAGCATGTATTTGCCGTTGGCGTGTTGGAAAGCAATCGCATCAGATGTAACACTTTTTACGTTTTGAAGTTCCGAAAGGATCCTGGCTATTTCTTTTCTGGGGTTAGCTATAAACTCTATAATGGAAGCACCGTTAACCCTGTGATCCTCAGTGGAAACCCATTCCAGGAAGCTTTCGTTTGTCTCCAATATCTTAAGAGTTTGCGAGTCAAAAATGAGCAAAGGCAGTGGCAGATTATTAAGAAAACTTTCCTGGGAAAAAGAAGAGGAAGCTATCATTGCCTTCCTTTTAAAGGGATCAGGGGTTTATGATCACGAGAAATAACCTATCTTAATATTCACTATACAGATAAATTTTTAAGTTGTAAATATTAGCAAGTAGAGAACAGAGCTTTTGGATGAGGGACTTCAGGCAACACAAGGATCGAATTTCTTGAGGAAACTCTGATTAATTCCGATTTATATAACCCCGATACAACAAAAAGAGACTACTAAGAAGAATCCAGAAACCGTTATTCCATCCGGAGCAAAACGTAGAGCCGGAATCTACGATTCTCTCACTGAATGCCGGATGAAGCCTGCCCCTGAGCAGATCTGGGGGGCATGACGTGCAGGAGCCCATTGGCAAGCAAAGTCCTGAATCCGTGATCGTTCCCTGGGCCGCAGATGCAAGGAAGAGCCCGACGGACTATAGTACGCTATATCCGGCGGGCGATGACGCCGAAGATGCGGTGCAAGTGAACGACCCGCAGGGCGTAAAAAGATTACTTGACAAGGTGGAGAATAATCTATCCTGGCTATGTAGTCAATAGTGAGCGATTTAGACAAGCTATACAAATTAGCCATAAGGTCACGTCACGGATTCAGGTAAGTAATTAAGG
>Ga0256841_1001178_pt1 | contig 23561 bp, 21 predicted proteins | sample 356308metaG_FD_185971 | JGI IMG/M metagenome (GOLD analysis project Ga0256841, IMG submission 185971) | Hydrothermal vent microbial communities from Mid Atlantic Ridge, Atlantic Ocean - 356-308 | ecosystem: Environmental > Aquatic > Marine > Hydrothermal vents | place: Atlantic Ocean: Mid...
ACTCCTGTACTCCCTGGAAGCGATTTCCTATAATCGCGGCGGCATTGCGCGCCACCGTAGCTCAGCTGGTAGAGCAACGCACTCGTAATGCGTAGGTCAGGAGTTCGAATCTCCTCGGTGGCTCCATCTTCGGCCCTTCCTTTCAACCGCCGGCGGGCATCGCCACCAGGATGGGCAGGCGCACGTTGCGGTTCTCCCAGAAGTTGTAAATCAGCCGTCGCACTGTCGGGCTCACCCGCTGCCCTTTGCGCACCAGCAGCCTCCCGTCGGTGGTGGTGACGTCCTCGTGGAGCACCATGCCGTCGGCGAGCCCCGGGATGTCCACCTCCATCACCTCCTCGGCGCACTCTCCCGTCTCCAGCGTTTCCAGCGCCTCCAAGATCCTCGGGTCGTAGCTCTTGTGGTTCCACCGCATACGCGCCAGCGCCTCCTCCGGCGACAGGCCAGCGCCCAGGGCTCTTTCGTAGTCGTGCGTCACCTTGAGCAGCCGCGCGCCCAAGGGGATCTGTTTTCCTACGTGCCCGCCTTCCGGGAAGCCGCTGCCGTCGTAGCCCTTCTCCTGGTAGCGGATGCTCTCGGCCAGGGGCTCCATGCGCGGGATCCTAGCCAACAGGCTGGCGCCCACCTCGGGGTGGTGGCGGAAGGCGCGCGCCTCGTCTTCGTCGAGGGGAATGCCCTGAGCGACCTTCTCGCGCACCCGTTCTGGCAGCGCCACCCAACCGATAAGGCAGAGCGTGGCCAGAGGTTCGAACCACCATTCGGGTTCCATTCCCAGTTGACCAACGATGCCGCACATGCGCTTGCGGATGGCCGCGGTGCGACCGAAGCCCTCGGGATTGAGCAGGGCCAGCACCTCGGAAAGGGCGTTCAGGCTTCCTTTCAGCGTCGTTTCCAGCAGCTCCTTTTCGGCGCGCAGCAGGCGGTGCTGCTGCAAGCCGGCGTCGATGGCTTCAACCAGCTTCTCCGGCGGGCAGGGTTTGTTGAGAAAACGGAAGATGTCGCCCTGGCTCACCGCGTCCACCGCCATCTGCTGGTCGGCGTTGCCGATGAGCAGGATGCGCACCGTGTCGGGGCTCTCCTCGCGGAAGCGGGCCAACAGTTCCACGCCGTTCATTTCCGGTAAGTGCATGTCGGAGGCGATCACCGCGTAATCGCCGCCTTCGCGCAGTCGATCGAGCGCCTCCCGACCGCTGCCGGCCAGCTCCAGCCGGAACCGCTTACGCAGGGCGCGCTCGTAGGCGCTCGACACCTTGGGCTCGTCAACGACGACCAGTATCCGCTTGCTCACCCCCTTCCCTCCTCTTCGAACAGTTGCAATGGAGGGCCCGGTCCAGCTCCGCCAACAGCGCTTCCGGGTCCCGCAGCCGAGAAGTGAGCTCTTCGGGGGGGAGCGGGCGACCGAAGAGGTACCCCTGGGCCTGGGTGCAGCCGTTGTCGAGCAGGAAGCAGGCCTGCTCCGCCGTCTCCACGCCCTCAGCGATCACATCCAGGCCGAGCTTCTCGGCCATGGCGATGATGGTCTGGGTGATGGCCACGTCGTCTTTGTCGTCGGGAATGTCGCGAACGAAAGAGCGGTCGATCTTGAGGCGCTGGATGGGAAAGCGCTTGAGATAGCTCAGCGAGGAGTAGGCGGTGCCGAAGTCGTCGATGGCCACACCGAATCCCTGCTGACGGAGTTTTTCCAGGATCTCCACGCTGCGGGCCGGATCGTCCATCAGGAAGGTTTCGGTGATCTCCAGCTCGATGAAGTGGGGCGGGACGCCCGCCTCCCAGGCGAGGCGGATGATGCCCTCTTCCAGCAGCGCCTCGTCCAGCTCGCGGCCGGAGAGGTTGATGCTGATCTTTTCCAAGGGGATCCCTTCCGTAAGCCAATTGCCGAACTGGGTGCAGGCCGCCCGGGTCACCCAGCGACCCAGAGGCACGATGAGACCGGTCTCCTCGGCCACGGGAATGAAACGGTCGGGCGGAATCAGACCCTTTTCAGGATGGCGCCAGCGCACCAGCGCTTCCACCCCCACCACCCGGCGTTCGGCGAGATCCACCTGGGGCTGGTAGTGGAGCTCCAGCTCGTTCTGTTCCAGGGCGCGCCGCAGGCCGTTCTCCAGGGCCAGCCGCTCGGCGGCCTCCTGCTGCATCCGCTTCTCGTAGAACTGCAGCTGACCTCCCCCCTTCGCCTTGGCGCGGTACATGGCCACGTCGGCGTTCTTCAACAGGGTGGGCGCATTGGCACCGTTTTCAGGGAAGCGCGCCACGCCGATGCTGGCGGTGACATAGATCTTCTGGTCTTGGAGCTCGAACGGGCGAGAGATGGCCTCCAGCAAAATCCGGCCGAGGTTGGCCGCCTTGTCGCCGCTGATGGACTCTTCCAACACCACGGTGAACTCGTCGCCGCCGCTGCGCGCCAGGTCGGCGGAGGGGGGCAACAGCGCCTTGATGCGCCCAGCCAGCCGCTGCAGCAGCTGGTCGCCGAAGCGATGGCCGTGGGCGTCGTTCACCAGCTTGAAGCGATCGAGGTCCAGGTGCAGCAGCGCCACCGCGGCCTTCTGGCGCGCCGCCCGCTCAATCGCCACTTCCAAAAGCTCGAATAGCCGCTCCCGGTTGGGAAGGCCGGTGAGCGGGTCCTGCTGGATGGCGCGCTGCAGCCGTTCGCGGGAGCGTTTCTCTTCGCTGATGTCGGCGAAGATGCTGATGTAGTGGGTGGTGCGCCCCTTCTCGTCCACCACCGCGCTGATGTTGCGCCACTCGGGATAGATCTCGCCGCTTTTTCGCCGGTTCCAGATCTCTCCCTGCCAGGCCCCCCGCTCGATCAGGGCGCGCCACATGTCCCGATAGAAGGTGTCGTCGTGGCGCCCCGAGCGCAACAGGCCCGGCGTCTTGCCCGCCACCTCTACCTGGCTCCAGCCGGTGATGCGGGTGAAGGCCGGGTTGACCCGGAGAATGTGCCCCTCCATGTCGGTGATCATGATCCCTTCCCGGCTGTGTTCGAACACCGAAGAGGTGAGCTGCAGCTCTTTCTCCAGGGCGCGGCGCTCGCCGATCTCCAGCTTCAGCTCCAGGTTGAGGGCGCGCAACTCCATGGCGCGGCTGTCGATGGACTCCAGGGCGGCGCGGAAGGCGCGCACCCCCTCCAGAAGCGTCTCCACCTCCGGCGCCGAATCGAGCCGCGGCACGGCCACCCGACGATCGCCCGCCACCAGGCGCCGCATGGTTTCCACCGTCAGTTGCAGATCCTGGCTCAGGCTTCTCGAGAGCACCAGCGCCAGCAGCCCCATCACCGCGAACGCCAGCACGAAAGTGCTGGTGGTGCCGAGGCGATAGGCGCCCATTCGCCGGTCCACCTGATGCAAGCCGGCCACCACCTCCTTGCGCAATCCCTCCACGATGCCGAGGAAGACCGGCAGCAGCCGCTGGTAGCTGCGCTCGGCCGCCAGCAGATGCTCCTTGGCGGCGGGGTCGCCACGGCGGGCGGCGTGGAGGAAGGCGCGGCTCGCCTGCCGGTAGCGGCGCAGTTCTTCGGGCAGGGCGCTCGCCACCCAAAGCTGCGCCGCCAGGTCGTCGGCGGCGAGTAGTTGAGCCGCCAACTGGTCCAGCGCGTCGTCGATCCTTTTCCCCTGGTCCGGTGGAAGGGGGGGTGGATTCCCCTGGCTCCGATGAAAAGGCGTCACCATCTGGTCGTGCAGCCGTTGCAGACGCCCCACCGCCTGCAGCAGTCGGCCGGCGCGCTGCAGATCCCGCCGCTCCATGCGACCGAGTTGCTTCTGCAGAGCCTGCATGGAGAACCAGCCGTTGAGTAGAGGAAGCAGCAGAAGCGCCGCGCCGAGGAAAGGAATGACCAGGAAGCGGTGATGAAGAGGCAGTCGCCGCAAAAAATTCATGGAACGTCTGGAGGGCCGCTGGCCGAAAGATTCTGACCGTATTCTTCATGGCGGCGGCCTGGCGGAAACATTAACCCCATTATCATAAATGAAAATGGCAAAGAGCGTTCACGCCTGGGCGTAACGGGTGGCGCCGCCCAGCCAGCGGCGGATCAGAGGCGCCACCCGTTCGGGCGCGTGGACCAGGAGCCAGTCGGCCGCCTCGCGCGCCTCTTCCAGGAGCGGCTGGTCGCGCACCAGGTCGGCCACGCGGAACTGCATCTCTCCCGCCTGGCGCACCCCCAGAATCTCCCCCGGACCACGCAGCTCCAGGTCTTTCTGGGCGATGCGGAAACCGTCGGTGGTCTCCCGCATCACCGCCAGCCGCGCCCGCGCCGTTTCGCCCAGGGGCGGATGGTAGAGAAGCACGCAGTGGCTCTCGGCGCCGCCGCGGCCCACCCGTCCGCGCAACTGGTGGAGCTGGGCCAGCCCCAGGCGCTCGGGGTTCTCGATGATCATGAGGCTGGCGTTGGGCACGTCCACCCCCACCTCGATCACCGTGGTGGCCACCAGAAGGTCGATGGCGCCCGATTTGAAGCGGGCCATCACCGCCTCCTTCTCCCGCGCCTTGAGGCGGCCGTGCACCAGCCCCACCCGCACCCCATCGAGCGTTTCCGAAAGCTGGCGCGCCGTCTCCTCCGCCGCCTGGCACTGGAGGCTCTCCGACTCTTCGATGAGGGTGCAGACCCAATAGGCCTGGCGGCCGGCCGCGCAGGCGGCGCGCACCCGCTCGATCACCTGGTCGCGCCGCCGGTCGGAGACCAGCGCCGTCTGCACCGGCTTGCGCCCCGGCGGCAGCTCGTCGATCACCGACAGATCGAGGTCGGCGTAGGCGGTCATGGCCAGGCTGCGGGGAATGGGGGTGGCGGTCATGATGAGCTGGTGAGGAACGAGGCCGGCGCCAGCCCCCTTGTCGCGCAGCGCCAGGCGCTGGTGCACGCCGAAACGGTGCTGTTCGTCCACGATCGCCAGCCCCAGGCGGGCGAAGGCCACCTCCTTCTGGAACAGCGCCTGGGTGCCCACCACCAGAGGCAGGCTCCCTTCCGCCAGCGCCGCCAGCACCTGCCGGCGGGCGCCTCCCTGGGTGCGGCCGCCGAGCCAACCCACTCGCAGTCCGAGAGGTTCGCACCAGCGGCGCAGATTGCGCAGGTGCTGCTCGGCGAGCAACTCGGTGGGCGCCATGAAAGCCGCCTGGAAGCCCGCCTCCACCGCTTGCAGCGCCGCCAGCGCCGCCACCACCGTCTTGCCCGAGCCCACGTCGCCCTGAACCAGGCGCAGCATGGGCCGGCGCGCGGCCATGTCGGCTTGCAGCTCCCGCAGCACCCGCTCCTGGGCGGCGGTGAGACGAAAGGGCAGCGCCTGGCGCAGCCGTCGGCGCAGGGCGCCGTCACCCCGCAGCGGCGGCGCCTCCAGCGCTTTGAGCGTGCGCCGCGCTTCGCGCAGGCTGAGCTGGTGGGCCACCAGCTCTTCGAAGGCGAGGCGACGGCGGGCGGGGTGGCGCGCCGCCGCCATGGCCTCCACCGAAGTGCCCGCCGGCGGCCGGTGGAGCTGGCGCAGTGCTTCGGCCAGGCTGAGGCGGTCGCGGCCTTTGAGGCAGTGGGGCGGCAACAGCTCTTCGAGGGCGCCGCGCTCCAGCAGCTCCAGCGCCTGGGCGGTGAGTTCCCGCCAGCCGAGCTGGTGCATCCCTTCGGTGGTGGGGTAGATGGGGGTGAGGCTCCGCTCGTCGGCCACCGCGTCGGCCGTGGTCACCGGCCGGTATTCGGGATGAATCAGTTCCAGCCCCGCCGGGCCGTTGCGCACCTCGCCGAAGCAGCGCAGCCGCGTCTCCTTTCGCAAGGCGTTCTTCTGCGCCGCGCTGAAATGGAAGAAGCGCAGCAGGATGCGGCCGCTGCCGTCGTTGAGATGCACCAGGAGGGAGCGGCGCCGGCCGAAGCGGATCTCCACGTGCTCCACCTCTCCCTCGCACACCGCTTCGTCGCCGGGGCGCAGCGCTCCCAGCGGCACCACCCGGGTGCGGTCCTGGTAGCGCAGCGGCAGGTGGAAGAGCAGGTCCTGCACGCTCTCGATGCCGAGCCGCGCCAGCCGTTCGGCCCGCTTCGGACCCACGCCTCTGAGCGCGGTGACGGGCGTTTCCGAAAGGGAGCGAATCTGGTTCAATGGGGTTCCGTTCCGGCAGGTCGTTTCACCGCAGAGCGAGGTTCAACCGCCATGATCCATCAGCAGACCCTCTCCTTCCAGACCCGCGGCCGCGGCACTCTGAACATCTCGCGCGAGGTGGCGGGGGTGGTGCGCGATGCGGGCATCGCCACGGGCCTTTGCCATCTCTTCGTGCAGCACACCAGCGCCTCGCTGATCCTGTGCGAGAACGCCGATCCTCAGGTGCGCCACGATCTGGAGCGGTTCCTGGCGGAGCTGGTTCCCGACGGCTCCCCCCTTTTCCGCCACACCGCCGAGGGTCCCGACGACATGCCCGCCCATGTGCGCACCATCCTCACCCAGATGGACCTCACCCTTCCGGTGAGCGGCGGCGCCTTGGATCTGGGCGTCTGGCAGGGCATCTATCTCTACGAGCATCGAGCCCGTCCCCATCAGCGGCGGGTGGTGGTGACCCTCACCGGGGAGTGAGCTCCATCACCGCGTCCATCTCTACCGCGGCATCCTTCGGCAGGGCCGCCACGCCGATGGCGGCGCGCGCCGGGTAGGGCTCCTGGAAATAGTCGGCCATCACCTGGTTCACCAAGGGGAAATGGGCCAGGTCGGTGAGATAGACGTTGAGCTTGACCACGTCGGCGAGCGAGCCGCCGGCCGTCCGGGCCACCGCCGCCAGGTTTTCGAAGACACGGCGGATCTGCGCCTCCATGTTGCCCTCCACCAGCTCCATGGTTTCGGGAACCAAAGGGATCTGCCCCGACAGCCACACCGTGCTTCCCGCCTTCACCGCCTGGGAATAGGTGCCGATGGCCTGGGGCGCCTCGTCGGTGCGGATGATCTCTCTGCTCATGATTCTGACTCCGATGGTGATGAAAAAAAGAAATTTTCCCACAGATGCCGCCGCGAGGAGCGCGCGGCCGGAGGGTCACGGCGCCGGGCGCTCTCCGCCGCGCCCGCGAGCCGCGACCAGCAGGAGCAGCGCCAGGCTCACCGCCGGTCCGTCAGGCCAGCGAGCGTAGGGGGTGGCGCCGCCGAGCGGCTGGATCTCGCCCTCGACCACGCCCCGCCGGAACTGCGCCAGTCGCCGCCGCACCCGCCCCTTTTCGTCGATCAGGGCGGAGATGCCGGTGTTGGTGGCGCGCAGCATCCAGCGTCCGTTCTCCAGGGCGCGCATGCGCGCCATCTCCAGATGCTGGTGGGGAGCCAGCGAGTCGCCGAACCAGGCGTCGTTGCTGGCGTTCACCAGAAAGGCCGCTTGCGGCAGCGCCGCCGCCACTTCGTCGCCGAAGGTGTCTTCGAAGCAGATGGAGAGCCCTGCCGGATGGCCAGCCAGCCGCAGCAGCGGTTTGCCGCTCTTTCCCGGCGAGAAGTCCGACATGGGAATGGCCAGCCGCTCCGCCAGGGGCTGCAACAGGGCGCGCAGCGGCATGTATTCGCCGAAGGGGACCAGATGGCGCTTGCGATATTCGCCCCGCCCCGAGGCGCCCAGGCTGATGAGGGCGTTGTAGTAGCGGCCATCGGCGTCGTCGCTGGCGATGCCCAGCAGCAGCGTGCGCCCCTCCCGGGAGAATTTGCGGTGCAGCGGCTCCAGCACCGCCGTTTCCACTTGGCTGGCGAAGGCGGGCACCGCCGTCTCCGGCCAGATCACCAGTCTCGCCTTGGGCGCCCGGCCGGTGAGCTCGGCCAGCAGCCGCAAGGTGGGTTCGAACTGCTCGGGCCGCCATTTCACCGCCTGGGGAATGTCGGGCTGCACCAGGGCCACCGGCAGGGGGGCGCCCGTCGGATGGCTCCACTCCACCTGCCGCATCAGCCAGCCGCCACTCCACAGGAGCGGCAGCAACAGCAGCCAGGGGGAGCGCCAGCGGATCAGCAAAAGAGCGCTCAGCGCCACCAGCAGGCTCAACCCATAGACCCCCACGAGGGGCGCGTAACCGGCCAGGGGGGTGTCGATCTGGGCGTAGCCCAGGCTCAGCCAGGTGAAGCCGGTGAGAAACCAGCCGCGCACCCACTCCAGCAGCGTCCAGAGCGCGGGCCAGGCGAGAGGGGCTTGGGGGAAGAAGCGGCGGGCCAGCCAGCCGGCCGCGCCGTAGAAGAGCGCCAGCGAGAGGGCGAAGAGGAGGGTGAGGGCCACCGCCAGGGCCGGAGACATTCCGCCGAAGCGGGCGAGGCTGTGATGCACCCAGAAGACGCCGAAACCCAGCAGTCCCGCCCCCCAGGCCCACCCCAGCAGGAAGGCGCGGCCTGGCGCCGCCTGCCGCCATAGAAAGAAGAGCGGCACCAACCCCAGGGGCGCCAGCCAGCCCAGCCCGAAAGGGGCGAAGGCGGCGACGGTGGCGGCGCCGGCGGCGAAAGCGGCGAGGAGGCGGAGGGAGAACTTCATGCTCTCTTGGGGGGACGGGTTTCGGCCCGGCGCTCATTTCCAGGTGCCTCGAGAAAGGGGGAAGTCTTCCCTTGGCTTTTCGACGGGACGTCCGAGGCCAGGGATGGCCGAGGCCGAGCGCACAGGGAAGTGCTCGTCGCGATCCCGTCGAAAAGCCAAGGGAAGACTTCGTTCCGCTTCGGTCCGCATGCCGGGACGCGAGGACGCCGGGCCGAAACCGGGCCCGCTGGCGGCGCGTGGACATGAGCGGCCGGCGTCCGCCTCAATCCTCCGCCGCCTCCGCCGGCAGCTTCTCGACGTCGAGCAGGCGGATCTTGCGGCTGTCGGCGCGCATCACGGTGAAACGGAAGCCGCCGAACTCCGCCGACTCTCCGCGCTTGGGAAGGTGGCCGAGGCGGTTCACCACCAGGCCGCCGATGGTGTCGTACCCCTCGCTCGGCAAGGCGGTGCCGAAGAAGTCGTTGAACTCCTCGATGGTGGTGTGGGCCTTGGCGGTGTAGCGCCCTTCGCCGCGCTTGAGGATGTAGGCGCCCTCGTCGAAGTCGTACTCGTCCTCGATCTCGCCCACGATCTGTTCCAGCACGTCCTCGATGGTGATGAGGCCGGCGGCGCCGCCGTACTCGTCCACCACGATGGCCATGTGGTTGCGGCTGCGGCGGAACTCCCGCAGCAGCACGTCGAGCCTTTTGCTCTCGGGCACGAAGACCGCCGAGCGGAGGATGTCGCGCATGTCGAAGCGGCGGGCGCCGCTGCCGCAGAACTGAAGCAGATCCTTGGCCAGGAGGATGCCCACCACCTCCGACTTGTCGTCGCCGATCACCGGAAAGCGGGAGTGGGCCGACTCGATGATCACCGGCAGGATCTCGTCGAGAGGCTTGTCCCGCTCCACCACCACCATGCGCGCCCGCGGGATCATGATGTCGCGCACCCGCAGCTCCGAGACCTGCAGCACTCCCTCCATCATGGAGAGGGCTTCGCCGTCCATGAGACGGTGCTTGCGCGCCTGCCGCAGGATCTGCACCAGCTCTTCCCGGTTTTCCGGCTCCATCGGCGCCAGGGCGGCCAGCAGCCGCCCCAGCCGCTTGCGGATCGAGGAGGCGTCGGGCGAAGAGTCCTTGCCGCTCATGCCGCCTCCCGATAGGGGTCGGGGATGCCGAAGGCTGCGAGGAGAGCGCGTTCCTTCGCCTCCATCGCCGCCGCCTCTTCCTCCGTCTGGTGGTCGAAGCCGCGCAGATGGAGCACGCCGTGCACCACCATGTGGGCCCAGTGGTGCTCCAACGGCTTGCGCTGCTCGCGCGCCTCGCGCGCCACCACGGGCGCGCAGATCACCAGGTCGCCCAGGTGCCCGCTGGGAACCCCGGGGGGCGCCTCGAAAGGGAAGGAGAGGACGTTGGTGGGGCGGTCCTGGCCGCGGAAGTCGCGGTTGAGCCGGCGGCTTTCAGCCTCGTCCACCGCCCGGATCACCAGTTCGCGGCGGGGTTCGTCCTCCAGCGCCGCTTCCACCCAACGGCGGAAACTGCCTTCATCGGGCAGGCCGTCCGCCTCCGTGGCGTATTGCAGCTCCAGGTTCATGCGTGGAACCTGGAGGGCGGCGAGAGCGGAGCGATCAGGGCGATCATGCGCGCGCCCTTCCGCCGCGGCCGTCGTAGGCCTCCACCACCCGCTGCACCAGCGGATGGCGCACCACGTCGCGGGCGTTGAAGAAGGTGAAGCTGATGCCCTCCACGTCGGCCAGTACCTCAATGGCCTGGCGCAGCCCCGAAGGCTGGCCCTTGGGCAGGTCCACCTGGGTGACGTCCCCGGTGACCACCGCGGTGGAGCCGAAGCCGATGCGGGTGAGAAACATCTTCATCTGCTCCGGCGTGGTGTTCTGCGCCTCGTCGAGGATGATGAAGGCGTCGTTGAGCGTGCGGCCGCGCATGTAGGCCAGCGGGGCCACTTCGATGACGTTGCGCTCCACCAGCCGGTGCACCTTCTCGAAACCGAGCATCTCGTAGAGGGCGTCGTACAGCGGCCGCAGATAGGGGTCGATTTTCTGCGCCAGGTCGCCGGGGAGGAAGCCGAGCCGCTCGCCCGCCTCCACCGCCGGCCGCACCAGGATCAGGCGCCGCACCCGGTCGCGCTCCAGCGCCTCCACCGCGCAAGCCACCGCGAGATAGGTCTTGCCGGTGCCTGCCGGCCCCACGCCGAAGTTGATGTCGTGGCTCATCACCCGGTGCAGATACTCCCGCTGGTGGGGACCGCGCGGGCGCACCAGCCCGCGCTTGGTCTTGATCACCACCTCGGGCACTTCGGGTTCCACCGGGACGAGCAGCTCCTCCACCCCCGACTCCTGCAGGAAGAGATGGACGTCGGCGGGCGTGAGCACCTCCTCGGCGGTGGCCTCGTACATCATCTCCAGAACCCGGGCGCCGGCGTCGATGGCCTCGCGGCTGCCGAGAAGGTGGAAGGCGGCGCCGCGGTTGTTGATCTCGATGCCCAGGCGCCGCTCCAGTTGGCGCAGGTGCTCGTCCATCTGTCCGCAGACGTTGCGCAGGCGCTCGTTGTTTTCCGGTTCGAGGACGAGATCGAGGGATTGGGGGTGGTCGGCGAGAGAGGTTACGGTCATACAGCGTTCAGGAGTTGACTACGGAAGGGAGGGGCGAGGCCAGCTCGCCGCGAAGGGAGTTGGGCAACGCCTCGGTGATGCGCACATCGACGAACTCGCCGATGAGCCGTTCCGGCCCGGCGAAGTTCACCACCCGGTTGTTCTCGGTGCGTCCGGCGAGCATGGCCGGATCCTTGCGCGAGGGGCGCTCCACCAGGATGCGCTGCACCGTGCCCACCATGCGCCGGCCGATGCGCTGGGCGTTGGCGTCGATGGCCCGCTGCAGCTCGGCCAGGCGCGCCTTCTTCACCTCCAGGGGCACGTCGTCGGGGTAGTCCGCCGCCGGGGTGCCGGGGCGGCGGCTGTAGATGAAGCTGAAGGAGTGGTCGAAGCCGATCTCCTCGACGAGCTGCATGGTGAGGCGATGGTCGGCGTCGGTCTCGCCGGGAAAGCCCACGATGAAGTCCGAGGAGATGCTGATGTCGGGGCGCACCTGGCGCAGGCGGCGGATCTTCTGCTTGTACTCGAAGGCGCTGTGGCCCCGCTTCATGGCCATGAGGATGCGGTCCGAGCCCGACTGCACCGGCAGGTGGAGAAAGCTCACCAGCTCGGGCACTTCGCCGTAGACCTCGATGAGGCTGTCGGAGAACTCCACCGGGTGGGAAGTGGTGAAGCGGATGCGGTCGATGCCGTCGACGGCCGCCACGTAGCGGATCAACAGCGCCAAGTCGGCCACCCCGCCGTCGTGCATCTCTCCGCGGTAGGCGTTGACGTTCTGCCCCAGCAAGTTCACTTCGCGCACCCCCTGCTCCGCCAGCGCCGCGATCTCGGCGATGACGTCGTCGAAGGGGCGGCTGATCTCGGTGCCGCGGGTGTAGGGCACCACGCAATAGGTGCAGTACTTGGAGCACCCCTCCATGATGGAGACGAAGGCGGTGGGACCCTCGGCGCGGGGCTCGGGCAGGCGGTCGAACTTCTCGATCTCGGGGAAGCTCACGTCCACCACCGGGGCGCCGGTGGCGCGGGCGCGGTCCAGCATCCGCGGCAGGCGGTGGAGGGTCTGGGGGCCGAAGACCAGGTCCACATAGGGGGCGCGGGCTCGGATCGCCTCGCCCTCCTGGCTGGCCACGCAGCCGCCCACGCCGATGAGCAGCTCCGGCCTGTGCCGCTTCCGCTCCTTCCAGCGGCCGAGCAGCGAAAAGACCTTCTCCTGGGCCTTCTCGCGGATGGAGCAGGTGTTGAGCAGCAGCACGTCGGCTGCTTCGGGATCGTCGGTGAGCTCCAGGCCGTGGGACTCGGCGAGCACGTCCGCCATCTTGGCGGAGTCGTACTCGTTCATCTGGCAGCCGAACGTCTTGATATATAACTTGCCGGACATCCAGGGTTCATCTGTGGAAAACGGCCTGAAATTGTAAAACTTTCAGCCGGTTTCCGCCACGCCCGGCGTGCCGCCGCTCAAAGCCCGACCAGTTCGGCGTGCACCCCCTGGCGGCGCACCTTCTCCAGCAGCACGGCCGCCTCCACGCCCGCGGGATCGTAGTCCACCAGCATGAGGTGGCGCGCCTTCTCCGGCACGCAGGCGCAGTAGACGCCATCGATCTGGCTCAGCTGATATTCGATTTCGTGGATGTCTTGATCGTCCAGGTTCTCGTCGATGTGGATCAGGACGTCTCCGCAATGTCTGCCCATGATGCTCCTCCTCGTCGTCGTTGGCAAAGGCCGCGCAGCCTTTTCCCCAAAAGTAGACCATCTCTCGGCGAATGCAACTTCCAGCCGGGCCCTGCGCCCTTTACACTGGGGGCATGAATCACCGTCCCCGCAAACGCTTCGGCCAGAACTTCCTCCATGACTCCGGCGTCGTCGGCCGCATCCTGGCCGCCGTGGCTCCGCGGCCGGAAGAGCACCTGGTGGAGATCGGCCCTGGCCGGGGGGCCATTACCGCCGGGCTGCTGGAGAGCGGCTGCCGGCTGGAGGTGGTGGAGCTGGACCGCGACCTGGCGGCGGCGCTGGAAGAGCGGTTCGGCGGGCGGAAGAACTTCCACCTGCACCAGGCCGATGCGCTGCGCTTCCCTTTGTGCGACCTCAAACCGGAAGGGGGGCGGCTGCGGGTGGTGGGCAACCTCCCCTACAACATCTCCACCCCTCTGTTGTTCCACCTGCTGGAAGAGGCCTCCTGCATCCGCGACATGCACTTCATGTTGCAGAAAGAGGTGGTGGAGCGCATGGCCGCGGCGCCCGGCACCAAGCGCTACGGCCGCCTCGGCGTCATGCTCCAGGCGCGCTGCGCGGTAAAGCCTCTTTTCACCGTCGGTCCGGGCGCCTTTCGTCCGGCGCCGAAGGTGGAGTCGGCCTTCGTGCGCCTGACGCCCCACGCGAGGCCGCCCTGGCCTGTGGCGGACTTCGATCTCTTCTCCCGCATCGTCGCCCAGGCCTTCTCCCAGCGGCGCAAGACCCTGCGCAACGCCTTGAAGGGGCTGGCGCCGCCGCGGGTGCTGGAGCGGTGCGGCCTCGACCCCGGCGCCCGGGCCGAGCAGGTGCCGCCCGCCGGCTTCGCGGCCCTGGCCAACGCCCTGGCCGCCCGCGCGGAGAGTTGAAGCGGCCCCGGGCCACCCTCATGTATCCTCATCACCCGAACGAAGGGAAAACGACGAGATGAACGACGACGACCAGAACCCGGTGCCGGCCCGCGCGGACGAAGTGCTGCCCGCGGTCATCCACATCCTTCCCATCGCCGCCCGCCCCTTCTTTCCTGGCCAGGGGGTGCCGCTGATGATGGACGCCGAAGCGTGGGCGCCCACCATCAAGGCGGTGTCGCAGACCGAGCACCATCTCATCGGCCTGCTGCTCACCATGGACGACCAGGCGGAGCGGACTTCGCCCGAGGCGATGTACCCCATCGGCACCGTCGGCCGCATCCACAAGGTGCACGAGACCGACGGCAAGCTCCAGGTGCTGGTGGAGTGCCTGCAGCGCTTCCGGGTGGAGGAGTTCATCCAGTCGCAGCCCCCCTATCTGGCGCGGGTGGAATACCTGCGCGAATACCGCGGCGAGATCACCGAGGAGATCAAGGCCTACGCCCTGGCTCTCATCAACACCATCAAGGAGCTGCTGCCGCTCAATCCCTTGCTGCAGGAGGAGCTGCGCTTCTTCCTCGACCGCTTCGGCCCCGAGAACCCCTCCTTGCTGGCCGATTTCGCCGTGGGGCTTACCTCGGCTTCCAAGGAGGAGCAGCAGGAGATCCTGGAGACGGTGGAGCTGCTGCCGCGCCTGGAGAAGGTGCTGGCGCTGCTGAGCAAGGAGCTGGAGATCCAGCGCGCCCAGCAGAAGATCCGCCACACGGTGGAAGAGCGCATGGAGAAACAGCAGCGCGAATTCTTCCTCAAGGAGCAGCTCAAGGTGATCCAGCAGGAGCTGGGCATCGCCAAGGACGACCGCACCGCCGACATCGAAAAGTTCCGCGAGCGGCTGGAGCGGCTCGAGCTCTCCGAAGAGGCGCGGCAGCGGGTGGAGGAGGAGCTGGAGAAGCTCTCCATGCTGGAGACCGGCTCCTCGGAGTACAACGTCACCCGCAACTATCTCGACTGGATCAGCCTGCTCCCCTGGGGGCGGCGCTCCGAGGACAATCTCGATCTGAAGCACGCCCGCAAGGTGCTCGACCGCGACCATTACGGGCTGGGGGACGTGAAGGAGCGCATTCTCGAATTCCTCGCCCTGGGCATCCAGCGCGGCGAGATCAAGGGCTCGATCATTCTGCTGGTGGGCCCGCCCGGCGTGGGCAAGACCTCCATCGGCCGCTCCATCGCCGATGCCGTGGGGCGCCGCTTCTACCGCTTCTCGGTGGGCGGCATTCGCGACGAGGCGGAGATCAAGGGCCACCGCCGCACCTACATCGGCGCCCTGCCGGGCAAGTTCATCCAGGCGATGAAGCAGGTCGGCACCCAGAACCCGGTGATCATGCTGGACGAGATCGACAAGATCGGCGCCAGCTACCAGGGCGATCCCGCCTCGGCGCTGCTGGAGGTGCTCGATCCCGAGCAGAACAGCGAGTTTCTCGACCACTATCTGGACCTGCGCTTCGACCTTTCGGAGGTGCTCTTCATCTGCACCGCCAACCAGCTCGACACCATTCCCGCCCCCCTCCTTGACCGCATGGAGGTGATCCAGCTCGCGGGCTACATTCCCGAGGAGAAGCTGCAGATCGGCCGTCGCTACCTGCTGCCACGACAGCTCGAGCGCGCCGGCCTGAAAAAGGGCGAGGTGAAGATCCGCGTGCCGGTGCTGCGCCGAATCGTCGAAGAGTACGCCCGCGACGCCGGGGTACGGCGCCTGGACAAGCAGTTGGCGCGCATCGTGCGCAAGGCGGTGGTGAAGCTGCAAGAGGGAGCCGAGCCGCCCATCGAAGTGAGCAAAGAGGAGCTCGAGGAGTACCTCGGGCCGCCCCTCTTTCGGGAAGAGCGGCGCATCACCGGTCCCGGCGTGGTCACCGGTCTGGCCTGGACCGCCATGGGCGGCGCCACCCTCAGCATCGAGGCGGTGCGCACCCACTCCTTTAATCGCGGCTTCAAGCTCACCGGCCAGCTCGGCGACGTGATGAAGGAGTCGGCGGAGATCGCCTACGGCCACGTGGTGAGCCACGCGAAGAAGTTCGGCATCGATCCTGAGTTCTTCGAAAAGGCCTTCATCCATCTCCACGTGCCGGCGGGCGCCACCCCCAAGGACGGCCCCTCGGCGGGCATCACCATGGCCTCGGCGCTCATTTCGCTGGCGCGCAACCGCGCGGTGCGGCGCATCGCCATGACCGGCGAGCTCACCCTCACCGGCCAGGTCTTTCCCGTGGGCGGCATCCGCGAAAAGGTGATCGCCGCCCGCCGCGCCGGCATCCGCGAGCTGATCCTGCCCGCCGACAACCGGGGAGACTGGGAGGAGATTCCCGACTACATCCGCAAGGGGATCGAGGTCCACTTCGCCACCACCTTCGACGACGTGGCGCCGCTGCTCTTTTCCGTCCGGAAGAAATAATCGACCCGGCATCAATCCATGTCACCCTCGGCCGGCACGAGCGCGCTCGTGCCGGCCGAACCCGATCGAAATGCAAAAAGATCGGGACGTCGCACGGAAGCGGTGCTTCTTGCCGATGGAATCACCCTTGCCTGTGAAGCACGCGGCGTTCCGACTTCGGTCGACGCCCTGAGGGTGGCGTGGATTGATGGCAGGTTAATAGTAGGGGCGTGGCTCCCAACGCCCCGCCGGCGATGGCGAGTCGGAAGCGCTCGTCGTTCCCGCGAAGGCGGGAATCCAGGCGAGGTGAACCCTGGGTAATCGGGCGCTGCGTCGAGGAGAGGCTGCGGCCGGCTTCCGCCGCAACGAAAAGCCCCGCTCGCGCGGGGCTCTCTCGGTGAAAGGGGATGGAGTCCGGCTCAGTGGAGCCCCTGGACGTACTGGGCCACCGCCTCGATGTCGCGGTCGTTCATCAGCGCCACCACGCCCCGCATCATGCTGTTGGGGTCGTTGCTGCGGGCGCCGTCACGAAAATCCTTGAGCTGCTTGGCCACGTAGGCCGCGTTCTGGCCGCCGATGGAGGGGAAGCCGGCCGCCGCGTTGCCGGCTCCGGCGGGGCCGTGGCAGCCGCTGCAGGGCGGCACACCCTTGGCGAGGCCGGCGCGGTAGATCTGCTCGCCCTGCGCCACCTTGTCGGCCGCGGCGGCGCCCACGCTGTGCTGCTGCGAGGAGAAATAGGCGGCCAAGTTCTCCATGTCCTGATCGCTCAAGGGAGCGGCCATGGGGGCCATGGTCTGGTTCTTGCGGGCGCCCGCCTTGAAGTCGCGCAACTGCTTGACGATGTACTTGGGATGCTGACCCGCCAGCTTGGGAAACAGCGGGTTGGCGCTGCTGCCGTTGCCGTCGGCGCCGTGGCAGGCGGCGCACACGGCCGATTTCGCCTTGCCGGCCTGCACGTCGCCCGCGGCCTGGACCGCGCCGGTGAGAGCCAGCGCCAGAGAAGCAATCCATACCACCTTTTTCATCGTATGCTCCAAGTACATCAAATACTGATTGTGGGGAACAAAAAACGAGGGCGCGTTCACGCCCTCGCCGGGTTCGAGATCACTTGGTCGAGAACGGCAGGCTGGACCAGTAGGCGGCCACGTTCTCGATGTCCTGATCGGAGAGCTGGGCGGCCTGCGGGCTCATGAGGGGGTTCTTGCGGGTGCCCGCCTTGAAGGCCTTGAGCTGTTTGATGAGGTATTTCTCTTTCTGTCCGCGCAGGTTGGGCCATTCGGGGTTGTTGCTGATGCCCTCGGGGCCGTGGCAGGCGACGCAGACGGCGGCCTTCGCCTTGCCGGCGGCGATGTCGCCCGCTGCCATGGCGGTGCCGAAGGATGCCAAGCCGGCGGCCATCGCCGCCACAACGATCAGTTTTTTCATTGTCGACTCTCCTTGAAGTCCGAACTGTTGCCGAAACACCGCCGTCGCCGGCGGCGCGAAAACCCTTTATGTATACCAGATCTCCTTTCGGGAGGTCAAATCCAGGGGGCTCAAGCGGCTCGCGAGGCCACCCACTTGAGGAGCTGATTCTTGGTGAGGGGGCGGCTGATGTAGTAGCCCTGGAGCATGTCGCACTCCATCTCGCGCAGCATGGTGGCCTGCTCCACGTTTTCCACCCCTTCGGCCACTACGTTGAGGCCCAGGTCATGGGCCAGATTGATGGTGGCGCGCACGATGGCGCGGTCGCTCTCCCACTTGATCATGTTGATGACGAAGCTCTTGTCCACCTTGAGTTCGTCCACCGGCAGCCGGGAGAGGTAGGCCAGCGACGAGTGGCCCACGCCGAAATCGTCCACGCTCAGCCCCACGCCGATGGCGGCCAGCTGCAGCAGCACCTGCAGGGCCCGTTCCGAGTCCTGCATGATGGCGCTTTCGGTGAGTTCGAAGCGGACTCGTTCCGGCTTGAGTCCGTACTGGGCGATCATGCGCTCCACCCACAGGGGGAAGCCGCTCTCGTCCAGCACCCGGGCCGAGAGGTTGATGGCGATCACCGCGTCCACCCCCATCTCCATCAGCTCCCGCTGGGTGGAGAAGCAGGCCTCGATGATCCAGTGGGTGAGGTCCATGATGTGGCGGGTTTGCTCCACCAGGGGGATGTACATGTCCGCCGGCAGCAGGCCGTACTGGGGGTGGTGCCAGCGCAGCAGCGCTTCGAAGGCGTGGGAGTCGGGCGCGATGAGCGACAGCTTGGGCTGATAGACCATGCTCAGGTGCCCCTCGATCATGGCGTCCTTGATGCCGGTGACCAGGGCGAGGCGGTCCACCCCCACGGTGGCGCCCTCCTCCGAGAAGATGATGGTGTGCCCGCCGGTCTGGCGCGCTTTGCTCACCGCATGGTCGGCGTGCTCGATGAGCACCGACAGTTCGTTGCCCTGCTCGGGAAAGATGGCGGCGCCGATGGCGGCGCTCACCGTCACCGGCGATTCGGCCACGTCGATGGGGCGGCCCACCGCATCCTGCACCTTGCGGGCGATGATCTCCGCCTGGCTGCGCTCGCCGATGTCGGCCACCACCGCGAAGACGTCGCCGTCGAAGCGCGCTACGGTGTCGTTCTCGCGCAGGGTGGTGACCAGGTTGCGTGCCACTTGCCGCAACACCTGGTCGCCCACCTCGTAGCCCAGATTTTTGTTGATGCGCTTGAAATCGTTGAGGCTCACCAGCAGGAAGAGGAAGCGGGTGCCACTGCGTTTGGCGTCAGTGATCTTGTGCTGAAGCCGTTCCTCCAGCAGCATGCGGTTGGGTAGCTCGGTGAGGGCGTCGTGAAAGCTCTGATACTGGAGCTGGCCGGCGAGCAGGTCCCGCTCCTCGCGCAGCGTCCTCAGCTCCCACTCCTCGCGGTGCAGAAGGTGGAGCAGCAGCCCCGGCCCCGCCAGCGCCAGCACGACGAGGGCGCCGTGCCACAGCAGAAGGGGGGCAAGGCCCGCGGAGGGATCCTGCCGGTAGGCGTGGTAAGCGTGGCCCACCACCAGCAGGGTAAAGAGGGTGAAACTTCCCAGCAACAGCAGCAGCGCCCGCGACATGACCCGCTTGCGCAGGGGTTCCTCGGCGGGTGCGGAAATCTCCGTTTCTGGTTGGCTCATGGGTGACGGGGCGCCCGGCTGCGGATCCGTAGTGACCGCAAGTATATAGGCAGACGGCCGCCGGGGGTACCTCGGGCGAACCTTGCGGGAAGGGGATATACTGACTTTAAGAGTCCCGGGAAGAGGAGCGAGGAGGAGTGCCATGTCCAGCTATCGTGCCCTGCCGGTCACCTTGATCGAGACCGACGTCACCTGCCGCAAGCCGCGGCAGGAATTCCGTGAGCGGGTGAGCCTCGACGATCCCGCTCTCGAGGTGATGACCGATTTCAGCAAGGTCACCGCCATCAGCATCAACCCCTGCGCCACCCTGCAGCAGGCGCGTGAGCGGATGCGCTCGAGCGGCGTCCACCTGCTCTTCGTCACCAACCAGTACCACGAGGTGATGGGGTTGCTCACCTCCAACGATCTGGAGGGTCCCAGGCCGATGCAGGCGCTCACCGAGCGCGGCGGACGCATGGAGGATCTGATCGTGCGCGATGTGATGACGCCGCGCCTCAAGCTCGAAGCGGTGGAGCTGGAAGAGATCCGCCATGCGCGGGTGGGCGATCTGGTGGAGACCCTCAAGCGCATGGGCCGCCAGCACGCCCTGGTGGTGGAGCGCCCGCCGGAGACGGGGCGTCAGGTCATTCGCGGCGTGATCTCCGCCAGCCAGCTCGGCAAGCAGCTCGGCTACGAAGTGCCCAGTTCCCACATGGCCGGCAGCATCGCGGAGCTGGCCCACAACGCCTGAGGGCCGCTTCGAAGGAAGATTCATGGTATTTTTCGCGTGGCCGGGCCAAAATGCGGTTTTGGCTGCGCGTGGATTCGCATCCACATGCAATGGTGGTGGAGCCCCGGGGCTCCGCGGGGCATTCCGTTTTCGCGGATGCCTTTCGTTTTATCGCCTTTTCGGCAATCGAACCGAGGATGTTTTAGATGAAGAAGACCCTTCCTACAATCGCTTTCTCCCTGTTCCTGCCCGCAGCGGCTCTGGCCCAGCAGCCGCCCGCCGGCCCGCCGCTTTCCATGGCCGACGCCTTCATGCACAGCCTCGACGCCAACCACGACGGCAAGGTGGACAAGGCCGAGTTCCTCAAGCCCTACGAGGCCCAGTTCCAGCGCATGGACAGCAACGGCGACGGCGTCATCGACCGCGCCGAGGTGGAGGCGCTGGAGAAGCGGGTGCGTGAGCGCATGGAGCAGATGCGTCGTCAGCGCGGCGGCCAGCGCTGATGTTGCGAGGGCGCCTTCCCTTCCTGCTCGGCTTTCTGGCCTGCGCGGCGGCCATGGCCGTGGCGCTCTTCTATTTTCAGCGCCATCTGGGATTGGAGCCTTGCCCCCTCTGCATCTTCCAGCGCATCTCGGTGATGGTTTTGGGGGCGCTCTTCTTTCTGGGGCTGCTTTTCGGCCCCACCGGCCTGGCGCGGCGGCTCTTCGGCCTGCTGCTCAGCCTCGCCGCCCTGGGCGGCATCGGCATCGCGCTGCGCCATCTGTGGCTGCAGTACGGCTCCCACCAGGAGCTGGGCTGCGGCCCCGGGCTGGAGTTCATGCTGGAGAACGACCCCCTTCCCAAGGTGATCGCCGACGTGCTGCGCGGCACCGGCGACTGCGGCGAGATCGTCTGGTCGCTCTTCGGCATCAGTATCCCCGGCTGGACCCTGCTGCTGTTGCTGGGGCTCCTGGGGCTCAGCCTGGGAATCCTCTTCGGCCGGGAGCGGTAGGGCGAAGGCCCGCCGGAGCGGGCCTCACACTTCCTTGTAGATCTCGGCGCCCTGCTCGCGGAACTCCCGCGCCTTCTCCTCCAGGCCCGCCTTCACCGCTTTCTGCTCGGCGGCATAGTCGCGCACCTCCTGGGTGATCTTCATGGAACAGAAGTGGGGGCCGCACATGGAGCAGAAGTGGGCCACCTTGTGCGCCTCCTTGGGCAGGGTCTCGTCGTGGTATTGGCGCGCCTTCTCCGGGTCCAGGGAAAGGTTGAACTGATCCTCCCAGCGGAACTCGAAGCGCGCCTTGGAGAGCGCGTTGTCGCGGATCTGGGCGCCGGGCAGCCCCTTGGCCAGGTCGGCCGCGTGGGCGGCCAGCTTGTAGGTGATGATGCCGTCGCGCACGTCCTCCTTGTCGGGCAGCCCCAGGTGCTCCTTGGGGGTGACGTAGCAGAGCATGGCGGTGCCGTACCAGCCGATCTGGGCGGCGCCGATGCCGGAGGTGATGTGGTCGTAGGCCGGGGCGATGTCGGTGACCAGGGGGCCGAGGGTGTAGAAGGGGGCCTCGTAGCACTCCCTCAGCTCCTTCTCCACGTTCTCGCGGATCATCTGCATGGGCACGTGGCCGGGGCCCTCGATCATCACCTGCACGTCGTGCTTCCAGGCGATCTTCGTCAGCTCGCCCAGGGTCTCCAGCTCGGCGAACTGGGCGGCGTCGTTGGCGTCGGCCACCGAGCCGGGCCGCAGTCCGTCGCCCAGGCTGAAAGCCACGTCGTAGGCCTTCATGATCTCGCAGATCTCCTCGAAATGGGTGTAGAGGAAGTTCTCGCGGTGGTGGGCCAGGCACCACTTGGCGAGGATGGAGCCGCCGCGGGAGACGATGCCGGTGACCCGCTCGGCGGTCAGCGGCACGTAGCGCAGCAGCACCCCGGCGTGGATGGTGAAGTAGTCCACCCCCTGCTCCGCCTGCTCGACGAGGGTGTCGCGGAAGATCTCCCAGGTCAGCTCCTCGGCCTTGCCGTCCACCTTCTCCAGCGCCTGGTAGATGGGCACGGTGCCGATGGGCACCGGGCTGTTGCGCAGGATCCACTCGCGGGTCTCGTGGATGTTCTTTCCGGTGGAGAGATCCATCAGGGTGTCGCCGCCCCAGCGGCAGGACCAGACCATTTTCTCCACCTCTTCGGCGATGGAGGAGGTGACCGCCGAGTTGCCGATGTTGGTGTTCACCTTCACCCGGAAGTTGCGGCCGATGATCATCGGCTCGGCCTCGGGGTGGTTGATGTTGGCGGGGATGATGGCGCGGCCGGCGGCCACCTCCTCGCGCACGAACTCGGGGGTGATCTCCTCCGGCAGCCGGGCGCCGAAGGCCTGGCCGGGGTGCTGCTTCAGCAGCCTGGCGTAGCGCGGATCGCGGCGCAGCTCGTCCAGCTTCAGGTTCTCGCGGATGGCCACGAACTCCATCTCCGGCGTGACGATGCCCCGCCGGGCGTAGTGCATCTGGGTGACGTTGGCTCCCGGCCTGGCCCTTCTCGGCGTGCGGATGTGCTCGAAGCGCAGGTGCGCCAGGGCCGGATCGCGCTGGCGCAAGCGGCCGTACTCCGAGGAGGGGCCCGGCAGCCGTTCGCTATCGCCGCGCGCCTCGATCCAGGGGTCGCGCAGCGGCGGCAGCCCTTTGAGCAGGTCGATCTCCGCGCGGGGGTCGGTGTAGGGGCCGGAAGTGTCGTAGACGTAGATGGGCGGGTTCTCCTCCGCCCCCTGGGAGGTGCGGGTGGGCGCCTGAGAGATCTCGCGCATGGGCACCCGCACGCCGGGGCTTTCGCCCTCGACGTAGATCTTGCGGGACGCGGGAAAGGGACGGGTGACGTCCTCCGACAGTCGCGCCGTCTGGCGGACGAACTCTTCGGGAATGGCGCTCATATTGGTTACCGGTTGGGTGGAGCCCTGGTTTGCAGCCACGTTAGCCAATGGCCGGAGCCAATGCAAGAGAGGCTTTCCACTTGTCCGCCACGGATTTTCTCCGTATCCTCGTGCGGCCGCACGCCGCAGGAGAGAAAGGAGATGACCGCCATCGACATCGAGCGCGCCCGCTTCAACATGGCCGAGCAGCAGATCCGCCCCTGGGAAGTGACCGACGAACGGGTGTTGGAGGTGATGCAGCGGGTGCCGCGCGAGCGCTTCGTGCCCCACGCCTACCGCGAGCTGGCCTTCGCCGACCTGCGCATTCCCCTCGGCCATGGCGAAGTGATGATGGAGCCCAAGGTGGAGGCGCGCATGCTGCAGTCGCTCCGCATCGAGCCCGCCGACCGCATCCTCGAAGTGGGCACCGGCAGCGGCTTCGTCACCGCCTGCCTGGCCGCCCTGGGCGGCTCGGTGGCGAGCTACGACATCCACCAAGAGTTCATCGACGCCGCCGCCGACAAGCTGGCGCGCCAGGGCGTCCACAACGTCCAACTCCACCTGGGCAACCCCCTTACCCTGGAGGGGCTGCCCAAAGAGGGGTTCGACGTGGTGGCGGTCACCGGCTCCATGCCGCTCTACGACCCCGCGTTCGAGGCCCTGCTGGCCGAGGGCGGGCGGCTCTTCCAGGTGGTGGGGCAGTCGCCGGTGATGCACGCCCTACGCATCCGCCGTCGTGGCGACGAATTCGTTCAGGACTATCTCTTCGAGACCGACCTGCCGCCCCTGAGGCGCATTCCCGAGCCGCGCCGCTTCCGCTTCTAGCAG
>Ga0256841_1001179_pt1 | contig 23540 bp, 18 predicted proteins | sample 356308metaG_FD_185971 | JGI IMG/M metagenome (GOLD analysis project Ga0256841, IMG submission 185971) | Hydrothermal vent microbial communities from Mid Atlantic Ridge, Atlantic Ocean - 356-308 | ecosystem: Environmental > Aquatic > Marine > Hydrothermal vents | place: Atlantic Ocean: Mid...
TATGGGCTTGCCATTGCTATCGTACGTATTTTGCATAATTGGATCGTCAATCTTGTGAATCTTGCTATTTCTCAATGGGGAGTTGTTTCGAGCCAAACAGCGATAATAGTACCCGTTTGATACAACTTTACCATTGGATGCATCCAGATATGCCCATACGGCAATCAGTGTACCATCATTACTCATGTAAGTATCCAAATTTCCAATGGAATCATAATAGTAGTATCCATTTCCCGTGGTTTTTGCTGTAATGCAGTCACAGCCACCAGAAGAACCTCCTGTTGATCCATATCCGGGAATGTGAAAACCCGGGCTAGGAATATTTGTGCTATGTCCTTGCTTTCCCATGTGAGCAATCTGGGTAAAAACCCAACCTTTGAAAGTATAAGATGCATCACAATTTTTCTCATGATACTTGATACCGGTGCTCTTCCACGGAATTATCCGGCTAATGATGGGATGAGACAGTGTTTTTGAAAAAACAAATCCTGCCGGTATCAATGCAAGAACTGAAACCATCACGAAAAAACCTGTCAATTTTTTCTTCAATTTCACACCTCCAGTCGATAAGTTAACGAAGTTAAAGTTGATATGAAATCACTGTTGTTGCCGAAAGATACTAGATCTGCGAATCATACTGATGCCTTTTTAAGAACTCTTCTCCTCGCGCAAACCTTTTGCGCTTTTTTCCTCTAAGTTCTGCTTGAAAGCCATTTTCAAACCTAGATCATAAAATTTCAGCCATGATTTTTCAAATTTTTCATGCAAATCACTTAACAACAAGAACGTTTTACCAGAAATTTCTTACAACTCTGGGTAGAAAATCAGATTTTCTAGTGCGGCTATGAAGAAAAAGCTTATCTCTCCTCAATCAGCATTTATGCTGGTTATTCTAGTAAAATTATCGAGAGAGATAAGCTCAATGAAAAAGGATAGCACTTTTTCTCATTTTTTTGGGGCCTATTGTAGAGAATCCAGAAATCAATAGGAGAAAGAACTATTGCGCTATTTTGGCAAAATGCGCCATAATATAAAAATAAAGGCAACGAAAGGAGAGCATGCTGACTGCTGACGGACTATTATGCCACCAAAAATATCAAAACAAACTCTTGAATATGTAAACCGATGCCCGTTGTGTTTCTCTGAAAATGTTGTTTTTTTGACGAAGAGGGGTGATGGTCTCCCAGTTTATCAGTGCAAAGATTGCTCGTTTGCATTCCTCTATAAGAGACCTTCCCAGGAGGTCCTTACATCTTATTATGGCAGTGACTACTTCCAGGACAGTGAAACCTATCAGGATTACTTTAATTATGCTCAGGCAATAGTCGATCTTCAATATTGCCCGAGGCTACAGAGGTTACGGAAGCATCTTTCGGATTTCCGAGGGAAACGTATATTAGACGTAGGTTGTGCTGCTGGGGGAACACTTGCTTTACTCAAGGAAAAAGGAGCCGAAGTTCTTGGAATCGAAATCTCAGAGGCTGCCTGCAAGATTGCCAGAGAACAGTACAATATAGAAGTTTTAAATTGTCCGATAGAAGAAGCTAACCTCAACAATGATTTTTTTGATGTAATTTTTCTATTTGATGTCCTTGAACATCTAAAAGAACCAGCTGTAGCCTTAGAACGGCTACACGGGTACCTCGTAAAAGACGGGTACTTGGCAATTACCGTCCCGAACTTCGACCGATTTTTCGATGAAGGAAGTCAGTGGGTTGGGCTACAATCTTATTGGGAACACCTAGGATACTTTCGGAGTGAGGTGATTTGCGAGAAGCTCACCGAACTAGGATTCAGCATAATCGAGGTCCACACTTACGGTTCTGAAGATAAAAACGTTCGGATGGCAATGATGAAAAAAGTACAACGGAAAATCCGAGATCAGGTGCCTGTTTTCAAGTGTTTCTTCAGGTGGGCACGAAAAAGGAAGTTTTCCATCATAGGAGAACCTAACCTAGATGTGCGCTACGATGGGTCAGGTATGAACCTTTTTGTACTTGCGAGAAAAAAATAGCCTGCAAAGAATTACCATCTTATTGCGTACCACCTTCTGTTTCTCATGGAATTGTAACTGAACGTTCCGGACATTGCCATGCTATTTCCAGAGCCGCTTACTACACCTTCAAATTTCAAAACCACTGAATGTTCTTGGTTCATCGTGGTGAAACTAACCCTTCCATCCCATACGGACCCGGCTACCGTGCTATCCAATCGCCGGCTATTGTTTACTGGTATAAGAGTGCCAAATATTTTCTTTCCTCTCTGGGTTAACTCAAGTACGTAGCTCTTCCCATTAGCAACCAAGTGCCAGGAGCCTGACAGGTTAAAAGATGCAGCCTGTCCCAAGTATCCCCAAACAAGCACAAATATAAGCGCTGCCGGCAGGCTTCCATACATTTTTGTTTTAGAGACTTTCATACCCATACAATACTGGATCCTTAGAGAGCTTCAAGCAGTTCATAGGTATAGATAGTGTTATAAATTGCTGTCTTCTTAACGACTCCGAGTCTTCCATAAAAGGAGGAATTACTAGTGGGCCAATTCCTAAAAAATACTTGCAACATTCTGTCATTATAATGAGTCTGTCAAAGGCAGAGAATGAAGCAATCTCCTTAGAATATCAAAATCTTGGAGATTACTTCTCCCGCACCTACTTCAAATACGACTATTTGCATTGCTCCTACAATTCGCAGGAAGTGGGTGCGGGATCGCAATGACTGTGCTTTTGCTTATTTTTGACACAATATTTAGGAATCACCTTACTAGTCCAAATTTGCGTTATAGTCGTAGTTATAGTTTACAGTCTTGGTGAAAGGTAACATCTTATTAATATATTGATCAATAAATTGGTTTGCCTTGCTTACGCCAGATTTCGGAACGTATATGACATCCTGAGGTGCCAACGCAAGATCCTGTAATTGCTTGTTATTTTCCAAAACTTCTTTTAGGTTGGTTTTATAAATAATAAGTTTCCCTTCTTTGTCATAATGAACTAAAACCACGCTGTTAAGATCACCTTCCGGCGTTGTTCCACCAGCTTCCATGATTGCCTTGAGTACGGTCATTGAATCAGCGAGAGGATATGGCCCTGGAATTTTGACTTCCCCACCGACGTATACTACCCTTTTTACCGATGAAATTAGTGTAAGAGAAACCTCAATCGGGTTGACAAACTGTTCTTGAACTGCGCTGCGAATTCTTGCTCTAAGCTGAGGTAAGGTAAGACCAATAGCCTTGATATTTCCAGCTAGCGGAAGCATTATCTCTCCCGAAGGAGTAACTGTAACAGTTCTATCGTAACTCGCCAGACTCCTAGGAACAAGACGCCTGGGGATCACGTCTATCCTAAAATTGTTTCCTAATTTTCTCCTTGCAAGAATAGTTAGCCGCTCTGAAAGTTCCTTAGGTGTTCGCCCCTTAGCTTGCACTTCTCCAAGAAGAGGAACGATAATTTTTCCGTCGGGTGACACTACAAATTCCCCACTAATATTGTTTATAGCAGTCCTATTCATACCGACGAGGGATACCGTCACACGTGGGTCATTGACTTGCTTTTCGCATGCCCGAGCTATGTCTTTTGCCAATTGCTCAGTGGTTTTTCCCTTGGCGGTAATTTCTCCTATGCGGGGAATCGTAATTTTTCCGTCTGGTCTAACCCCTGCCTCGAAATTTAAGGAAGAGTCAGCGATAAAATCTACTTTAATCCTGTCACCTGGCATTATACGATAATTGCCTCTTTCGAAAGAAACAAGAAGCCGAAGTGTTGTGTTCGCTTCTATGCGAAATGAACCCTTGGTAATATTTGCTTGATTAATCTCAACTCTGTATACATCTCCTGGGCTAACAGTGAAATCAGCAATTCCTCTTGGTAGCAAGCTAGTATCCCCATTAAATGTTACAGGCGTTTTACCAAATTGCTGAATCGTAATACCATGATGTGTGGCGCAACCGACAAGTAGCAATGGTACAAATAAGATAAAAATTTTTAAGCAGTTACAACTTCCTTCTAATAGCTTCGTTTTACTGGAATATAGAAGACCGGTTTTTAAAATCGCTCTCAATTCTTATCCTCCCCTCTTGAGAACTCCACCGTGACAATGGAATGAGGTGGTATTTCCAGTGGATTTCCAATTTTATAACTAAGTTTACTTATTCTTATTGCTGACCTATCTATTGGCAGAGGCTCCTCGTACCTTATGGGCCAATCGGGGGGCAAATCACGACCGTTGTTTGACAGGGCACTCTTTCCGCTCAGTTGCCATATTGTCACGTCTTTCTCCCTCACATCAAACCCGTTTATGTGGAGATTCACTTGGTACCTTTTTTTCCAGCATCTACTGATTATGTTTACGTACAATTTATCTTTCGAAGGGTTTATCGATGAAACCACTGAAAGTTCAGGAACTTTATCGATGCTCCTTACGAACCCAACACGTTTTGATTTATAACTTTCACAAGTTATATGTGATTCCACAAGCAATGATCCAAAATGCTTCGTGAACATCTCCAGAGCATAAAAAGGCACCTTAGGTTTGTGATCATATGACACCCACCCCATGAAACTCCTGTCAGTAAACTTAAAATAGTTTGCAATCTTAACTGCCGGGTGTTTCATGAATACTTGCAAAACCAGACCAACGTAGACCGCTGACCCCAGTGTTTTATTATGGTCGATCCATCGAGGATCTGATATGGAAAAGAAAGGACCCCATTCTGTAATTGCTATCCCTATGGTGTTACCTTTATTGTACTTTGAGAGGACCTTCTCCGTCATTTTCAAGTCTGAATCTACAGCTATTGGGAAAGCCCACATTGCTTGATATATATCCTGAGGGTTATCGGGATAATCGCCAACCAGCACAGGAGAATAAGCGTTGTGTAGCGAAAGGTAGTCAATTGATCCTGATGCCAGGGATAGCAGCTTTTCATTCCAGTTTTTGTAAGGACCGAAAGGAACGTTGTATGAATGAGCCACCCCGATTGCTACAATTGAAATAGAAGGGTCGACTTTTTTCATGGCTCTTGCAAACTTTAGGAACCTGTGTGCATACGTGGTAGAATCCACCGTAATACGCTTTTCCGGATCTGAACCTGAGAGGTAGAGTTCATTTCCTACTTCCCATAGCTTTACACCGACTGGTTCGCTAAGTCCATCGGATGTGCGCCGCTTGTCTTCTATAACATTACAATATTTCACCCATGATGCCGCCTCTTCAGCTGTTCCGGTTCCGGCATTTACAGTTAAAAGAGGCTGTGCACCAATAGCCCTGCAAAACATTATCAGCTCCGGCGTACCAAAACAATTTGGAGATTTTCCTGGGTCAGTAAAGTGAGGTATAACTGGCCGCAAGTTTCTAGTTCCTATACCATTTCTCCAGTGATAAAAGTCTGAAAAGGTACCGCCTGGAAACCGGACAACGCTGATACCCTGTTCTCTTGCCAGCTTAACATAGTCTCTTAAGAGTCCTTTGTTCGGATTCCAGATTCCATTCCCACAATTTATCCATTCCAGGTTTGTTCCGAAAATACCTTTATTGACTCTATTCTCAACCCTCCCGGCATTAACATAACATATTGCATTGCACACACTGGCACACCCATCCACATCTGCAACACGTAATCTATCAGGGGAAACACATTCACCCAGAACGCTGCCTAAAAAACAAGAGGTACAAAAAAGAGATAAAATGAAGTAAAACACGCTGCGCTGATTCAATGAAATCACCTTTCTTTATTTGTGGTACTGGCAGTCCTTTCAGTACGTTTTTTTATCGTAGCTGGAACTCCTGCTACAAGACTGTTATCCGGGACTGATTGCAAAACTACCGAACCTGCTCCTACTGTCACGTTTTCTCCCACAGAAATAGGGCCAAGAACTATCGCCCCGCTGCAAATTACCGTATTGCTTCCAATCCTGGGTTGACCATCAACCTCAATCGTTCCTCCTCTTCCCCCCAGAACTACCCCACCATAAATTTCACAGAAATCTTCGACAACGACATGCTCACCGATCACTACACCTACCGAGTGTATCATTTCAACTTTTTTTCCAAACTTGGCACCGGGATGAATGTCCGCCCCTGTAAGAATAATATTTATTCTTCTCAGCAGCGATGCCACTAAAGTTAAATTACTCCTATAAAAGAAATGGGCTAATCGATGAATCAATACCGCTTGTTTACCTGCGTCGAATAAGTAGTGGCCTAACTTGCTTATGAACTTGTCCTGTTTTTGCCTACTTCGGAGTAAACTTGAGCTATCTTCCACACCGCCCTTTCCCAGGAAAACTTCTTTGCCTGTTTTATTCCTCTTTGCCGAAAATATTCGATTTTCTCTTGGTTGTTCCAGATTTTTCTGATTTCTATATATAGCATCTCAGGTGATCCGGGATCAAAAAAAACTGCCGCACCTGAAAGAAATTCCCTGTGAACCGGAATGTTTGAAGTCAATACGGGGGTACCACACGCCATGGCCTCCAACGGAGGAAGGTCAAAACCTTCGTACTTAGATGGAGCAATAAATACTCTAGCTCCACGAATCAGTTCCACACAATCGTCATCAGATACGTAACCCTTGTATATTACGTGATCTTTTATTCCCAGTATTTTTGCCAGAGAAAGGATATCCCCAAAGTATCCCTTATCACGCACAGACCCAACCATTAGAAAGTCAGCCTTTGCACCTTCGTTTTCTAGAAAAAACTTGAATGCTTTCAATACTACTTCGAGATTTTTTCGTGGCTCGATGGCGCCAACATACAGAATGTAGGGGTGAGCATCTTTTTGCATTGTAGGGTCAATATAATTGGAACTCGAACCCGGATAAAAAAGATCGTGGTCAATACCATTGTAGACTGCTACCACTTTATGTGCAGGTAAACCAAACCGCTTAATTATTTCGTCCCTAATAGTGGCACTTACGGTAAGTACTCTAGATGCTTTTCGAACCGTTAAGGGAGTGAACATCCTTACAAGCTGATTCCTAAGATCGTGGTATTTGAGAGGATCTTTCTCTTGGACGAGATCATGAATGGTCACTACAATCCTACCCGGGCACCAAAGCGGGCTGATGCGCTGGACATGCAACAGGACAAGGGAAAAATACCTCGAAAGAATTGGCAAAATAAAAGAACGTTGGACAAGCGGATCACTTATCGGCAGGGTACAAAAGGTAACATTATCAGTATAGGGGCGTTTGGGTTGCCAATTATTTGAAATAAATATGATGTAATCATTCCATGGAGCCAGCCTGGGGAGAAGTTCTACTAAGTTCTTCACATACCTCTCAACGCCACCCTTGTTTTTCCCGAGAATATGAGCGTCTATCCCTATCTTCACATCACCACCCCTGGTGACACCTTTGGATGCCCAGTAAAGCCCTCAACCTAGCGACTGATGATTTCCAAAGAAATTTATGTGATTTGTTTCCTGTCACACACCCCACAGCTGCTCCTATCAACCTGAGTACAAGCCCCGCCGTCAAGAACAACCTAGCAAGTAAAACTTCAGCAGGTGGTACGGTCTTTTCTAACATTTTCATAAGGTTTTCTTGTTGTAATACGCTATTCCTGATTTTATCCGCTTCAGTCTTACTGCTTGCACCGCAATAATGGACAATTGATGTGCTGTTAATCCTGAACACTGACCAGCCATTCTTCCTGATTCTTCTGCATAGGTCAACGTCCTCTGTGTACATGAAATAGTCCGGATCAAATCCACCCACCTGATGAAAGAGACGTTTTGTAGTCAGCATACAGACTCCGGATATCCATTCAACTTCTACTATTTCCTTCCTAGAATCGAGAGCGTTTTCTTCAAGGTGCATTCCCTGGAAGTACCTATTTCCTGGGAACAATTTACTTAGCAATAGAGCATCATTAATAATAACCCTGATTTTTGGGTAGTTACCGCATGTCCTCGGTTGGAGCGTTCCATCCGGGAGATAAACGGCTGGTCCGACAATTCCAGCTCTTTGAGTCTTTTGCAGATAACCGAGGAGAACGCTTATCGTATCTTCGTGCAGAACCGTATCACTGTTCAAGAAAACCAAGAAAGATCCATGGCTTTTCTGTGCTCCGACATTATTAGCAACACCAAATCCCAGGTTTTTTTTACTTGAGATCAGCTTCACTGCGGGATACTCGTTATGTACCATTTCTACGGTTCCATCACTGGAAGCATTATCTACCACCACGATCTCAAATGTTACCCCTCTGACGTGCTCATAAATACTGTTCAAACACGCTCGGAGAAGTTCTCGGGTATTGTAGCTTACGATAATTATTGATACTAAGGGTTCATTTCCCAATCTTTCCAATTCAACCTACCTTAATCCAAAACGTCTCTCTAGTAAGAATATCCCGATATCAAGAGGGTTTTTCATCCGGTTGGGCAACACTAACTGTTCTTTCTTTCAACACTCTTCCAGGTATCCCAACTACCACAGAATTCGGTGGAATATTCTTCGTGACAACACAATTCATCCCCAAGATGGAATTACTACCGATTGTTATGTTCCCTACTATTCTCGAACCGATGCCGATAAATACATCATCACCTATCACTACTTTATCTCTCTCCGGCCTAAGGTCGTCTCTAGGACCTATGGCTATAGTGTTGTGCATAGTGAAGATACATCTTTTGCCAATACTTACAGAGTCATTGATTACAATTCCACAGGCATGGGCTAAAACCAATCCCTCAGCAATCTCGGCTTTCGATCCAATATCCACGGAGAAAAGGAGAATATTAGTGATGGCTAATAACTTGGCAACGAATGGCATCCAGTGAGTTGCGAACCAGTGTTGAAATCTGAAAATGACAACAGCAAGAACAGGCGGGTTTAAAAAAACCTTCAGATAAGAAAGCTTATTGAACGGTTTACCTTCTAACCTATATCGGTATTCTATGTCACTTCTAATCAACTGTAATGTCTTTCTAAAACTGGTTCTCTTTACAGTGCGCTTTTTGGAGGCTACGCCAGGACTTTTTTTGGGTGTCGCTACTGTTGACCCGTTTCCCGTCCTCTTAACTTTTTTGATTACCTTCGCCGGTATACCGGCAGCTACCGAATAAGGTGGAATTGACTTGGTAACAACTGCATTCATGCCGATAATACAGTTATTACCAACAGTAACGTTTCCAAGTATCCTCGCTCCTGCTCCAACCACCACTTCGTTGCCTATTATCACCCTATCATTTTCTGGTTCAAGACTCGACCTGGGACCAATTGCCACCGTGTTATGATGAAAGAAAACACAGTTTTTGCCTATTACAGTGTTTTCGTTAATAATTATGCCGAGGCAATGACCAAGTACCAGCCCACCTTCAATTTGTGCTTTCGAACCAATCTCGACGCTAAACATAACTACGTTGACGATATTCAAGACCTTCGAAATAATGTCTAGGCCATGACAATATGCAAGATGCTGGAACCTGTAGATCACTACAGCAAGAGCAGTAGGATTGAAAAACAGTTTCAAGTAACAGAACAAACCAAACCGCTTACCATCCACGCGTGCCCTATTCTGAATGTCCATTTTTATTCGTGAAAGTGTTTCCCTGAAGCTAATTTGACCTGTCACCTGTCCTTTTGCGGGCCGTAAGGATTCTGGCTCTACAGATGAGTTTCTAGGTTTACTTGTGTTTTTGGAATCTACTTTTCTTATAACCTTCCCAGGTATACCTACAACCACGGAGTATGGAGGAACCGACGAAGTAACAACACAATTCATGCCTATCTGTGAAAATTTACCGACGGTCAAAGGGCCAATAACGCGGGCACCTGCACCTAGTAAAACTCCATCTTCGATCACTACTGTTAATTCTTCAAGCGGAATACCCTGACGTTCTCTTAACCCAACGGTACTTTGGTGCATAAATGTACAATTTTTCCCTATTTTGGCATTTTTATGTATGGCGATTCCATCCGCGTGACCAACCAGAAATCCACCGCCTATTTCACAACCAGGCTGGATTTCAGTGGAGAACAATACAATATTTAAGATGGTCAACAGCTTTGAAATTATGTAGATCCTTTTTGCGTAGAAGTACTTTGACAGCCTGAAAATTATTACTACCATTGATGATGGCATGAAAATAGTTTTCAGGATAGATAGGGGAGAACAAGGTAGCCCGTCGCTCTCCATCCGCCTTTTGATGTCTAGCTTTATCAGCGTGAATGTTTCGAGTAGAGTCATCGTCACCTTTCAACTGTAGAACAGAGCAAACGTTTCATGGCAATCCTCTCACTTCCCTTAAGTGCCCCAAGAACAAACACAGAAAGTACGTAGGTTCCGATTCCAACTAGAAGTGATAACAACCAGTAACAGTTCAGGATATGACCAATACAAATTACGATAGTTACTGCTAGAATAGGTCGCCAAAGCTGCAGCACCGGATTTAAGCCGGGCATGAACTTTTTCGCCAGGAAAACTCTGCAGATAAGTAAAACCGAGGTGCCTAGAAGGTAGCCCTCAGCCGCTCCGAGCGCCCCCTTTTGCGAAATCAGAAAATACAGCAATATAACCGTCACGAACCCTCCAATACATAAGGTCAATAAGTCATAAATCTGGTTTTTGCTGGCTATGGTAGCCATTGCCAATACTTGATCAATTGATAAGATAATGGCAACCCAGATTAGTACTTTCAGCACTGGAACAGACTGGATATATTTACCCCCGAACACGGTCAATACTAATGGCTGAGCAACTATAAAAACTGTTGCCACCCCGGCCAGTATAATTAGAGAGACTATTTTTATGGCCTGGTGGGAAATATCCACCAAGCTGCTTATGGAAACTTGCGCCCTCTGAGCAAAAAGCGGCATCAAGTTTACTGCAAATGCTGTTGGAGCCAGCAATGCGAGATCTAGAAACTGAAATGCCACGGCAAAATGCCCGGCAGCGACCTCACCTTTCATCCAGGGTAGCATTATTTGCGGAGCGAATCTCAATACTACATAACATAAGAGAATACCCGCAAAAGGTGGAACCTCCCAGACAAATTCTTTGAAGAATCCTAAGTCTATGTTCCACTTACCTGGCTTTAGATGGGTATTTAAAGACAACCAATAGAATATTATTATAGACCATCTAATCAAAACAAATGAAACGACAATGCTAAGAATCCCATGCCCGAGAAATAAGAGAAAAATCCCCGTTAGCGTCCTGACCACCGCTTCTAGGCTTTGTATGATCCCAAATAAATCTCCCCTGCCAACTCCAATAAGAACTGATTGTGCACATGTCACCATAGAAGTGGCTGGCATGCCAAAAGACAAGATTATAAGCCCCTTTGATATAGTAAGACTGTATTTTCCATACATACCCAACAACACCAATGCGCTGGATACAACGAGAGAAACGGGAAGTGAAAATATGAAAGAATGCATCAAATACTTCTTCACGGGGTTCCTGGATATGGAGACTTCCCTTATAACTAGTTGGTTTGCTCCTAGTAGAGGTAGAAATTCTGTAAATAGGAAAAATACGAGAATGGTTCTGAATGCACCAAGATCCCTTACAGATTTCTGAGCAATGAACCAGAACAGTGCAAACGAACACACTGATGACAACACCCTTGCAAGGGTCATTGAAGCACTCGACCTCAATATACCAGGTATTTTTTTCATTCTGTTGTAACTTTTAGAGAGGTATTATTAACAATTCTTGAAAGACTTATGATAACTACGGGTACAAAAAGCAGGATCTCAACAGTTTTATCGTCTGCAAATAGATCAAGATTCATATAGCAAAATATTGCCCATAAGCCAGCCATAAATCCAATAGCCGAGAGTAATAATACGCTGTCAGAAGTCCTAAAGCACCTCACAGCTAATCTATATAAACAATAGAGAAACCAGAGAAAGAGAGATAGTCCCACTATTCCCAGTTCACTCAGCACAAGCAGATACTTATTATGGACAGGTAAAGGCACAATATACCAGCGGTTTCCTATTTTGATCTGGTTTACTTCCAGCCTACCGTACCGATAAGCAAGAGGTCTAGGCTGTTGTCCGGGTTTTAACCAAAGGTTCTTTATCACTTTTGGTGGATACTTCTCGAGGCTTGCACCTACGAAGTTGCCTATCCCCACTCCCAAGAAAGGATGTTGTCTGAAAAGGTCCAAAGAAAGTACAGCAGCGCGTTTCCTTGATGCCGTGGCTCCTTCGTCTCCATGTACTATCCTGTCAATTATAGACTGGTGAAAAACCAATATAAATATGCATCCTACCATGATAACGGGAAAAATATATAACCAGATCCTGTTTTCAGTAATTCTTTTCTTGAACGCCATCAACAGGATGATACCAACACCTATGATTGAGGAGAGCCAAGCACTTCTGGAGAAAGTCAATACTATTGCAAGGAACGTAAAAGTTATTATGGCCACGATGAAAAGCCGCGACCACCTGTTTTTCAACCCCAGCAATCCAAACAAAGGAAAAACAAAAAACGTAAGAAAGCATGCTTCTTGATTGACGTGCCCTACTGTCCCGGTAGCTCTAACATGTGTTTGTCCAGCAGTTCCTCCAAATGTCATAAGTTGACTGGAAACTTTGCTAGAAAAGTGGAACACAACCGATGAAAAGTGTGATACTACTACCAAAAGTGCTTGAATACCTAGGGCTATGGCGGCAGAAAGCAATACGAGAATGAGCTCATTTCGAGTTCTAATAGCGGAGCTAAAAACTAGCAAAAACAAAAGCATCTTGAGGATATGTAGCAAAGCTAGTGTAGTATCCGTTGAAATCCTGTGTATGTAGAAACTTAAAATGGCCCAAAACGAGAAAAACAGGAGCGGGATTAACGGTGAAGATACAAACCATACCTTTTCTTCTCTCTCAAAAAAACTCTCAAAAGCAAGGTACAGCAAAAGCATCATGAAGATAAGGTCAGAACCAGAAAGAACAATTCTGGGCGGAAAAAACTCTGGCAATAAGGGTTTTCCTACGATAAATACTTTTTCAAGGCTCAAAGGGTGAAGCAGAACCCATGCAACAACTAGCAGGATCCTTTTGTTTGGCAGTGTTAGAAAAACAGCTATACCGATCAGACCAGCGTACAATACAGCTCTATGCAAGGGAGATAAGTCAACTGAAAACACAATAACAGTGCTTAACAGGGCACTCCCAAAAAGCACTATCCAAACATCCAATTTCCTCAGGCTATCGAGAAAATTCATCAAAATTTCTTTAATACCTCAGGTTAGTTGCCGTAGAAAATTTTAGGTATCCGATATCGCCTGAAATTGAGCAAGACGCCAAAACATCCCACACCCACCTGATACAGTATATCAAGGGCTTTGGCAAAGGGTTCTCTCCTGGTATGTTCTGACTTGATCACTATAATGGTATGGTCAGCTTCGGAGGCGAAGATTGGTGCGTCCGTCGAGGTTAAAATTCCGGATCCATCGACAATGATCGCATCGTAATCAGAACGGATTTTTTCCATGATCTTACCTAGGCTCTTCTTGTAAAAACCTAGAGAATGTCTTTTTTCCACGTCACCCGAAGGGATGAGGTGGAGGTTTTCGAGCTCAGTAGGATATATTACATCGCTAATTGGAGAGATACCTTTCAGGGAATCAATTAGTCCTTTGTCGTCGCTTCTACGGAGAAGAGAACTCACTGTGGAATTTTCAAAATTGGCATCAATAAGGAGTATCCTTGTCCTACGATCTGCAGCAAGAGCACAGGCTACTTGTAGAGCCAAGAAAGTTTTTCCTTCGCCCCTTGACACGCTGGTAATAAGAACGACTTGTTTTTTCTCGTCTCCTACAAGATCTAATCGTCCGAGAGTTTGTATCACCGTTGACATCGCTTCTTTTAGGGGTAGTCTATTAAGATCATCAAACTTAACATGATCTTTCGTGATTGTTTTAATACTTCCAATAACCGGAAGTCCACCTTCTCTTTCTACATCCCATGGAGTACACAGCCTGTGGTCCAGGGTGGTTAAAAACATCACAAAGCTAAAGCCGAAGAACACTCCAATAAAAAGTCCGATAATTGCCACAACTATGTATCTACCAACCAGAACAGTGATAGATTTAGGAGGTGTAACCGCTTTTTCAACGACCGAGATTGGAACGAGCCTATTTTTAAAGATTTGCATAGTCATATACGCCTTGTGGCGTTTGTCCTTGAAAATATCAAGGAGTGCTGCTGCAGATTCAAGAGCCTTGTGCCTTTCCAACCTCTTGCGGGCTTGATCCAGTTCTCTCTTCACTTTCAGCAGCTCCGGCGCGTCTGGTTTATATATATGCTTGAGTTTCTCAAACTCCAGTTCTAGTCGAGCAACCTGCTTGGCTGTTGTGTCTACCACAGGGTTAACATTTATGTTGCGATCGCTCCAGTCTAAACTTGGGAGATTAATCGTTGAGTCTTCAGGAACTAGATCCTTGCCGTTCCCGATTTTTGTAATCTTACTTTTTTTTAATTCTTCTTCCAGCTTTTCTATTTGCCTTGTCAAATAATCGTATGCGCGCTTTGCTTCTGCTTCTGATAATCTGTAATATTCATCTATAAATCCTTCACATAACTTGTTCGCAATTGGGGCAACTTTTTCCCTGTCCGGGGATTTAACAGCTACCTCAATCAACTCATCACTGACCTCAATCTCCGGTCTCCATTTTTGTACTATCCTGGCATCTACTGATTCCTTGAGTTCTTTAGCAAGACGCGTGACCTCGTCCTCTTTGCCGTGTTCCCGGGATTCTCTGCTTTCTAATAACCAATGAAAGGGCCTGGCAAAATAAGATAAAATTATCTTGTACGCCGGTTTGGCAATATCTGTTTCTTTAAGATTGAGCTCTTTAACTGCGTATCTTGTAACGGGCAAACTTCTTATAATCTCTGCATCACTTTGCCCAGAGATCACCTGTCTTTTAGACGTCGCCAACTCTGCAAAAAACGGTAATCCACGCGTATCATACCTTATAAGCAGCTTTGCATTACTCTTGTAGTTATATGGGACTAGGTGCAGTAAAAAGAGAGAAAAAAGAGGTACCAGTAGAGCAAAAAAGAGGAAAATTCTAAATCTAAAAAAAAGCCTCGCCAGAATCTCCCTAAATGATATCTTGGAGGGAGAATCCACTCTTGTACCCACAACATTGGCAATATCTATTTTATCTGCTCTCACTGTTTATACTCCTGTTTCCTGAAATGTGATTTATGAGATGAATGCACTTGTCAATGGTGACGAACTGTTGCTAGCATTCAAAAGCATTATTGCACCATTTTTCCAGTGCGTGGTCAATACCGGACACGAAATGAGACCAGTCATATTTTTTGACGTGCTTTCTACCCTTACGTCCCATCTCAACTAACAGATCCTTATTGCGAGGAATTTCCTCTAATACTCTTGCCCAATCTTCCACGCTGGGTTCCACCAACCAACCCGTCTCTCCTGGGAGGACGCTTTCTAGTGGCCCCCCTCTGGCATTAGCAATAACGGGCTTTCCAGTGGCCATGGCTTCAAGGGGTACCAATCCCCAGTCCTCGTTTAGCGGAGGAAAAAGGATCGCAGAAGCGGTTTGATACAATCCCTTTAGAACCTGATCGCTGGGAGAAGGTATGAATTCTATTCGAGAATTCCCTTTGGCTCTGGTTTTAAGTGATTCGTAATACTCCAGACTTTTACTATCCAAGAAGCCACTAATAACAAGTCTCCACTTAGAAGGCAACCTAGCTTTTTTAAAAGCATCAATGGCCAGCTCAATATTCTTTGTCCACATTATCCTACCGGGAACAAGAAGCATCGGTTCAAAGGTATCACTCACTTTAAAAGCGTACCAGTCTATCCCAGGATGATAGAGTACCATCTTAGAACTATCTTTACATAATTTTCCACGAATGATTCTCTTTTTCACTTCCAGACTTGTGGCCACTACCCCGTCAAAATGTCTCCAGGCTTTTCTGTCTACTCCCTGGAAGGCATACTTAAAAATCCTGTACGCAATTCTGCCAACAAACCCTCTTTTCTGCATTGCCGTCCTCTGGTAGACCGGGTCAAAGACAGCGCGAAGCGGAGTACTGCAGATAACAAAAGTTGGAAGAGAATTATTTCGTAGAGTTACAAGGTCTCCCATGCCATCGCTCCATATTACGAGGGCATCAAAGCCTTCCAAGGGGAGTTTTTGGGTCATGATGAGCAAGGCGACTTTGAGTACGGTTGGAATATCTCTTTTGACAGAAAGTCGCCTCAATTCTACAATATTCAAGTCTTTGAACTCTGGGAACGTCCCTTGAGGATCGTAATAACCCGTGAAAATAACCCATTCATGCTTGCTCCTGGTAACCAGTTCTAAAATTGACCGTTCAAGGCCTCCATGCAGGTACAACCAAGGTTGGTACAGTGCAACCCTCATTAATGGACTCCCTCCAGCACTTCGGTGTAAAATTCCTCTTGCTTTACAGCTAGTCTATCCCACAGATAATTTCTAGCTTGCTTCTGACCGTTTCGGCCTAACCATTTCGTGTAGTCATCATCCTTCCACAAGTTCAATACTCCGGAAGCAAAATGATCAAGATCAAAACATGCTGCCAGTACGCTCCACCGGGGTGTCAGGACTTCGTTCAGGTGGGGTATGTCAAAGGCCACAACCGGTTTGGACGCTGCCATTGCTTCTAAAGCCACCATACCAAAGGTCTCTTCCCTGGAAGGCATTACGACAAAACGACATTCCCGTAACAGTTTCTTCTTTTTATATCCGCCTACCATTCCGACAAGCTTCACAACATCTTTCAAACAGTAGCCATCGATTTTCCTTTCCAAAAACCCTTTATCAAGTCCGTCACCTGCAATTATAAGAGGTACCTTTTGTCTCGAGCAAATAATTCTCCAGATTTCAATCAGCATATCGAGTCCTTTTTGGTATCGTTCAAGACGGCCAAGAAAGAGCGCAAACTCGCCACCAGAAGATGGTTCGAGAAAACAGTCAGCATTTATTCCACATGGTATCACTTTTACCGTTGCGTCTGGCACGTAGTTCATTATCGTTTTTTTCATTGCGTAACTCTGGACTATAAAGTAGTGATAAAGCCTTTTCCTGGCAATTGAAGCCATTATCTTCAAAAAAGGCAGCTTGTAGCGCTTCTCCCAGTATTCAAAAAAAAACCATTGAACCATTGATATCACTGGTCGTGATGTCCACAAGGGCAATAGGCAAAAGCCCACAGGGGGTGTAAATTCTTCTACAACAAGATCATGCTTACGTGCTAAAAGTCGTGGGCCAAGGGTAGCCAAGAAAGTAAGGTGTGGGGAGAGACCAAAGCCAGGAACACAGAGACCAAGTCTTCTATATTCGACTCCTTCTCTGACCAACCATCGCTTTGCACCAGGATACATGGAAGTAAACACGGTAACCCGGTGGCGTTGTGCTATTCTTTTGTTTATTTCAAAAGTACGAACGGGTTGTCCGCCATGAAGCGGGTTATCAAGGTCGTCCGTATCCGCATGAAATATTAGCAATGAAAAATGCCCTTTTTTTGTTTCCCCAGGTTAGGATCCTAGACTTTTAGATGTAAAGTTTATGCAAAAGCAAAAGACGAAGTCGAACCGGTGCCTCTGCTCAAAATGCTCCTTTTCTTTTCAAGACAACTACCACAGTCTTCAAAAGAATCTTTATGTCATCCAAAAATCTCCAATTGTCGAGATATTGACAATCAAGTTCAACAATTTTGTCAAAATCCTTGATTTTATTCCTTCCCGAAACCTGCCATAGCCCCGTGATACCTGGTTTTGCTGAGATTCTCCTATGATGCCATAGATAATAAGACTTTACCTCGTCAGGGGTAGGTGGTCTTGTGCCTACCAGGCTCATTTCACCTTTCAACACATTCAGAAACTGAGGAATTTCGTCCAGTGACGTCTTCCTAAGGAACCTTCCTACTTTCGTAACCCTCGGATCATTCTCTATCTTGAACATGGGGCCATTCATTGTATTGCGATGTGCCAGTTCACTCTTTCGGCTTTCAGCATCAACGTACATGGATCTGAATTTCAATAACTCAAATATTCTACCATTTTGTCCCACTCGTTTCTGTTTAAACAGAACGGGTCCAGGTGAATCGAGCTTGATTGCAAGTCCTATAATAGGGTATAGCAGAAAAAAAATAGCTGTTCCAGCAAGCCCACCAAACAGGTCAAGTACTCTTTTGTACACTTGCCCGGATACACTTATGCTGTTTCCATAGACTGTCAAAAATGGGATTCCCTGGCACTCTTCAACATGAATTGGTCGTTTTTCCGGGTGCCAAAATGCCGGTAATATTCGTACGCTAATGCCCATTTTCCGGCATATGTTGGCATATTTCCACAATCTTATTGACCTGTCAGCACTTAGAGCAAAAACAACCTCATCTATCTCTTCTTCCTTCAGCAAATCGGGAAGCCTTTCAATTTCTCTTGAATGCCCAGAGCTATTACCCTCCCCAACGTACAAATTACCAACAACCTGATGTCCCCAGCTTAACTGCTTTTTCAAAGCATCTGTAACCAGATCAGCCCTTGTCCTATCTCCAACTATCAATATATGTCGAGCATTGAACTTTCTTTTCGAAAGTTTGTCTATGTACAAACTGATAAAGAGCCTCTCCGCTAGCAAAAGATTGATAGTGAAACTCACGGTGTATATTAGCAACTCCCGGGGATATTCTTTATGCCGGGTAATAAAAAGAATGACAATTAGTAAACAATAATCTACGAGTACTACCTTAATGATGGTTAACGCCAGCATCAAATAGGATTCGGGACGTCTATCACTATACAACCCGAATCTGGCAAATAAGGCATTATTGATTAGTACGAGGAAAAGAATAGATAGTATGAAAAAGTCGCAATTCCCTCCCGCGCACGCACCGCCGGAGTAAAAAAGACGATATCCTACCCAGTTTCCAATGGCAATGCTAAGAGCATCAAGGATCATAAGGAGGATATTTATTATGTATACCTGCTGTCTAAACATATATCCCTATCTTTCGCAACCTCCAGGCATGTGACTTCAGCGGCAACACTTACATGTATCCGGTTTCAGTTTGCCAGCCTCTGGGTGGCTCTTCTGTTAATATTCAGATTGGCAATATTTGCCATTCCGGTGTTCGCGGATCACTTTCACCTTTGTAAGAAGTAGGGTATTCAAACTCCACAAACCATTTGCTTGGAACGGCCGGGAAAATACTGACCAAAATCCAAATTTGACAAGTTAGAAAAACTTAAGTTCTTTAGACTTTGGGAGGCAAATAGCATACCATTGCATCTCATGCTTGTAGGATATGTGTGTGTTATAAAATAACTCACAAATGTGCCCCTCACACAAATCTCCACAAAATATTACCCGAGCCCGTCTTCTTCTTTAACAGACAGTACCATCCCGGAGTCTAAAGGTTCACATATTTATAATAGGGCGTTCAAAAATCCAAGTTCACTTGGCGCATACATGATAACGCATTGTTGGGGATATTCTCAAAGTTTTTTAATATTAAAGCGGGTACAACAAAAAAACAGTTCAAACAGAACCCCCCTTTTCTCTAAGGAACATGACACCATTGGTAAGCTTTCGATTGATTAGAACGACTTCCGTTAAAGACGAAATTACGGAATATCCCTGATCTGTTTCCTTTTACCGTATTAATGGTGTGACTATAAGCATTGGTGTCAATTTGCTATATTCGAACACTATTTCCGTCGCTTGAATATTCAAAAATTCCGGTTATATTTACTCTATAAGCCTGGTTCTTTAAGAAGTTTTCATAGGTTCTTGAACAAATGCAATACCTGTGATGGTTTTTCTTCTTCAGGGGGGATAGAGATGCAGGTTGCTAGCAAGTACCTTGGAATAAAGGATAAAATTAGAAAGCCACGGCAAAGATCCGCTAAGATCGAAAGGTTTCGACGGTGTGTTGAAGGCTTGCTCGAGGAAGCCGATGTTCGAGTTAATGGAAACCGCCCATGGGATATCCACATCCACAATGTAAATTTTTACCCTAGAGTGTTGGCAGAAGGCTCGTTGGGGCTTGGTGAATCCTACATGGACGGGTGGTGGGACTGCGAGCAGTTGGATGAATTTTTTTGCAGGATTCTTCGTGCCGGCCTTGATCAGAAGGTCAGACCCTTCAAGATGGCTTTTGACTCCCTGGTGGCAAGGCTTTACAATTTGCAAAATCCATCTAGGGCTTTTGAAGTTGGAAAAGTTCACTATGATATAGGGAATGACTTGTATTCTAGAATGCTTGACAAACTATTGATTTACAGTTGCGCTTATTGGAAGAATGCAACAACCCTGGATGAAGCCCAGGAAGCAAAATTGGACCTGATTGCCAGGAAACTTGGGCTTAAACCCGGCATGAAGGTTGTGGACATAGGATGTGGTTGGGGAGGACTGGCAAAATATCTGGCTGAGAACTACGGCGTGGTAGTTCTGGGTATTACGGTTTCCAGAAAACAAGCTTCTTTCGCAAAAGAATTATGCCGTGGTTTGCCTGTTCAAATACGGTTGGAAGACTATAGGAAACTCAGCGGCAAATTTGATAGGGTTATTTCCGTCGGAATGTTCGAGCACGTGGGGTACAAGAATTACAAAAAATTTATGCAGGTGGTGAGAAGGTGTCTCAAAGATGATGGCTTGTTTCTACTACACACCATCGGAAGTAATGTTTCCGTTGTAAGAACTGATCCATGGATCGAAAAGTATATCTTTCCTAATTCCATGCTGCCCTCTGCAAGGCAGATTTGCGAGGCTTCCGAGGGAATATTCGTGATGGAAGACTGGCACAATTTTAGCGTTCACTACGACAGGACGCTTCTCGCCTGGTACGAAAACTTCAACAATGCCTGGGATGAAATCAAGGAAAAGTACGGTGAGAGGTTCTATAGAATGTGGAAATACTACCTTCTAGCCTGCGCTGGGGCATTTAGGGCAAGAGTAAATCAACTGTGGCAAATCGTTTTTTCTCCGCGGGGCATACCAGGCGGGTATGAATCGGCTAGATAACGTCTAACTGTTCCTCAAAGGATGTTTAGCCCCTTTTCCAGCAGCCACTGGATATAATTTAGCTTATCTGCTACAATCACATCCCAGATCACAATATCGAATTTGGTCGAGGCATGTTAGGTCTCCATTATTGATTCACGATGAGTGTTAACGCTGGAAGGCGTACAATTGAGGGAGAACCATGAAATTAAAACCGTAGGGATACCATTGAAGCGAATATTTATACCGACTATTGAAAAAGCCTAAGGGGCAAATAATAGATATTTTACCTGAATCCGTGATCGTTCACCTGGGCCGTAGATGCAAGGAAGAGCTCGACGGACTATAGTACGCTATGTCCGGCGTGCGATGACGCCGAAGATGCGGTGCAAGTGAACGACCCGCAAGGCGCAAAAAGGATTGCTTGAGAAGGTGAAGAAGAATTCATTCTGGCTATGTGCCTAACAATCAGCAATTTAGACATGTTATACAAATTAGCCATAAAGTTTCGTCACGGATTCAGGTATTTTATTTACCAATGATTAGGAGGTAATATGAACAAAGGTCTACCGACGTGGTATGAGACTGTGGCGAAGAGTATTATAGCGAATCTTGAAAAACGAAGAATGGAAGGAAGCTATGCAGCATCCGCCGAAGAGGCCAAGCGTAAAGTCGTGGCCATGATTTCTGAAGGCTCAACGGTGTACAGATGTGGTTCCATGACGGTTGCGGACATTGGCCTCTGGGACGAAATTAGAAAAATCCCGGGGGTGAAGCTCATTGACCCTTACGTGAAGGGTATTTCTCGCGAGGAATCTTTAAAACTAAGATGTGGTGGGATGGCAGCGGATTTTATGGTTGCGAGTACCAACGCCATCACCCTCGATGGCAAGTTAGTGAATCTTGATGGAATGGGTAACCGTGTTGCGGCACTGGCCTTCGGGCCCAAGAAGGTGATTCTAGTCGTGGGTATGAACAAAGTAGTACCTGACCTAGAATCTGCCATAAGCAGGGTAAAGCACCTTGCTGCACCTCCAAACGCCATCCGGCTTAACATGGAAACTCCATGTGTAAAAACAGGGTTATGTTCGGACTGCCGATCGCCACAAAGGATATGTAACGTGTGGAGTATAATAGAAGGGCAGTTAGTCAAAGGGCGCATACACGTGATACTGGTTGGGCAACACCTAGGGTATTGATTTGTGTCCGGATACGTCCCATAGCTTCGTGAGCACCAATGTCCGTGGTGTTTCATCTGGGGAGCCTATTTTGATGAAGAGTGTTCTAATTAGGGGATTTACAATATGGGTTGCGCTTGTTGGCATTGCAGTTCTCAACGGTATCGTCCGAGAAAAACTTCTTGTACCCACCGTAGGACACCTATTGGCTCTTTCCGCAAGCGGCCTTGCTTTTTCCATCCTTGTCTTTTTAACAACCCTCTTACTCGTCCCTTTTATTGGAAAACATAAAATAAGCAAATACTGCCTGGTAGGATTTTCGTGGTTCTTTCTAACCCTGGCCTTTGAATTCTTGTTCGGGTACTTTGTGTTGAGGAAACCTTTAGGGGAAATACTTGAAGTTTTTTGCTTTTGGAAGGGCAACCTTTTCGTGGTTGTGTTGGCGTTTTTGATTATTTCACCACCTCTTTGTGCGAAAATCAGAGGGTTGGTCACCGGGTAACCTTTTCAAATTATCCTTTTGGACGTGCTTAATGTCATTTATAATGCAAAAAAAATGATCTGGGAGGCTTGCTGGGAAATGAAGTATTCCGAGGCTCGACTAGGAAGAATTTTTGTTTTGCGCCTGGAAGACGGAGAAATAGTTCACGAAGTGATCGAGAAATTTGCCAGGGAGAACAACATCAGATTTGCCGGTCTTATAATTTTGGGTGGAGCAGGCGGTGGAAGCAGACTAGTAGTTGGCCCTGAAAAGGGGGATGAGCGACCGGTGAATCCCATGGAACAAGAACTAGATGACGTAACGGAAGTAGCGGGTGTTGGAACTCTGTTTCCCGATGAGGACGGGAACCCCATGCTTCACATGCACATGGCTTGTGGAAGAGAAGATAAAACGGTAACTGGTTGTATTCGGAAAGGTGTTCGAGTCTGGCAGATCATGGAAGTTATTCTTTACGAATTAGTGAACACTACTGGGAAACGCGTGCTCGATTCCAGGCTTGGATTTAAACTGCTGATTCCGTGATTGGGTCGATTAAAATCTTCGGTCCAGTATTACAAATTGAAACAGTACTCGATTATCGAAGTACTAACTTAGGCCGAGTGGAAACCGGCCCCTGGGAAAAGGGGGGCCAGTTGACTTATTCCGTGCTGTAGATGGGGTGCGTTAGATATCAGGTTTATTGGCGGGGCTGGAAAACAATTTTAGTTGTGTTCGCTTGTATCTTGTTGACATGATTAATAATTGTTGATAATTTGAGCTCATTTGAACCTACCTTTGACATACGCGCACTTAATACCAAAAAAGGGGATTCCTTGGACGAGCATAGAATCATAAAGGAAATTGCCCGGAAGAACGAAAAAGCGTTTCGGGAACTTTATGAGTGCACAT
>Ga0256841_1001180_pt1 | contig 23536 bp, 21 predicted proteins | sample 356308metaG_FD_185971 | JGI IMG/M metagenome (GOLD analysis project Ga0256841, IMG submission 185971) | Hydrothermal vent microbial communities from Mid Atlantic Ridge, Atlantic Ocean - 356-308 | ecosystem: Environmental > Aquatic > Marine > Hydrothermal vents | place: Atlantic Ocean: Mid...
CCCCAAGCCGTTGATATTTCGCGACAATCCCGCCAGCGGTGCAGGGTTTATAGGTCTACGCCCTAGACTCAACGGGTGGAGTCAGGGCTTCTGTCTGAACAGAATGTCCTGGGCCTTCTTGTCGCTTTGCAGATTTGAGCGTTGTTCGGCGGCCACGGCCCGGCCTTCCTGAACGCCTTTGCGCGCGCCAACGGCCTCCAGCCAGCGGGCCATGTTGGGCTTGTCATCCAGCGTCTGCTCCTGGCCTTCCCACAAGCTCGCCCAGGGCCAGATCGCCATATCGGCGATGGAAAAGAAATCACCGGCGACATAGGCGTTTTCGGCCAGTTGCCGGTCCAGCACGCCATATAGGCGCGCGGTTTCGTTCCGGTAGCGGTCTTTGGCATAGGGCAGGTCGTTTGGCGGCTCCATCGACGGGGCGTATTTCAGAAAATGATGTGCCTGACCGGCCATCGGCCCGACCCCGCCCATCTGCCACATCAGCCATTGATCAACCGCAATTTTGTCGCGTTCGCTGTGGCCATAGAACTGCCCGGTCTTGCGGGCCAGATATTGCAGGATGGCGCCGGATTCAAAAATCGAGATCGGTTTGCCGTCCGGCCCTTCGCTGTCGACAATGGCCGGCATCCGGTTGTTCGGGGCGATTTTCAGAAAATCCGGTTTGAACTGATCACCCGCGCCGATATTCACCATGTGCAAATTGTAGGGCAGGTTCATTTCCGCCAGTGCAATGGTGATTTTCCATCCGTTCGGGGTGGGCCAGTAATATAGATCAATGCTCATGGAATCGTCCTGCTTTTGGGGGTGCCCCGAGATTTTCGCTTTTCCCGACCAAGAGCAAGAGGCGCAAACGCACAGGGCGGGGCGCATTGGCGCACAACTGAAAATCTGGGCGTTGACCTGGGAGGCGAATCTGGCATATGGCTGGGGTGTGGCGATTTGTTACCGGATTGCGGGCCACGTAAAACATACCGCTAAAGAGGCTGCGGAACCCCCGTCACCTTGAACCGGTGTCGGGTTTTTTTGTGCCCAGGGGCATGGAGGCAGCAATGACGGATCAATGGAACAAGCGAACAAAAGCCGTGCACGCGGGAACGCGGCGCAGTCAGTATGGCGAGGTATCCGAGGCTATCTTTCTGACTCAGGGGTTTGTCTATGACACAGCCGAAGCCGCCGAAGCGCGGTTTCAGGCCCTGGGCGATGATGAATTCATCTATGCCCGGTACGGAAATCCGACCGTGCGCATGTTCGAAGAGCGCATTGCAGCCCTTGAGGGGGCAGAAGATGCGTTTGCCACCGCTTCGGGGATGGCGGCGGTCAACGGCGCACTTGTGGCGCCATTGAAAGCCGGCGATCACGTGGTTGCGGCGCGCGCACTGTTCGGATCCTGCCTGTATATCCTTCAGGACGTGCTGGAGCGGTTCGGCGTCGAGGTAACCCTTGTCGACGGGGCCGATCTGGCGCAATGGCAAAAGGCCATGCGGCCGGATACGGCCCTGGTCTTTTTCGAATCCCTGTCAAACCCGACCCTGGAGCTGGTCGATATCGCGGCCGTTTCAAGGATTGCGCATGCGGTGGGGGCACTGGTCGTGGTGGACAATGTGTTTGCCACCCCGGTTTACGGGCAACCGCTGGCGCAGGGGGCCGATGTGGTGGTTTACTCTGCCACCAAACATATCGACGGGCAGGGGCGTTGTCTGGGTGGAGTGGTTTGCGGCACCAGCGATTTCATTCGCGGTACGCTGGAGCCTTATCTGAAACACACCGGCGGCGCCCTCAGCCCCTTTAATGCCTGGGTCATGCTGAAAGGGCTGGAAACGCTGGAATTGCGGGTGAATGCGCAAACTGATGCGGCCGAGGCGATGGCGCAGGCTCTGGATGGCCATCCCAAGCTTCGCCAGGTGATTTATCCGACACTGAAAAACCATCCGCAAAAGGAACTGGCGCGGGCGCAGATGCAACGCGGCGGCACAGTGCTGGCTCTGGATGTGGAGGGCGGGCAGGCCGGGGCATTCCGCTTTCTCAATACATTGAAAATATTCAGTATTTCAAATAATCTGGGGGACGCGAAAAGCCTGGTGACCCACCCTGCGACAACGACGCATCAGCGGCTCTCCGAGGCGGACAGACGGCATCTGGCAATCACACCGGGGCTGGTGCGCGTCAGCCTGGGGCTTGAAGATGCACAGGATCTGATTGCCGACGTTCTCCAGGCCCTTAGGGCCGTGTAGAAAACCGACTGCGCTGCGCATTTCGTGCAAGAAGTGTCGCAAATTCTGGCAAAAGGCGGCAAAATCTCATACATATGTGGTGCGACAGGCACTGGAGTAGATCAGATGAATATCCAGAAACCCGAGGTATCGGCCAAGCCGACCAGAGACGAAGCCGAGGCGGCCCTGGCCCTTTTGCGGTCCTGGGCGGACTCGGTAACAGCGCTGGAGGCGGCGGCTCTTGATCCGCTGGTTTCCCGCCTGATGCCCGGTCAGGATGTTTCGAATTATCCGGCCCTGGCCCGGGCCTATCCCGAGGAATTCTTGGCCGATGATGCCTATCGGGCCACATTGCCTGATCTGCAAAACGGCCCGGAAAGCCTGATCAAAGGCGCGCGCCGGCGGATCCAGCATGTCGGGATATCCAATTTCCGGCTGCCGATCCGTTTTCACCGGCGCGATGGCAGTGATGTGACGCTGGAAACCTCGGTCACCGGCACGGTCAGTCTGGAGGCCGAAAAAAAGGGCATCAACATGTCGCGCATCATGCGCAGTTTTTACAGCCACGCGGAAAAGACCTTCTCCATTGATGTGATTGAAACGGCGCTGGCCGACTACAAGGCCGATCTGGACAGCTTTGACGCGCGTATCCAGATGCGGTTTTCCTTTCCGGCGCAAATGCGCTCCCTGCGCTCGGGCCTGAGCGGCTATCAGTACTATGACATCGCGCTGGAACTGGTGGAAACCCATGGTGTCATTTCAAAGTTCATGCATCTTGACTATGTCTATTCCTCGACCTGCCCCTGCTCGCTGGAGCTTTCTGAACATGCCCGGCAGTTTCGCGGCCAGATGGCCACGCCACATTCGCAAAGATCCGTCGCGCGGATTTCCGTGCAGCTTTTGCCGGACAAACCCTGCCTCTGGTTTGAAGACCTGATTGATCTGTGCCGCAACGCGGTTCCAACGGAAACCCAGGTCATGGTGAAACGCGAGGACGAACAGGCCTTTGCCGAACTGAATGCGGCCCACCCGATTTTTGTGGAGGATGCGGCAAGACTGTTCAGCGAAGCGTTGCAGAATGACCCGCGTATTGGCGATTTCCGCATCATTGCCAGCCACCAGGAAAGCCTGCACAGCCATGATGCCGTCAGCGTTTTGACCGAAGGCGAAACCTTCCGCAGCACGAGCCTGGACCCAAAGCTGTTCAACACGCTTTTTCACGTCGGCTAGGTCCTGACCCCAGGTTTGCCCCGAAACGGGCTGTTGCCTGTGTCAAGGCCGGGCGGCGTTATTGCCAGCAACTGACCAGAACGGTCATGTCTTCGGCAATCAGCGTCAGATCCTCGGGCGGCAGAGTGGCGTCGGGTGTGCCGGTGGCGGCATTGACTCCGTTGTCTTGCAGAAATTTCCGCAAGGCACTGGCACTGGCGCCAAACTGGACATCGTCCGGCAAGCGCTGTGCGCCATTCTTCGGCTTGGGGATCAGCATGGCCTGCACAAAACCGCCGGCATCCAGCACAGGCCCTCCGGCATCACCCGACTGGGTGGTCAGTTTCAGGCGTTGCAGGGTGCTTTCCCCCCTCAGTCCGCGAATATCGACCAGCGTGCCAAAGGTCAGGGTCGGGGCGTCCAGAATGCCCTCGTAGGAATACCCCGCCACGGCGATTTCCGACTTCAGACGCGGGATTGAATCGCGGAATCTGGCGAATGCCATGGGGGCGAGCGGTGTTTCTGGTTTTAGCAGGGCCAGCCCCAGGCCGTTGTCTGTTGCAATGATTTCGGCCTCGTAGTCATTGTTCAGCGTTATACGGCTGCAGCCTTCTATGGCTTGCATCGTGGTCAACACGGCCCCCTTGTCGTCAACGTAGAACCCGGAACGCGACAGAGCCGGCTTGCGGATCTCCAGCCCGGACAACAGATCGATCCGCTGATCTTCTCCGGCGCCACCGACAAGGTCGTCAAGCGCCACGTCGCCAAAAGGTCTGAAACTGGCCTGCATTTCTTTCAGCACCCGCTGCCGGCGTTTTTCGTCACCGGCCGGCCAGACCAGGATAAATCCCTTGACCATACCGTCTTTGAGGGCGGCATGGGTGTATGAGACGATCCGGTCGTTTTTTCCTACCAGTTCAAAGCTGCGTTTGCGGCGGATACGTTCGCCGTCCGGCGGGATGATCTCCAGCGTCTGCAGGATGTCGTACAATCCGAACAAGGTGGTCTGGTCTCCGTACTGCGAAATCAGCAAGACGCGAACTTTGCTGCCGTTTTTGCTGTCATAATGCGCAAACGGGGCTTCGTACCTTGAGAACCCGACCAGCCCCAGCGGCATCTCGATTTCGATTCCGGCGGTTTCATCACGCACCGGCTGCATGCCGATCTCATTTAGCACACTCCGGTACGAGGCCAGCAGTTCCTGGCGCTGGCGGGTGGTCAGAACCCCGGTGCCTTCATAGCCGTTGGCTTCTTGCCAGTCGCGCATGGCCGCGCGCGTGCCGCGGCCAAAAGCCCCGTCGATGGCCGCACTGTAAAAGCCTTCCCATTCCAGCGCGCTTTGCAACTCCTTGCGGGCATCCCGGTCCAGTTGGGCCTCGCTTCGGCGTGCCTGGCGGGGTGTTTCGTCCGGGGCGGGGGCCAGAATGACGGGCGTAGTTTGGGGCGTGACGGGCTGCACGGTGGTTGGCAGAGTTTCGGGCTGTGGAACGCGTCCGGTGGCGCCAACCGGCCAGAATCGCTGGCGAAAGTTGCTGCCGTCGGCGACAAAACTGTCATTGGGGATCAACCCCTGCCTTTTCAACTGCCGCAGGCGCTGCGTTGCCGCCGCCGGCGTGTATGGCCCAAGGGCAATGGCATACCAGCCGCGGCCGATTGCAAAGCCGTTCACGTTCTCAAACTGCCCCGCATAGCGGCGGGTGCGGGTTTGCGCTTTGCGCAGGCTTGGCTGTGCCTCGATTTGAATCCACTGGACGACTTGCGCCAGCGCCGGCCTGCCAGAAACTGACAAGGCCACCAGCATGGCTGTCAGAAAAAGTCCGAAAAAAAACTGTTTCATACGTTTTAATAGTCCGTCCGTTGTCTACCCTGGTGTCCTTCGCTCTTGCAAATGGCGAGTCTCCCGCACCCTGATTAGCAGAGCCTGCGATGATTGCACCCCTGAAACTGCTGTTTAATGCGTCAAAGGCCGATTGACCATATCCTTGTGGTTGCCTATTGAGGACGCGCCTTTTGCAGGGATGCGCAACATGACAAACAAACAAGAACTGCCCGGCAGTTTTCAGGAAATCATCCTGCGGCTGCAAACCTATTGGGCCGCAAAAGGCTGCGCCATGATGCAGCCTTATGACATGGAGGTGGGGGCGGGCACGTTTCATCCGGCAACCACGTTGCGCAGCCTCGGCCCCAGACCGTGGGCTGCGGCCTATGTGCAACCCTCGCGCCGGCCCACCGATGGCCGCTATGGCGAAAACCCGAACCGGTTGCAGCATTACTATCAGTATCAGGTGATCATCAAACCCTCTCCGCCCGATTTGCAGGCGCTTTATCTCGGCTCGCTCGAGGCCATCGGCATCGACATGACGATGCATGATATCCGCTTTGTCGAGGATGACTGGGAAAGCCCGACACTTGGTGCCTGGGGGCTGGGCTGGGAGGTCTGGTGCGACGGCATGGAAGTCAGCCAGTTCACCTATTTTCAACAGGTTGGCGGGCATGATTGCCGCCCGGTGTCCGGAGAGCTGACCTATGGCCTTGAACGCCTGGCCATGTATGTTCTGGGCATCGATCATGTGATGGATATGCCGTTCAATGCACCGGACGCCCCCATTTCCCTGTCCTACGGTGATGTGTTCCGCCAGACAGAACAGGAATACAGCCGCTATAATTTTGATGTGGCCGATACCGATATGTTGCTGCGCCATTTTGAAGAGGCCGAGACGGAATGCGCGCGCATTCTGGCCGAACCGGCAACAGATCCGAAAACCGGCAAGCGGATCATCATGGCGCATCCTGCCTATGATCAGGCGATCAAGGCCAGTCATATCTTCAATCTGCTGGATGCCCGCGGCGTGATCTCGGTCACGGAACGTCAGGCCTATATCGGGCGTGTGCGCGCCCTGACAAAAATGTGTGCAGATGCGTTTCTTGAAACGCCCGCCGGGGGGCATGCCGCGTGACCGGCAAAATCGTGGGAATCGGAATTGTGGCTGTTGCGTTGATTGCCGGGGCGATGATCTATTATCTTCAGGAGTACGCCTTTTACAACGAGGTTACCCTTGCCAGTGGTGATACGGGCAAAAATGCTGTCCAGATCGAATTGGTCTCACTGGTCAGCGGCCAGCCCGAGGTGATCCCGACGGATGATTTTCAGGGGATCGATTCCGACAGTTCCCCGATCCGGTTCCGCGCCTGTTTCACCATCCCCCTGTCCGATGCCATGCTGACCGAAACCTACCAGGTCTATGTCCACCCCGAGCCTCTGACTGGCCCGGACTGGTTTTCCTGCTATGATGCGAAAGCCATCGGTCGGGCGCTGGAGCAGGAAAAGGCGATTGCCTTCTTGTCCCATGAAAACATTCACAGTGGTGTGGACCGTGTGATTGCGGTTTTTCCCGATGGCCGGGCCTTTGCCTGGCACCAGTTGAACGAAACTTTCCAGGAAAAGGCCCCTTTCGATGCCCAATCTGCTGATTGAACTTTTCTCCGAGGAAATCCCGGCCCGTATGCAGGCGCGGGCGGCCGATGATCTGAAGCGGCTGGTCACCGACGGGCTGGTCGCGGCCGGGCTGACCTATGCCTCTGCCGGTGCCTTTGCCACCCCGCGCCGTCTGGCCCTGTCGGTTGAAGCTGTGCTGGCCGAAAGCCCCACCATCCGCGAGGAACGCAAAGGCCCCCGCGTGGATGCGCCGGACAAGGCGATCGAAGGGTTCCTGCGCGGCGCCGGCGTGTCGCGCGATGATCTGGAAGTGCGCGACGACAAAAAGGGGCAGGTCTACTTTGCCATCATCGAAAAGCCGGGCCGCCCCGCCGCCGACATCATTGCCGAGGTGCTGGAAACCACCATTCGCAATTTCCCCTGGCCCAAATCGATGCGCTGGGGGTCCGGCACCCTGCGCTGGGTGCGCCCGCTGCATTCGGTCCTCTGCATTCTCGGTGATGAGTCCGGTGCAACCGTGGTGCCGTTCAGCATCGACGGCATCAAATCCGGCGACAGCACCGAAGGCCACCGTTTCATGGCCCCCGCCCGTTTCAGTGTCAGCTCTTTTGACGACTATTGCGCCAGACTGGCCAAGGCGTATGTGATCCTTTCGGCACAGGATCGCGCGGATCACATATGGCACGACGCGACAAATCAGGCTTTTGCCCAGGGGCTGGAAGTGGTTGAGGACAAGAGCCTGTTGGCCGAAGTCGCGGGACTGGTCGAATGGCCCGTGGTGCTGATGGGCGACATTGCCGAGGATTTCATGGGCTTGCCCGCCGAGGTGCTGCAAACCTCGATGCGCGAACACCAGAAATTTTTCAGCGTGCGCAATCCGAAAACCGGCCGGATTGAAAAATTTGTCACCGTGGCCAACCGCGAAACACCGGATCACGGCAAAACCATCCTTGCCGGCAATCAAAAGGTGCTGTTTGCCCGCCTGTCCGACGCGAAATTCTTCTGGGAAAACGACCTGCGCACGCCGCTCTTGGACATGGTTGCGAAACTGGCCAATGTCACCTTCCACAACAAGCTGGGCACACAGGCCGAACGGGTGAAACGCATCGCCGCCCTGGCCGAAGAAATCGCGCCAATGGTCGGGGCCGATCCTGCGCTGGCCAGACAGGCCGCCGAGGTCTGCAAGGCCGATCTGTCCAGCGAAATGGTCTATGAATTCCCCGAATTGCAGGGGCTGATGGGCCGCTATTACGCACAGGCCGCAGGCCTCCCGCAAGAGGTGGCCAACGCCTGCGAGGCGCACTACGCGCCGCTTGGCCCCTCGGACGATGTGCCGACCGAACCCGTTTCGGTTGCCGTTGCGCTGGCCGACAAGATCGACACGCTGACCGGGTTCTGGGCGATTGATGAAAAACCGACGGGGAGCAAAGACCCGTTCGCCCTGCGCCGCGCGGCACTTGGGGTGATCCGGTTGGTGCTGGAGAATGGGGTGCGGGTCGGCTTGCTGTCCTTGTTCGAGCAAAGCAGGCACAAGGCTGACTCCCAAGACCTCCTCACCTTCTTCCACGACCGCCTGAAGGTCTACCTGCGTGATAAAGGCATCACCCACGACGTGATCGACGCCTGCCTTGCCATGCCCAACAGTGACGACCTGGCCCTGCTGGTCAAACGGGCCGAGGCGCTGCAAGCCTTCCTGAAAACCGACGATGGCGAAAACCTGTTGCAGGGTTTCAAGCGCGCCAACAATATCGTGCGGCAGGCCGAGGAAAAGGACGGTGTTGAATATTCTTTCGGCCCTGACCCGAAATTTGCCGAAACGGACGAGGAAAAAGCCCTCTTCAGGGCGCTGGATGCCGCCGAGGCCGAAATCACTCCGGCCATGGATGCCGAGGATTTCGCCGCCGCCATGTCGGCGATGGCGGCGCTTCGCACGCCGATTGACGCCTTTTTTGAGGCGGTCCAGGTCAATACCGACAATCAGGTGCTGCGCCGCAATCGCCTCAACCTTCTGAACCGCATCCGTCAGATCTGCCTGAGTGTCGCGGATCTGACAAAGATTGAAGGCTAAGTACCCTTCTTTCATCTTTGTTCCCGGAAATATCCCTGCCGGAGGCATGAATCTTTTTGCACGCAGCCTGAAAATCGCGTTATGCTGCGGTGACGCGAAAGGTGCTGCAGTGCAGAAAAAGCAACATACCACACCGTTTACCGAGATCACGCCTTCGGCAAAGATCGCCGCCGAGACCCACGGCGGGCGGGCCAAATGCCTGCAAAGGCTGGTCAGGCTGGAACTACCGGTTCCCAAAACGCTGGCACTGCCCTTTGATGCGGTGCGCGCCCTTTCCGCCGGTGAAATTCCCGATACGGCCGCAATTCTTGCGCCATTTGGGGAACACCCGCTGGTCAGCGTGCGTCCCAGTTCGCAAGATCCTGATTGGGGCGGGCCGGGTGCCATTCTCAACATCGGTATGAATGACGCCCGTCACGCCGCCCTGTCAGAAACTTTGGGGGAGGAAGCGGCAACCGCTCTCTATCTGCGGTTTGTTCAGGCTTTTGCCGTGCATGTGGCCCGGTTGGATCCGGATATGTTTGATCAGCTGAGCGATGCCGGCCCGTCCGCGTTGCAGGATGCGCTGAGCGCCTACGAAACCGAGACCGAGGAACAGTTCCCGCAGGATCCGGCCCGGCAGCTTTCCGAGGTGTTGCGCTCGATGGCGCGTGCCTGGGAAGGCACCAGCGCGCGACTGCTGCGTCAGGCCCGCGGTGCCCCGGCCGATGCCGGTCTGGGGCTGGTCGTGCAGCAAATGGCGCTGGGCGTCGGTCATGGCGAGAGTGGCGCGGGTGTCATCCAGTTCATGGATGAAACCACGGGCGCGCAGGTGATCAAGGGGCGCTTTCTGAGCCAGAGTCAGGGCCGTGATGCGCTGTTGAAGGGGCAGGGGGCCATTTACCTGACCAAAGACGCACGCGGCCCGGCGCTGGAGGAACTCTGCCCGGCCTGTTTTGCCGACCTGAAGACATATGGCGAAACGATCCGCAAACGGCTGCGCGAAGAAATGCAGATTGAATTCACCCTGGAAAACGGCCGCCTGTTCGTGCTTGACGCGGTTCGGTTGCGGCGCAGCCCGCGGGCGCATTTGCGCAGTGTCGTGGCCCTGGCGCGGGACGGGATTATTTCCCGGGACGATGCCCTGTGCCGGATTGACCCGCATGCCCTGACCGAATTGCTGCATCCGCAGGTAGACCCGCATGCGCCGCGTGAGGTGCTTGTGCGGGGGCTGAATGCCAGCCCCGGCGCGGCGTCGGGCAAGATCGTATTTTCCGCATCCGATGCCCAGGCCGCGATGGCCCAGGGGGAACCCGTCGTGCTGGTGCGACGGGAAACGACACCGGAGGATATTCGCGGCATGCACGCTGCCAGCGCCGTGCTGACCGAAAAAGGCGGCATGTCCAGCCATGCGGCGGTCATTGCCCGCGGTCTGGGCGTGCCCTGCATCGTCGGTGCCAGCGGCATGCGGCTGGATGCGCGTGAACAGATCATGACCTGCGAAGACGGCCGCACCTTGTCGGCCGGCGAGGTGATCACCATTGACGGCAGTTCGGGCGAGGTGTTGCTGGGGGCGGCCGAGATGCTTGAGCCGGAACTTGATGACGCCTTCCGCACCCTGATGGAATGGGCCGACGCGCGGCGCGATATCGGCGTGCGCGCCAATGCTGATACCCCGTCTGACGCGCGCACAGCCCGCATGTTCAAGGCCGAAGGGATTGGCCTTTGCCGCTCTGAACACATGTTCTTTGAAGATGACCGCCTGACCGTAATGCGCGAAATGATTTTTGCCGATGCGCCCGAGGACAGACGTGCCGCCCTTGATCGTCTGCTGCCCATGCAGCGGGCGGATTTTGTCGATATCTTTGGCATCATGCAGGACCATCCGGTCTGCATTCGCCTGTTTGACCCGCCGCTGCACGAGTTTCTGCCGGCGCATCGCGAAGGGCTGAGGGAACTGGCCGAGGCGCTTGATCTGCCGCTTTCGGATGTGACGCGCCGGGTGCAGGAACTGACGGAATTCAACCCGATGCTGGGGATGCGCGGGGTGCGTCTGGGTATTACATTGCCGGAAATCTATGACATGCAGGCGCGCGCCATCTTTGAGGCCACGGTGGAGGCCATGCATCGCGGCAATGATGTGATCCCGGAAATCATGATACCGCTTGTCTCGGCCCGGCGCGAAGTCGAACTGGTCAAAACCCGTGTCGAAAGCGTGGCCGCCGAGGTGCGGACCGAAACCGGTGTCGATTTTGCCTATCGCCTGGGGGTGATGGTGGAAACGCCGCGCGCTGCCCTGCGCGCGGGTGACATCGCACCAAATGCCGATTTTCTCAGCTTTGGCACCAATGACATGACCCAAATGACCTATGGTTTGTCGCGCGATGACGCCGGGCGTTTCATGTCGGATTACGTCAATCTCGGTGTGTTTGAGGAAGATCCCTTCCACATGCTGGATACGGAAGGGGTCGGAGAACTTTTGATGATCGGGGCCGAACGCGGCCGGGCGGCGCGCGGTGACATTATTCTGTCCATCTGTGGCGAACACGGCGGCAATCCCGAATCAATTGCCTTCTGCCGCAAGGCCGGATTTGATTATGTATCCTGTTCGCCCTATCGGGTGCCAGTGGCACGCCTGGCCGCTGCACAATTTGCGGCGCGCGAGGCGCGGGATGCCGAAAAGAACAATTTGAAACAAAAGCTTAAAAAAGTGTTCAGCAAAGCCGGCGGTCGGTAATCCGTTTTTTCCCGAATGAAAACAGTCGCGTGTATTATGCCGTTACCGTTGCCGCATGGGGCGAAGGGGTGGACGCTGGCGCGATGATGCATTAAATCACTGGCTTGTCGCAACCTTTGGGGGGCGCGGCTTCCGCCGCTGGCGGGGTTATTGAAAGAGGTTTACGATGCGACTGCACCCGATAATTGTTTGGGGCCTGTGTGCTTTTCTTGGTTTCTCCTCGGGCGCAATGGCTGAATCGACCCTTAGCCAGTCCAACGAGCCCGACTCCATTCTGAATGCCAGGCTGGCTTCCCTGCTGGGGCAGGAACGCCAGGCGCTGAGTTCGCTCAGCGGTGAACGGCTTCGTGAACTGACAACCACACCGGCACCGCGGAGCCGGCGCAAGGCTGAGCCTGTTCCGCTTTACGACAACGCCTGGCTGGACAGCCAGAAACCGGCCACGGGAAACGCACAGTTTCAGTGCCTGGCCGAGGCGCTCTACTTCGAGGCCCGCGGCGAAAGCCTGAAAGGCCAGTTCGCGGTTGGCGAAGTCATCCTCAATCGGGTGGATTCAGCGCGCTTTCCCAACTCGGTTTGTGGCGTGATTAATCAGGGCACCGGCAAGAAATTCCAGTGCCAGTTCACCTATACCTGCGACGGGCGCAAAGAGGTTATCAGCGAACCGGCCGCTTATGCGCGGGTGGCCAAGGTGGCGCGGGCCCTGCTTGATGGCGCGCCGCGCAAACTGACGGCGGGGGCAACCTATTATCATACGCGCTCGGTACGGCCGCGCTGGTCACGCAAATTTACCCGGACGGCCCAGATTGGCGTGCACTATTTTTACAGCCCTCCGTTGCGCGTCTCCAGACGCTAGCTATAATCCACGGTTGCTGCTGGCTTGATCCGCGTGTTTCCTGCTACTGAAAACCGGCGGGGGCTGCTCGCATGCTGAACGCCGGAGCTTGTCATGACTGAAACGACGGAACAGAAAATTCACGGCGGGCTTGGCCATCCGGATGATCGCTCCGCAACAGACATCACCCGCAACCGCATTTCCCTGCGCGATCACGTGGTGCGGGTTGAAATAGGGGCGTTTCAGCAAGAACGGAACCAGACCCAGCGATTGCGCTTCAATCTGGTCGTTGATCTTCCCCCCGAATGCGAAAAACCTGATGACGATGTCGACCGCATCCTGTCTTATGATGTTCTTACCGACGCAATCAGCCAGGAACTTTCGGCAGAGCGTCTGAATTTGCTGGAAACTCTCGCCGAGAGAATCGCCCGCCGCATCCTGCAGGAACCACAGGCGCAGCAAGTCATCCTGCGTATTGAAAAGCTCGACCGCGGTTCTGGCGCGTTGGGGGTAGAGATTCTGCGGCAAAAAGCGGATGTTCCTGCCACCGGGAAAACGGCAACTGTGCCCGAGCGGATCATCTGGCTGCCGTTCGCGGCCTTGCAGGCCGCGGCGTTGCCCGACGCGGTAAACGGTTGGGTCCGGCAAACGCCGGCATCTGTCATTTGCGTTGCCGGTCCGCCGAGTACGCCCGCAGTGCCGGATCCGGCCGTGCAGTTGCGGCTTGACCTTCTGGCAGCGGAACAAGCGGCATGGGTGCTGGCGGCGCTTTGTCCTGATCTTGGTGTGATCAGCAGCCGGACCGAGATGGACTGGGCCATGAAGTCGGCGTCGCCCTCCGTCTGGGCACCATCCAAGATCGTGTTGGACAGCCTGCAAGAGGTCTCGCCAGAGATGATTGCTGGGCCGAGGCTCGGCGTCTGGCTGGCGCGGTTTCTTGCGGTGAAAAACCTGGCGGTGGTCGGGGAAGCGTTACCAAAGGTTACAGATATCAACGTGGTGAGGCTGAAACTGGCCGATCTGGCCGGCTGACGGGCTTGCAATACAGGTGATTATCCCGGAAACCACAGCCATGACAAAAGCCTATTTTCGCCCGATCGTGCAAACGGATGCGCATCGCACCGCCCAGGCCCTGCGCCTCGCCGGCGGCTGGTGCTGGTTTGATCGGGTCGAGCGGCTGAGCCGCGACGCAGGCAGCGAGATTATACCAGTGCAGGATTTGCCGGATGATGTGCTGCAGGATCTGACGGCACCGCGCCCGCCCATGGCCGGGCTCGATTTTTCCCGCCCGCGTCTGATGGGGATCGTGAATGTCACACCCGACAGTTTTTCCGATGGCGGGCGGTTTCTCGCGCCGGATGCTGCGGCCGCCCATGCAGAGGGAATGGCGCAGAGCGGTGCGGATATTCTGGATGTCGGTGGTGAATCGACGCGTCCGGGGGCCGAAACCGTGCCGCATGACGAGGAAATCCGGCGGGTTGTGCCGGTCATTCAGGCGATAAAGGCATCGGTAGACACACCGGTTTCGGTTGATACACGTAAGACGCAGGTGGCGGATGCGGCGCTGACGGCGGGGGCTGATCTGCTGAATGACGTGTCGGCCTTCAGCCATGATCCGTCCATGGTGCAGCTTGTGTCCGAAAGTGGCGCGCCGGTGTGTCTGATGCATGCACAGGGCACGCCCGACATCATGCAGAACGCGCCAACTTACGCGAATGTCCTGCTGGATATATATGATTTTCTGGAAGAAAAACGGGATATGGCTGAGGCTGCCGGTATCCCCAGATCCCGGATCATGCTGGATCCCGGTATCGGCTTTGGCAAAACGCTTGCCCATAACCTTGCCTTGCTGCGGCGCATCAGCCTGTTTCACGGGCTGGGCTGTGCGGTTTTGCTGGGGGTTTCGCGCAAACGCTTCATTGGCACCTTGGGTAACGCGCCCCAGGCCGACCAGCGGGCTGCGGGCTCGATCGCGCTGGGGCTGGGGGCGGTGATGCAGGGTGTTCAGGTTTTGCGGGTTCATGATATTGAAGACACAAGGCAGGCGTTGAATCTGGCGATGGCGGTGACCGACAACAAGTGAGGGCAGTGATGACGGAGAAATTATTTGGCACCGACGGGGTGCGCGGACGGGCAAATACCTATCCGATGACCGCGGATGTGGCACTGAAACTTGGGGCGGCTGCCGGCCGGTATTTTCGCAAGGATGGGCTGAACCGGCATCGGGTGGTGATAGGCAAGGACACGCGCCTGTCTGGCTATATGCTGGAATATGCCCTGACGGCGGGTCTGACCAGCACCGGCATGAATGTGCTGCTGCTCGGCCCGGTTCCCACCCCGGCGGTCGGCTATCTGACGCGCAGCATGCGGGCCGATCTGGGGATCATGATTTCCGCCAGCCACAATCCGCATCATGACAACGGCATCAAGTTCTTCGGCCCCGACGGGTTCAAGCTCTCGGATGAGGCGCAGGATGAGATCGAGACCCTGCTTGCCGGCGAAATCCAGCCGGCACAGCCGGAAAACATTGGCCGCGCCAAACGGATTGATGACGGGCGTGGCCGTTATGTCGAATACGCCAAGACGACCTTTCCCGGCCATGGGCGGCTGAACGGCCTCAAGGTGGTTGTCGATTGCGCAAACGGTGCGGCCTATCGCGCCGCGCCGGATGTTCTGTGGGAACTGGGCGCCGAGGTTATTCCGGTCGGGGTTGCGCCCAACGGGTTCAACATCAACCAGCAATGCGGATCGACCCATACGCAAACCGCAGCCGAGGCGGTTGTTCAGCACGGCGCGGATGTCGGCATAGCCCTGGATGGCGATGCAGATCGCGTGATGATACTGGATGAGAATGGCAAGGTGGCCGATGGCGATCAGATCATGGGGCTGCTGGCGGCGCGCTGGGCACAAGAGGGGCGGCTTCAGGGCAAGACCCTGGTGGCTACGGTCATGTCCAATCTGGGACTGGAGCGGTTTCTCGCAGGTAAAGGCATTGATCTGCATCGCACCCCGGTCGGCGATCGTTATGTGGTCGAGGCCATGCGCAAAGGCGGCTTCAATCTGGGCGGCGAGCAGTCCGGCCATATCGTCATGACCGATTTTGCCACAACGGGCGACGGGCTGATTGCCGGGTTGCAGTTTCTGGCGGCCATGGTGGAAACCGGACGCAAGGCCAGTGCACTGACGCATAGCTTTGAGGTTGTGCCGCAACTGTTGCAGAATGTCCGCTACAAGGCCGGGGCCAGCCCGCTCGAATCCGCCGCCGTCAAGGCCGCGATTGCAAAAGGTGAGGCGCAGTTGGCGGCGAACGGGCGTCTGCTGATCCGTAAATCCGGGACCGAGCCTCTGATCCGCGTCATGGGCGAATGCGAAGATGAATCCTTGCTGAAATCGGTGCTGTCCGAAATCGTTGCCGAGGTTGAAGGCGCGGCCTAGGTGCGTTTCCAGATTTTGGTCACTGCCAACCCGGTCAGGATCAGGGCCAGGGCAAAATAGGTTCGTCCGGGCAGGTCTTCGCTCAGGAAAACCGCGCCGAAAATGACCGACCAGATCGGAACCTGATAATTGACCAGTGACAAAAAGGACGGTCCGGCGCTGCGGATGACGGCGACCAGCAGCAGGTTGGCCAGCGCGGTGGGGGCAATGCCAAGATAAAGAACCGCCAGAAATGCAGAGCCGGAAACGTTTTGCGGCATGCCCTCGACCAGCAGCGCCATGGGCAAGATCATCAGCGCGGCCAGAATGGTGGCCGTGGTTGCAAAGGCGATCGGATCCACCTTTGGTGCCAGCCGTGTGATGATGGAGCCAAAGGCATAGCCGACAGAGGCCCCCAGGCAGGCCAGCCGGGCGAGGGGCTCCAGGCTGCCCCCGGTGCTTTCAAAGGCTCCCAGTCCGATCAGCACCATCACGCCGGCAAAGCCGATGGCAAACCCCGTGGCCTTGGGCAGGGTCATTTGATCGCCGGCAACCAGGAAATGCGCCAGAGGCAGAACCAGCAGTGGCACCGCCGCCATGGTGACGCCGGCAAAGCCCGAGGTGACATAGTTCTGCCCCCAGCTCAGCAGGAAAAACGGCAGGGCCATCGAGCAGAAACCGAAACCCAGCGCCGCCAGCCAGACGCGCCGGCCCTGTGCCGTGTTCATGGCAGGCAGTTTCAGCCCCATCATGCGGGTCAGAAGGAACAGGATGACGGCGCCAAGTGTGATCCGGCCGGCCGCCACCGAGAGCGGTCCAAAACCGCGAATGGCAACGCTGACCGCCATGAAGGACGATCCCCAGATAATGCCCAGCGCGCCGAGGCGCAGCCAGTTGACCAGGCTTGCCTGCATATTGAAAACTCTCCTCAAGAGGCTGTTTTCTCTAAAAGAAAACAGGACGAAATCTTTCAAAGATTTCGGGGACCGCCGAATAAAAAGGCGCCCGATAAACAGGGCGCCTTTTGAAAGGGTTTAGTTCTTGTCCTGATCCACCAGCTTTCCGGCCGAAATCCACGGCATCATGTCTCGCAGCTTCTGGCCGACCTGCTCGATCTGATGTTCGTCATTCAGCCGGCGGGTTGCCTTGAAATATGGCTGCCCGACCGCATTTTCCACCATGAAATCACGCACGAACTTGCCGTTCTGAATGTCGTTCAGAACCGCCTTCATCCGCGCTTTGGTCTTGTCGCGCGGCAGCACCCGCGGGCCGGAAACATATTCGCCGTATTCCGCCGTGTTACTGATCGAATAATTCATGTTGGCGATGCCGCCTTCATAGATCAGATCGACGATCAGTTTGACTTCGTGCAGGCATTCGAAATAGGCCATTTCCGGTGCGTAACCTGCTTCGACCAGGGTTTCAAAACCCATCCGGATCAGTTCCACCAAGCCGCCGCACAACACCGCCTGTTCGCCAAATAGGTCGGTCTCGCATTCCTCGCGGAAGGTGGTTTCAATGATGCCGGAACGGCCGCCGCCAATCGCCGAGCAATAGCTTTTGCCCAGTTCCAGCGCCCGGCCCGAGGCATCCTGCTCAACCGCCACAAGGCAGGGTACGCCGCCGCCTTTGACATATTCGCCGCGCACGGTGTGGCCCGGCCCCTTGGGCGCCATCATGATCACGTCGACACCCGGCTTCGGCTCGATCAGACCAAAATGGATGTTCAGACCATGTGCAAAGGCAATCGCCGCCCCGTCCTTCAGGTTGTCGTGTACATGGATCTTGTATGTCTCGGCCTGCAGTTCATCGGGCATGGTGAACATGATCAGATCGCACCAGGCGGCCGCTTCGGCAATGCCCATGACCTTCAGCCCTTCGGCCTCGGCCTTCTTTGCACTGGGAGAGCCCTCGCGCAGGGCCACCACAACATTCTTGGCACCGCTGTCGCGCAAGTTCAGCGCATGGGCGTGCCCCTGAGAGCCATAGCCCAGAATGGCCACTTTGGTATCCTTGATCAGGTTGATATCGCAATCGCGATCATAATAAACGCGCATTCTGGCGCTCCTTGCTTGGTTATTGTCCGCAACAGGTTATTTGATAAAATGCAGAAATTGGCTGCAATAAGATGGTAATTATCCGATTCTTATGTAATAATCATGCGCATAATAAGATAAAACGATAAAAATCATGCTTAGCGATACCGATCGTCGAATTTTGCGCCAGTTGCAGGCGGTGCCTGATCTCTCCATGACGGAGCTGGCGCAGCGGGCCGGAACGACGCCTGCCACCTGCCTGCGACGGCTGGCCAAACTGCGCGACAATGGCATCGTTCTGGGCCAGCATGCGCAGATCAACTGGGCCGCGCTGGGGTTTACGGTCGAGGTCAGCCTGCGCATCACCCTGGACAAGACCCATCGCAACGCGTTTGACCAGTTCCTGGAAGAGGCGCGCAAGGTGCCAGAAGTCATTGAAATCCAGACGTTTTTGGGGCGTGTCGATGTGCGCCTGTCGGTTCTGGCCCGGGATATGACCCACTATCAGACCGTCTATCGAAAACGTATTCTCACCCTGCCACATATCAACGACATCGAGGCCCTGATGCATCTTTCAACTGTCAAAACTGACCCGGCGCTGCCGATATGATCACGCTGGACGGGTTTGACCGCCGGCTTCTGGCGGCGCTGGAGGAGGATGCGACACAATCCGCCGGGCAACTGGGGCGCAGGTTCGGCCACAGCCAACCCGCAACATGGCGGCGCATCAAGCGCCTGCAGGACGCCGGGATTCTGTCGGGACAGCGCCTGTCGCTGAATCTTGAGGCTCTGGGCTTTGGTGTCACGGTTTTTCTGGGGGTGAAACTGGCCACCAAGGGCCGGGTCAGCCTGGAGGATTTTGAACGCGCGGTTTCTGCTATCCCCGAGGTGCAGACCGTGCAGCATGTGCTGGGGATGTATGATTACCGGCTGCGGGTCGTGGCGCGCGATCTCAGCGATTTTGAGCGCATCCTGCGCCGGCGCATCATGACATTGCCCGGTGTCGGCGATGTCGAGGCCAATGTTTTGCTGAGCGAAGAACGCCGGCCGGGTCCTTTGGGCTGATTAAGCCTTGTCGTTGGTGCGCGTTTCGCACAAGCTTGCGGCAAAGTCTTAAAGGAGAATACCATGCCCGCACTTTTACCAGACATCGACCCGGATGGGATGCTGGAATATTCGGTGGTTTTCACCGATCGTTCCCTGAACCATATGTCCGCATCTTTTCAGCAGGTTATGCGTGATATTTCAACCATTCTTCGTCAGGTCTACAACGCGCAATCGGTGGCCCTTGTGCCGGGTGGCGGAACCTATGCAATGGAATCCGTCGCGCGCCAGTTTGCCACGGATAAATCGGTCATGGTGATCCGCAACGGGTTTTTCAGCTATCGCTGGAGCCAGATTTTCGACATGGGGCAAATTCCGGCACAGCAACAGGTGCTGATGGCCGCCCGCAAGGGCAATGCGCCGGATGCGCCGTTTGCGCCACCACCGATTGACGAACTGGTTGCTCGCATCCATGAGGCAAAGCCCGATCTGCTGTTTGCACCGCATGTGGAAACCGCCTCGGGCATGATTCTGCCGGATGAATACCTGCAGGCGGCCGGTGTGGCGATGCATGAACATGGCGGGCTGTTTGTGCTGGATTGTATTGCTTCGGGGACCATTTGGGTTGATATGCAGGCAGCCGGTGTCGACGTGTTGATTTCTGCGCCGCAAAAGGGCTGGTCGGCCTCACCCTCCGCCGGAATGGTCATGATGAACGACACCGCCCGCGCCCGGCTGGCAGAGACCCAATCCACGAGCTTTGCCCTTGATCTGGCCAAGTGGACGGCGATCATGGAAGCCTATGAAAACGGTGGTCACGCCTATCACGCAACGATGCCCACGGATGCCCTGAAACGCCTGCGCGACACCATGCAGGAAATGCGCGACTACGGTTTTGAGAAACTCCGCGATGCCCAATGGGAACAGGGGCGGCGGGTGCGCACCGCCCTGCAAAAACACGGGGTCAGGTCGGTGGCGGCCGAAGGCTATGAGGCGCCGGGTGTGGTGGTCAGCTACACCAGCGATCCCGAGGTGCAGAATGGCAAGAAATTTGCCGCCCACGGGCTGCAGATTGCCGCCGGGGTGCCGCTGATGGTGGATGAGGGTCCGGATTACCAGAGCTTTCGGCTGGGGCTGTTCGGGCTGGACAAGCTCTATGACGTCGACGCCAGCGTCGCCCGTCTGGAAACGGTTCTGGACAAAGTTTTTACGTGAAAAGCACCGAAAACGTCCACTGAAACAGATGGTTAGCGGGTGCCCAGGCCGGCGCGCATCAGGGTCTTGCGCAATGGTGCGACCGCGTAAAGCGCGTTCAGCGCGTTTGCCCGCATATCGCGCAGGGCCTGCCCACCGAGCATCGAGGCCCGGTTCAGCATATCAATGCCCGCCACCCGAAGCCGTACATCTGCATAGCGTTTGCGGTGATAGGCGTCCACCATATGCCGCCCGCCCAGTTCCTCCGGGCCGGTTCGGGCCAGATCCAGCAGCACCCGCAGGTCGGCAAGGCTCATGTTCAGCCCCTGCGCGCCAATCGGCGGAACCACATGCGCCGCCTCGGCCATCAATACGCTGCGCTGGGCTGACATTCTTTCGGCAAACTGGCTGATGATCGGCCAGATACTGCGGCGGCTGGCCAGTGTCAGCGGCCCCAGCAAATATGTCGACCGCGCGCTCATTTCCGCCTCGAACTCCGCGACCGGCAGCGCCTGCAGGCGTTTGGCCTCGGGGCCACGTTCCATCCAGACGACCGCCGAACAGGGTTTGCCGTCGCGATCGGGCAATGGCACCAGTGTAAACGGTCCGCCCGAGCGGTGAATCTCGGTCGAGACATTCTCATGCGGGATCGGGTGGGTGACAGAAAACGCCAGCGCCTTTTGCCCGTAACGCGTTGTTTTGGCGGCAATGTTCAGGGCATTGCGCACCGGCGAATTGCGCCCGTCCGCCGCAATCAGCAGCCGGGCGGAAACCTGGCTGGCGTCCGTCAGGCTGACGCGCGCTTCGGTTTCGCGGGTCAGAACATCCCGGGTGGCTACGCCGGGCTGAAACCGCACATTCGGCAACTCGTCCAGGCGCGCAAGCAATTCCCGGCGCAACAGCCAGTTGGGCACGTTCCAGCCAAAAGGCAGGTCCGAGAGGTCAGCAGCGTCAAAATCCCGGATCAGCCGGGCCTCGGGGGTCGGGCCGCCGGCATCGACAATCCGCATGACCTGAAGCGGTGCGGCGTGCGGCTCCAGCCGCTGCCAAAGACCACATTCCAGCAAGAACTGCCGCGCCGGTTGCAGAAATGCCGTCGTTCGCAGGTCAGTGCCCCTGGCGGCTTCTTCGGTTACCGGTGTTGCCGGGTCGACACAGAGAACCTCATAGCCGTTCGCCGCAAACGCCACCGCCGCGGTCAGGCCGGCGACACCCCCGCCGGACACCAGAACATCCGTTGTGATCGGGGTCATTTCAGCACCCCCGTTCAGCGCCCCAAAGAATGCGGGGCAAGAGAAACCGGCCAGTTCCGGTCAGAGTTTTGAGCCCTTGGTCATCAGCACCAAAGTCAGCAAAACCAGCGCTGTCAGTGCGATGGCAACCATTGCAACCCCGACAACGCCGAAAAGAACGCCCGCCAAGACCCAGACAACGGCCGCAACGGCCACGAAAATAAAGACCGGTTTTTCGGCGGCATCGGCATCAAAATGTACGGTCTGCTGGTTGAATTCGTCGTCTGAATCGGACATTTTCCGGTCTCCTGTTATTGGTCGGGGTATGTATGGCCCTTTGGCGCGGGTTTTACAATGCGCTTCCCTGCCGCAGTGTTAACCCGGGAGATCTTTCAGGAATGCAGCAAGGTCATCGGTATGGTGATGAATATGTGCGCCGCTTTCGGCCGTTGGCGAGACGTGAACACAGCGCATTCCCATGTCATGCGGCGCCTTCAGATTTCGGCTGTCGTCCTCGAACATGGCGGCACGTCCCGGGTCGGTTCCGTCCGTGGCAAAAACCGTTTCAAAGGCGCGCCGCTCCGGTTTCGGATGAAATCCGGCATGTTCAACCCCGTAGACGGCATCAAAAACACCGGCAAGCCCCCGGGCCTCCAGTACGCGTTCGGCATAGGGGGCCGAACCATTGGTATAGACAATGCGCCGGCCGGGCAGGGCGGAGATGCTTTCGGCCAATGCCGGATCGGGGTCCAGATGCTCCAGCGATATTTCATGTACATGAGTCAGATACGGGGCCGGATCGACATCGTGTTCGCGCATCAGACCGGTCAGGGTTGTTCCGTATTTGCGCCAGTAGTGATGCCGCAGCCGGCTGGCTTTCTGACGGGGCAGGCCCAGCGATTGCATGACAAAATCCGTCATGCGGACCTCGATCTGGTCAAACAGGCGTGCCGATGGCGGATAAAGCGTGTTGTCCAGATCGAAAACCCAAAAGCGAACATGTGAAAATGCATCCTTGGTCATGGTCCGGCAGGCTAGGGCTTTGCACTCGCAGAGGCAATGTGGCAAAGCATTCTTACGGAGGATTTTCATGAGTGAGAGCAAACCATCCCAGAAAGACGCCTATTCGCTGGTCCTTGAGGCGATCGATATCGGTGTGTACCAGCCCGGCGACAGATTGGTCGAATCGGAACTGGCCGAGCGGTTTGGCGTGTCGCGCACACCGATCCGCGAGGCTTTGCAGAGGCTGGAAACCCAATCGCTGCTGACGCGCGACGGGCGCAGCCTGATCGTGGCCTCGCTTGACCACAATCAACTGGCCGAGCTTTATGTGGTGCGGGCCGATCTGGAGGGGCTGGCGGCGCGTCTGGCCGCGCGTCATGCGACGCCGGAAGAGGTGCGCGTTCTGCGTAAAATGGTCATGGAAGACAGGAATCTTGTGGACGATCCGGCCGCGTTGTCGCGCACCAACAGACGCTTCCACAAGCAAATCCATCTTGCCTCTCATAACCGCTATCTGGTGCAGCAACTGGATCTGGTTCACCGCACCATGGCATTGATGGCAACCACATCTCTGGCAGCGGAGGGGCGCAGCAAGGACACATTGCAGGAGCATGACGCAATCGTCGCCGCCATCGAAGCCGGTGACGGCGAGGCGGCCTATACAGCCCTGAAGGCCCATATTTCCAAGGCGTTCGAAACCCGTCTGGAACAGGATGCAAAACGTGATAGTTTGGGGGATAGTCTTTTATGACCCAAGGCATATCGCCAGAAATGCGCCTTGTCCGACACCCCACAACCGACTGATGTTTCGTAACTTTCCCGCTGGCGGTGTGGGGTGCCGGGTGTGTCCTGACAGAGTTCCCCTGCCAAATGGAGCAAATATCCTCGCCGAAGGCATGAAACCCGGGGCCGCAGCCGTCCAAAACCATCCGTCAATGTGCGGGTTTTGCGGGCCGAATGCCCGTCAAACCCTCAGTCCCTGCGTTCCTGGCGCAGGATTTATAGGTCTACGCCCTAGTCAATCCGTTCTGTCAGAAGATATGTGCCCAGCGGTCCGGCCGTGTTCGCATCAGCGCAACATTTACCTTTTGCTTCCGCGACAGTGGAGGGTGATGCGCTACGCCCCGGTCCTGACCCGAA